>Ga0209220_1000140_pt1 | contig 31672 bp, 32 predicted proteins | sample BlaSpr_A8_OM3_M3_FD_187984 | JGI IMG/M metagenome (GOLD analysis project Ga0209220, IMG submission 187984) | Forest soil microbial communities from Thunder Bay, Ontario, Canada - Black Spruce, Ontario site 2_A8_OM3_M3 (SPAdes) (version 2) | ecosystem: Environmental > Terrestrial > Soil > Boreal... | reverse complement strand
CGGCTCGGAGCGCCAGTCGTTCGCCCAGGCCGCGAAGCGCTCGACGACGTGCATCAGCCCGCCAGCAGCAGCAAGCGCATTACGTCTTGTACGAGGGATCGATTCGGTCCTGCAGCCGGCGCATCGCCGGCCATTCGAGCAAGCCCATCTGCCGGCGCGTTCCCGGCTTGTAGAGATGGGACGTTTTCTCGATGACGGCCGCGCTCGGCAGCAGGATTTCGTCGTTGGCCGACTGCGCCAGCAACTGCGCGCGGCAGGCGCGCTCCAGCCGGTACGCGTTGTTGAACGCCTCGCCCACCGTCTTGCCGACCGCGAGCGTGCCGTGATTGCGCAGCAGCATTACTTCGCTGTCGCCGAGGTTCTCGAGCAGGCGCTCGCGCTCGTCCATCTCCAGCACGACGCCTTCGTAATCGTGATAGGCGACTTTCGAGAAGCGCATCGCGGTCTGCGTCATAGGCAGCAGGCCGTTCTTCAGCGACGAGACAGCCATGCCGGCGAGCGAGTGCGTGTGGATCACGCAGTGGATGTGGGGCTTTGCCTCGTGGATCGCGCCGTGGATGACGAAGCCGGCGAGGTTGAACGTGTAGTTGAGCCCCTCTGGCCAATCGGGCCCCCACAGCACCTTGCCTTTGAGGTCCACCTTGATCAGCGACGACGCGCACATCTCCTCGTACAGCAGCCCGAACGGATTGAGCAGGAACTCTTCCGTTCCGGGGATGCGGGCGGAAATGTGGTTGTAGATCAGATCGTGCATTTCGAAGTGGCGCACCAGCCGGTACGCGCAGGCGCAATCGACGCGCGCCTCCCACTCGGCCGCGCTCACCTTGCCCTTCAGCGACTTGAACTTGAGCGGCGGGTACTCCTTGTCCGGCGCGAGGTCCGGATAGTGCTTCTTGAGATCGGTAACCTTGGCTTTGCTCATGCGGTCAATGTACCCTTTCACCCGGCCCGCCGGAAGAGGACTCCCCGCATGCTGAATCGCATCGCGTTTCTGATTTTCCTGTTGCTGACTTCTCTGGCAGGGGTGGCGCAGGACTTCCCAACCCGCCCGGTACGCATCGTCGTACCCTGGCCGCCGAGCGGCAACGTCGACATCACGGCGCGCACCATTGCGCCGGCGTTCTCGGATGCGCTCGGGCAGCAGGTGATCGTGGAGAACCGCGCCGGCGCCGGCGGCACTATCGGCACCGCCGCGGTGGTCAAATCTCCGGCTGACGGCTATACGCTGCTCCTCGGCTCGAGCGGCACGGTGACCTCCGGCCCGGCGGTGTTCAAGAACCTCTCCTACAATCCGCTCAAGGACCTCGTGGCCATCGGACCGATCCAGTCCGTGCCGATCGTGCTTACGGTGGCGCCAAAGACGCCGGTTTCCTCGTTTCAGGAATATTTCTCGTTAGCTCGAGCGAGGCCCGGCCAGGTCAGCATTGCCTCAGCCGGCAACGGCTCCTCCAATCATCTCGCGATAGAGCTCCTCATGCGGCAGGCGAACCTGAAGCTGTTGCATGTGCCGTACAAGGGAAGTGGCCCGGCGCTTACCGACCTGCTGGGCAGCCAGGTCGAATCGATGATGGACCAGCTGAGCGCGTCGATCGGCCACATCAAGGAAGGACGCATCAAGGTCCTGGCTATCTCGTCGCTCAAGCGCTCGGCGCTTCTGCCGAACGTGCCGACCCTGGATGAGCTCGGCGTCAAAGGCTACGAGGCGAGCACGTTCACGGCGATCTTCGCTCCCGTCGGGGTGTCTCAGGCCGTGATCGATAAGTTGAACTCGGCGCTTCGCAAAGCGCTGGCCAACGAGTCGGTGCGCGAGAGCTACCGCCGGGTGGGCGGAGACGTGATCGACATGGGGCAGGCGGAATTCGCCGCCTACGTGCGCGCCGACTACGAGAAATGGTGCCGCATGGCGCGCGAAGGGAACATCGTCGTCGAGTGAGCAGCGCCGACGTCCTCTTTCCATGAAAACTGTCGGCGAGATCGATAGCTTCATCACCATGCTGCTTGCCGCATGCGAGAACCGGATGGTGTACGAGCGGCTGGAAAATCTGCTGTCGATGTCCGATGACACACGCCAGGCAGTCGTGCATTCCTGGGTCACTGACTTGCTCATTGCCGAAGCGCCGCTGGATTTCGTGCAGGCGATCGCCTGCCTGCTGGATAATCAGGTCGCCGAGAAGGCCTACGAAGTCATCTTCAAGTGCCGGTGCGGCGAGCGTTAGGAGAAAACCCATGGCCAAGCCGCGGCCACTGATCCGCCGGCGGTACTGCGTCAAGCCAATGTGTAAGCGGTTTTGACGGTGGTGTAGAACTCGACGGCGTAGCGGCCCTGCTCGCGCGGCCCGTAGCTCGAGCCTTTGCGGCCGCCGAACGGCACGTGATAGTCGACGCCCGCAGTTGGCGCGTTGACCATCACCAGGCCGGCTTGCGCGTGACGCTTGAAGTGCGATGCATATTTGAGCGACGTGGTGCAGATGCCTGACGAAAGACCGAACTCGGTGTCGTTCGCCAGCGCGAGCGCCTCGTCATAATCGCGCGCCCTCACGACCGCCGCCACCGGCCCGAAGATCTCCTCGCGGCAGATGCGCATGGAGTTTTTCGCATCCGCGAAGACCGCTGGTGCGAAGTAGTAGCCGTTCTTGTCGCGCTTGACGCGTTCGCCGCCGGCCAGGAGCTTTGCCCCCTCGTCCTTGCCGATGCCGATGTAGCGCTCGTCCTGCTCCAGCTGGCGCGCATCGACCACCGGGCCGATCTGCGTTTTCGGATCGCGCGCATCGCCGACGACGAGCGCGCGCACGCGCTCCGCCAGGCGCGACACGAACGCATCGTGAATTCCTTGCGTGACGATGATGCGGCTCGAGGCGGTGCAGCGCTGGCCGGTGGAGTAGAATGAGCCCTGCACGGCGACTTCCACCGCTTGGTCGAGCTTCGCGTCGTCGAGCACGACGAGCGGGTTCTTGCCGCCCATCTCGAGCTGGAATTTCGCGCCGCGCTTGAACGCGGCCTCGCCGATGCGCCGGCCGACCGCCACCGATCCGGTGAAGCTGATGCCGTCGATGCCGGGGTGATTGATGATCGCCTCGCCGACCACCGAGCCGCGCCCCATGACGAGGTTGAACACGCCGGCCGGCAGGCCCGAGCGGCTGAGAATGTCGGCGAGCGCCCAGCCGCAGCCCGGCACGAGATCGGCGGGCTTGAATACCACGCAGTTGCCGTACGCGAGCGCCGGCGCGATCTTCCAGGCCGGTATCGCGATCGGAAAATTCCACGGCGTGATCAGGCCTACGACGCCGATCGGCTCGCGCGTGACTTCCACGCTCATGCCCGGGCGGACCGAGGGGATGATCTCGCCCGCGGTGCGCAGCGCTTCGCCGGCGAAAAACTTGAAGATCTGCCCGGCGCGCACTGCCTCTCCGGTCGCTTCCGGCAGCGTCTTGCCTTCCTCCCGGGCGAGCAGCTCGCCGAGCTCGGCGCGCCGGGCGAGGATCTCGGTGCCGACGAAATCGAGCGCGTCGAAGCGCTGCTGCGGCGTGGCAATCGACCAGGCGGGGAACGCCGCTCGCGCCGCGGCAACGGCGGCGTCCACGGCGGCCGCGTCGCCGGCCGCGTATTGATCGATGACGTCGGAGACGTCCGACGGATTGATATTGGGATTGCTCTGCCGGCCGGCGGCCCATTGGCCGGCGATGAGATTGCTGCGCATGGTGCTTCTCCTCGGGGTTACCTATTTTTTCCTGATCGCTGATTTCGGCCGGAAGGCCTTGACGACCGATTCATGGGTCTCGATGTAAGGGCCGCCGATCAGGTCGATGCAGTAGGGCACGGCGGCAAAGATCCCCGGTGCGTCGGGCAATCCCTGCAGCGTTTCGCGGATCGATTTCGGCTGGCCGGGAAGATTGATGATCAGCGCCTGCTTGCGGATCACGGCGACTTGCCGGGACAGGATCGCGGTCGGCACGAATTTCAGGCTCAGCGCCCGCATCTGCTCGCCGAAGCCCGGCATCACCTTGTCGGCGATGGCGAGCGTGGCTTCGGGCGTGACATCGCGCCGCGCCGGGCCGGTGCCGCCGGTCGTAAGCACGAGGTGGCAGCCTTTCTCGTCGACCAGCTCGACGAGCGTCGCTTCGATCACCGGCATCTCGTCGGCGATGAGGCGGGTCTCGTCGCGCCAGGCGGGCGAGGCGATGGCGGAGCCGAGCCATTCCTTGAGCGACGGGATGCCTTCGTCCCGGTAGACGCCGGCCGAGGCACGGTCGCTGATGGAGACCAGGCCGACGATCAGTTCTTCTTTCATTTGACTTCGAGCCGGATGTTGAGCGCTACGAGGGATTCGAGCTGCATTGCCGGATCAAGCGGAATAGGTCGCGGTATGCGCGTGCCCGGTTGCCCTCCTGCAACTGCTTTCTGGAATTCCTTATCAGCGTTCGCAATGTCTGCAGGTCCGCGCCGGGATGCTCCGCGGCGAAGGCAGTGAGTGCTGCGTCGTCGGCGAGAAGGCGCTCGCGCCACGTCTCCAGGCGGCGGTGAGCGGCGCTCGCCTGCGCGGAATTGCCTTCGATCTCGCCGAGGCGGCTGCGGATCGCCGCCGGATCGATGTCGCGCATCAAGCGACCGATGTACTGCATCTGCCTGCGTTTCGCCTCGTGGCTTTTGATGCGCTTCGCCTCGACCACGGCTTGCAGCAGATCGTCGGCGAGCGCCATTGATTTCAATTGTGTTTCGGAGAGCTCGACCAGCGCCACGCCGAGCGCCTGCCGCTCGTGCATCTCGCGCTTCTTGCGGGTCTTGCTGACAATTTCGTCCTGCACGCGCTGTTATCATAGCGCCCCCATGCCGAAGCGCCACGGTTTCAGCTGCGAGCCCGGCGAACTGCGCAGCCTCGCGCAAGTGGTGCTGGACCGCGCGAAGCACGCCGGCGCGAACGGCTGCGACTGCGACGTCTCGGAGGCCTACGGCCTCACGGTGACGGTGCGCAAAGGCCAGCCCGACACCCTCGAGCACAACCGCGACCGCAGCGTCGGGGTCTCGATCTACCTCGGCGAGCGTCCAAAAGTGCGCCGTGGCCACGCCAGCACCTCTGATTTCTCGCGTGCGGCGCTCGAGCAGACGGTCGATGCCGCGCTCGCCATCGCGCGCCATACTGCAGAAGACGACTGCGCCGGATTGCCGGAGGCGGACCTGCTTGCGCGCGAGCAGCCCGACCTCGATCTGTTCCACCCGTGGGGATTGTCCACGGAGGAGGCGATCGACATCGCGCGGCGCTGCGAGGCGGCGGCCTTCTTGGTTTCAAAAAAAATACGCAATTCCGAAGGCGCGACGGTGGCTGCCCACCAGTCGCAGTTCGTATTCGCCAACAGCCTCGGCTTCATGCGCGGCTATCCCGGCTCGCGGCACTGGATCTCGTGCTCGGTGATCGCCGAGGACAAAGGCCTGATGCAGCGCGACGACTGGTTCAGCGCCGCGCGCCTGCCCTCGAAGCTGGCCGACCCGAAGGCGCTCGGGCGTTACGCCGGCCAGCGCGCGGTGGCGCGCCTCGGCGCGCGCAAGATCGCCACTTGCCAGGCGCCGGTGCTGTTTGAGGCGCCGGTGGCAATCCAGTTGATCGGCCATTTCGTCTCGGCGGTGAACGGCGGCAACCTGTACCGCAAGACCTCGTTCCTCGTCGACAGCCTCGGAAGACAGGTGTTCTCGCCGCTGATGCGCATCGAGGAGCGTCCCCACGAGAAGCGGGCCATGGCGAGCACGCCTTTCGACGAGGAGGGCGTGGCGACGCGCCATCGCTCGGTCGTGCGGGATGGCGTGGTCGAAGGCTATTTCCTCGGCAGCTATGCGGCGCGCAAGCTCGGCATGAAAAGCACTGGCAATGCGGGCGGCCACCACAACCTGATCGTGCGCTCGGAAGGCCCGGATTTCGCCGGCATGCTGAAGAAACTGCATCGCGGGCTCCTCGTCACCGAGCTCATGGGGCAGGGGGTGAACCTTGTCACAGGCGATTACTCGCGCGGCGCCGCGGGCTACTGGGTCGAGGGTGGCGAAATTCGCTTCCCCGTGGAGGAAATCACGATCGCCGGCAACCTGAAAGATATGTTCAAGAGTATCGTTAGCGTCGGCAGCGACGTGCTGGTGCGCAGCGGCCGGTCGAGCGGCTCGATCCTAGTGGAGAACATGACAATCGCCGGCGACTAGTTCGTTCAAACGGCTGCCCGGAGGTCTAATCCGTATGGGACATGCCTACACTCACGACAACCTCGGCGGCGCTCGTGAACCCAAGCGCAGCACTCCTGATGCCAAGCGCGAACATCCGATCACCGCGATCATCGCCGTGATCGCCATCTTCGTCGCGATCCTGTTGATTACATGGGCGCGAATCGAGGTCCACGGCACCGGGGACTTCGAGGAAGCGCTGGCCGAGCCGCAAGCCCAGCCCGGCATGCCGGTAGTGCCCTCCAAGGACATCAAGCCGAACGAGGAGCGCGAAGTCGACGCAGCGGTGACTTTGAGCCGCTTCGCGACCGGTCTTTCGCCGTAGCGCGAATCTCCTTTGTTCCCTGAGGCATAATTTGCCTCATGCGAACCCTGATCTTGATCACCGCGGCGCTGATTGCCGCGGCGCCGGCGGCCGCGCTAGAGCCGCAACCCTCCTCTTACCCGCTTGCGCAGGCGCAACCGCGCCGCAACCAGGTCCCCGACGTCATCTTCGTGCCGACTCCGCAGGAGGTCGTGGACGAGATGCTGCGGCTTGCCAACGTCAAGAAGGGCGACGTGCTCTACGACCTCGGCTCGGGGGACGGCCGCATCCCGGTCACCGCGGCGAAGAAGTTCGGCGTTCGAGCGGTGGGCATCGACATCGACCCGGAGCGCATCCAGGAAGCCAATGAGAACGCGAAGAAGAACGGCGTCACCAACCTGGTGAAATTCCGCAACGAGGACCTGTTTCAGGCCGACATCCACGAGGCCACGGTAGTGACGCTCTACCTGCTGCCGGACCTGAACGTGAAGCTGATGCCGCGGCTGATGGAGCAGCTCAGGCCCGGGACCCGCGTCGTTTCGCACCAGTTCGACATGGGCAAGTGGAAGCCCGACAAGCAAGTCGAGCTCAGCGGCCGGACCATCTACCTCTGGACCATTCCTGCAAAGAAGCAATAGTGGGAAAGCCGTTGACCATCGAGGTGGTTTCCGACGTCGTCTGCCCGTGGTGCTACATCGGCAAGCGGCGCCTTGAAAAAGCGCTCGCCCTTCTGGGCGACGAAGCGCAGGTGAGCGTTCGCTACCTGCCCTTCCAGCTGAACCCCGAGATGCCGCAGGGCGGGTTGCCGCGCGCGGAGTACCGCAAGGCGAAATTCGGCTCGGTCGAGCGCGGGCAGCAGCTCGATGCGCGCGTTGCCGCGGAGGGCCAGGGCGAGGGCATCGAGTTCGCGTTCGAGCGCATGGCGCGCACGCCCAACACCATCGCCGCGCACCGCTTGATCGATCTCGCCCAGCGCCAGGGCGTCGGCCAGACGGTGGTAGACGAGCTTTTCCGCGCCTACTTCGAGCAAGCCAAAGACGTCGGCGATGCTAAAGTGCTGGAGGAGATTGCGAAGCGCAGCGGGGTTTCCGGCTGGCCGCAGGAGGCTGACGCCAAGGAAGTCGCTGCGCTGGAAGAAGAGATGCGCCGGCTCGGGATTTCGGCAGTGCCGACCTTTATCTTCGACCGCAAGTTCGGCGTCTCGGGCGCTCACCCGCCCGAAGCGCTGGCGCAGGCGATGCGCGAAGCCCTGACGGCTAAGTAAAGTCCAGCCGCGTATTGAGCAGGATGCCGTAGATCGCAATCGGCGGCCGGCGCGCGATCTCGAGCGGCGGCAATTCCTCGGCGCCGAGCGTCTTGACCGTGGCGCCGATGGCTCTCATGAACCCGAGCGACAGCACGATCTCGCCGGCGCGCGCGCGGTGCACCAGGCGCTCGGCGATGCTGACGCAGTCACCGAAGGCGACGTGCTGCTGGCTGTCTTCCGGACCGGCCATTCCGAAAACCGTGTCGCCGACGTGCAGACCGAGCGCCACCGCGGCGGGCAGGGCGTAGTCGTTCTGCCAGCGCTCGCCGATCGGCTCGAACTCGCGCTGGATCTGCTGCGCCGCCTTGAGGGCGTAGATGCTGAATTCCAGGCGGTCTTCGCCGGTGAACGCGGCGATCACCGAGTCGTTGTGGATGGACAGCACGCGGCCGCCACGGTCCGTGATGTGCTTGTGGGTGTAGGAGAAGAACTCGTTGGCAAGCTGGAGCACCTGCGGCGCCTCGAGGGTCTCCGAGAGGCGCGTGAAGTTGCGCAGCTCGACGTACAGGATGGCGGCAGGGCATCGCTCGGGCGCTGGCATGCCGCCACTTTAATCGATTCGCGCCCCGACTTCCCGTACTAGCCGGGCATACTTGGCGTGATCGTTGCGGATCGCCGTAAGGAATTCCTCGGGGGTGGTGATCCAGGTTTCCACACCGCCGGCATTGTGCAGGCGCTCGCGGAGCTCCGGCTCCCTGAGGATGCGGCTCACCTCGGCGCGCAGCCGTGAGAGCACCGGCTCCGGGGTCGCGGCCGGCGCGAACAGGCCGTACCACTGGGTCATTTCGAATTCCGGGTAGGTTTCGGCGATCGCCGGCACGTCGGGAAGCAGGCTCGAGCGCTTCGGGCCGGTGTACGCAAGCACGCGCAGGCGCCCGGCCTTGATCTGCGGCGCGGTGGAAGTCCCCGACATCATCGCCGCCACTTCGCCGGACACGGTCGCGGTCGTTGCCGGCGCGCCGCCCTTGTACGGGATATGCACGAGCGCAATCCCGGCGCGCCCCTTCAGCCGCTCCATCGTCAGGTGGTGCTGGCTGCCGTTTCCGCCCGAGGCGTAGTGCAACGGCGGATTGGCGCGCTTGGCGTGCTCGATGAACTCGGCGAGGTTGTGCACCGGCAGCTGCGGATTCACCACCAGGAAGAAGCCGTTCGACACCAGGCTCGCCACCGGCACCAGGTCCGTCAGCGGATCGAACGGCATGCGCTCGTAGAGATGCGGGTTGATGGCGACCAGGCTGTCCATGCCGACGAGCAGCGTGTACCCGTCGGGCGTCGCCTTCGCTACCGCTTCGCCCGCCACCATGCCGTTGCCGCCGACGCGATTCTCCACGACCACCGGCTGCCCCAGCGTCTCGCTCAGGCGCGCGGCGATCAGGCGCCCGACCAGATCGGGCCCGCCGCCGGGCGGAATCGGCACCAGGAAGCGGACGGGTTTCGAGGGATATTGCGCTTCAGCGGTCAATGCAGAAAGAAAGACGATTGCTGCCAAAAATGCCTTAAGAGCGCGATGCATCGCCGGCCTCGGCAATCCCATTGAGATAGTGCTCCCACACATGCAAGTTGCGCTCGCAGGCCTTGACCGCGGCGTCTTCCATGTGCAGCTGCTTGGCGAATTTCTCCACCGCACGCCAGCCGGTGTTCGAGTGCTCGATATCGGCCTCGGTGTGCAGGTCGAAAAATTCGAGTTCGTCGTCCGCGAGGCCGAACAGCTTGCCCCAGCGCAGCCGCTCGATGCCGAACCAGCCGTGCTTTTTGAAAAGCCCCTTGCCGTAGCCCGGGACGTTGATGCGCTCGGCGCAGGTGTTGGCGACGATACCCTCCAGCCAGTGGCGGTTCGCCATCAGCCCTTCCCACGCCGCCCAGGCGAGCTCGGTCGAAGGCAGCGGCCTTGCGTCCTGCAGCTCGCGCCGCTTCAGGCCGATGCGCAGGCCAAGGTCCTCCAGGATCTTCCAATGCGGCCGGCCGCCGCCGTGCGCGTGGTCGGCGATCACCTCCTCGCTGCAGGCCTGGATGATGCGCATGCGGGTATCCCAGTCGCTGCAGTTGGTGGCGACCTTGAGCTTCAGCACCGAGTTCCGCTGCCGGGTGTTCAGGCGGTGCTGCATCGCGAACATGCGCGCGCGGCCCTTGGTCATCGGCTGGTGGAACCAGCGGCAGCGCGCGACGAACGCATTCACCACCTTGTCCATGCGCGAGACAACACTCATTCTCTATGTGAGGAAGAAGTACATAGATATGACAAACACCAGCAGCGCACCCGCGGCGAAGAAGCGCAGCGTCGTATCGGATACGTCGGGCAGGTCTGGGTCGCGGGCTACCGGGGCCGGATGTTCTTCTTCGTGAGTCTGCGTTTGTGGGCGGTGCAGGGAAGCAACCTTTTCATTGAAATTCTTGAAGAAGTCGTCGGCGACTTTCCTTGCCGCGGCATCCACCAGCCGCGAGCCGATCTGCGCCAGCTTGCCGCCGACGTTCGCCTTCACGTCATAAGAAAGCCTGGTGTGGTGATCTTGAGAAGATAGCGTCACCTGCGCGCTGCCCTTGGCGAAGCCGGCAGGCCCGCCCTGGCCTTCGAAGGAAATCGAATAGGAGTTGGGCGGGTTGATGTCCGAGAGCGTCAGCTTGCCCTTGAACTTGGCGCTGACCGGGCCCACGCGCGCCACCATTAGCACCTGGTACTCGTTGTCGGCGATTTTCTCGATCGACTCGCAGCCCGGCACGCAGGCCTTCAGCACCTCGGGATCGTTGAGTGCATCCCAGACCACCTGCTGCGGCGCCGGGATCAGCTGCTCGCCCTTCATTTCCATGCGCGCTTCTCCTGGTAAGGTCGGGTCATCGGGCCGCTCAGTGTTTTTGCGAGGTCGACGAGGCTCTTCAGATTATGCACCGGCAGGAACAGGTCGACGTGCGGCAGCATCGCGCGCACGCCGGTCGGCCGTGCTTCGAACTTGTCGTAGCGCAGCAGCGGATTGAGCCAGACGAGGTAGCGGCTCGATTTCGCGAGCCGCTCCATCTCTTCGCCGAGACCTTCGCCGGCCTCGCGGTCGAGGCCGTCCGACACGAGCAGAGCGCAGGCGTTCTGGCCGAGCGTTCGGCGGGCCCACTTGAAGTTGAATTCGCGCAGCGACGCGCCGATGCGCGTGCCGCCCGACCAGTCCTTGATGGCGTCCGCGACCTTGGCCATCGCCACGTCGACGTCGCGGTGCCGCAGCTGCCGGGTAATGTTGGTCAGCCGGGTCCCGAACACGAACACGGTCACGCGGTCGCGATCATTCGTAATGGCGTGGAGAAAATGCAGAAACATGCGTGAATACGGGTTCATCGAGCCCGAGATGTCGCACAGCACGACAAGCGGCGGATGCAGCTCGCCGGGCACGGCACGCACCAGCGGGATGATGTCGCCGCCTTCGCGTAGCGATTCGCGCAGCGTGGCACGCAGGTCGATGCGCCGGCCGGAGCGGTCCGGCGTATAGCGGCGCGTGCGCACCATGGGCAAGGGCAGGCGCAGCTGCGAAATCATTTTCTTGGCTTCAGCCAGTTCCGCGGCCGACATGGTGTCGAAGTCCATGCGCTGCAGCACCTCGCGCGAGGAGAAGGTGAGCCGGGCCTCGATGTCCAGGCGCTCCTCCTGCTTCTCGCGCGCTTCGCGCTGCTGGCTGAAGAGCGCGTCGGTAAGGCGCTGGCTTTGCTGCTGCTCCGGTTTCGCGGCGCGGCCGTAGGCCTGCGGCAGCAGCATCTGCATCATCTTCTCGGTGAGCTTGGGGTCGCGCCAGAAGATCTGGAATGCCTGGTCGAAGATCGGCCGTTGCTCCTGCCGCGACAGCAGCACCGCCGACATGGTCCAATACCAGTCGTCGCGCCTCATTACCTCCTGATTCGCGCCGGTGATCTCGAGCGCCCGCACGCAGTCGATGACCCGGTCGGAACCGATGCGCAGGCCGGCCGCCCGCAGCAGGCGGGCGAAATGCATGACGTTCTCCGCCAGCCGGCCTTCGCTCAAGCCACGGCGCCTTTTTCCGCGTGGGGCGCGAGCGGACACTCGCGCGCCAGCTTTTCCACCGATACCGCACTCATACGCTGCTCAGGCGGCGGCCGCGGCCCGCGCCTCGCCGACCAGGCGCGCGACCTCTTCGCCGGCGACACGCTCCAGGTCGTCGCGGTACTTGAGGAGCACGCCCAGCGTGTTGTTGACCGTTTCCGGGTCGAGGGCGACGCGGTCGAGCGCCACCAGGCAGTTCGCCCAGTCGATCGTCTCGGCGACCCCGGGAAGCTTGAACAAATCGCTCTTGCGCAGCCGTTGCACGAAAGCAACCACTTCTTTGGAGAGTGCCGCGCGCGCTTTCGGCGCCTTGCGGTGCAGGATCTCGAGCTCGCGCTGGGCGTCCGGGTAGTCAACCCAGTGATAGAAGCAGCGCCGCTTGACCGCGTCGTGGATCTCGCGCGTACGATTGGAGGTGATGACCACGATCGGCGGTTCGGCGGCGCGCAGCGTACCGACCTCCGGGATCGTGATCTGCCAGTCGGACAGCACTTCGAGCAGGTAAGCCTCGAAGGGCTCATCGGTGCGGTCCAGCTCGTCGATCAGCAAGACCGGCGAATGGCCTTCCAGGGCGCGCGCCAGCGGCCGCTTGATGAGGAAACGCTCGGAATAGATATCCGCGGCGAGCTTTTCCTTCGACTTCTCGCCAGCCGCTTCCGCCAGCCGGATCTCGATCATCTGGCGCGAATAGTTCCACTCGTAGGCCGCCTGGGCTATGTCGAGCCCCTCGTAGCACTGCAGCCGGATCAATTCGCGCCCCAGGCCCTGGGCGATGACTTTCGCGATCTCGGTCTTGCCCACCCCGGCTTCACCTTCCAGGAACAGCGGACGCCGCATGGCGAGCGCGAGAAAGAGCGACGTAGCGAGGCTGCGGTCTGAGACGTAGTCGCCCGAAGCCAGGAGCTCCTGTGTCTGGTCGATACTGGTGGGAATGGGGCGCTGCATGAAGGATGGGCCGATTTTGCGGGATTTAGGGCTTCGTTGCTATATGCGTTAAAAAAAGGCCCGCCGAAGCGGGCCTTCCCTCCTCCTCCCGGATGAGGGCTATTTCATCGCCGCCTCGACGGCGCGCTTCGCCATGATCGTTATGAGGTGCGCGCGGTATTCGGGGCTGGCGTGCAGATCGTTGTTGAGGCCATCGGCCTTCACCTTGATGTTGGCGACCGACTCGGGCGCGAACTTGGCGGTGAGCGCCTTTTCCATGTCCGCCTGGCGGAACGCGCTCGGTCCGGCGCCGGTGACGCCTACGCGCACCTTGCCACCGAAATCGGCCACGAATACCCCGACGATGGCGAAGCGCGACGCCGGGTTCTTGAATTTCATGTAGGCGGCGCGCTTCGGTACCGGGAACGAGACGGCGGTAATCAGCTCGCCCGGCTCGAGCGCCGTCTCGTAAAGGCCCTTGAAGAACTTGTCGGCCTCGATCTTGCGCTTGTTGGTGATGATGGTCGCGCCCAGCGCAAGCACGGCGGCCGGGTAGTCGGCCGCCGGGTCGTTGTTGGCGAGCGCGCCGCCGATCGTGCCCATGTGCCTCACCTGCCGGTCACCGATGATGCCGGCGAGCGAGGCGAGGGCGGGGATGGCTTTGTTCACGCCGCTCGAGGCCGCCACCTCGGCATGGCGCACCATCGCGCCGATGGTCACGGCATTGCTCTCCACCTTCAGCGCCTTCAGGTCGCCGATCGCGTTGAGGTCGATGAGATCGGTCGGCGAGGACAGGCGCAGCTTCATCGCCTGCACCAGGCTCTGGCCGCCGGCGAGGTATCTGCCTTCGTCCTTCCTGGAGGCGAGGGCGAGGGCGTCCTTCACGTTCGAAGGCCGGTGATATTCGAATGCATGCATCGCTTTTCTCCTAGGCTGCCTTGTGCATCGAGCGCCACACTGTTTGCGCGGTGGCCGGCATCGGCAGGTCCTTCACGCCGAGGGCATCGGTGATCGCGTTCATCACCGCCGCCGGCGCGCCGATCGCGCCCGCCTCGCCGCAACCTTTCACGCCGAGCGGGTTGTGCGTGCAGGGCGTTTCGCGCATGTCGAGCTTGAATAGCGGCACGTCCCCGGCGCGAGGAATGGCGTAATCGCTGAACGACCCGGTGATGAGCTGCCCGGTGTTGTCGTAGCGGCAACCTTCGGTAAGCGCCTGACCGATGCCCTGCGCGAGGCCGCCGTGCACCTGGCCCTCGACGATCATCGGGTTGATCACCTTGCCGAAATCGTCGACCGCGGTGAACGCGACGATCTGTGTCGCGCCGGTGTCGCGATCCACCTCGACCTCGCAGACGTAGCTGCCGGCGGGAAAGGTGAAATTGGTCGGGTCGTAGAACGCGTTCTCGTTGAGGCCGGGCTCGAGCTTGTCGAGCGGATAGTTGTGCGGCACGTAGGCCGCGAACGCCACCTCGCCGAAGGTTTTCTGCTTATCGGTGCCTGCGACCTTGAACACGCCGCGGTCGTACTCGATGTCCGTATCCGCGGCCTCGAGCAGGTGCGCGGCGATCTTCTTGCCCTTCGCGACGATTTTGTCGAGCGCCTTGACGATGGCAGTGCCGCCGACCGCGATCGAACGCGAGCCGTAGGTGCCCATGCCGAACAGCACCTTCGAGGTATCGCCGTGCACGATATCGACGCTCTCCATCGTCAAGCCGAGCCGGTCGGCGACAACCTGCGCAAACGTCGTCTCGTGCCCCTGGCCGTGCGAATGCGAGCCGGTGAATACGGTCACGGTGCCGGTCGGATGCACGCGGATCTCTCCGGCCTCGAAAAGACCGGCGCGCGCGCCGAGGCTTCCGGCCACGTTCGATGGCGCGATGCCGCAGGCTTCGATGTAGCAGGCATACCCCAGGCCGCGCAGCTTGCCTCGCCTCAAAGACTCTTCCTTTCTTTGCTTGAACCCCGCAACGTCCGCCATCTTCATCGCCGCATCGAGGGTCGCGTCATAGTTTCCGGTGTCGTAGCAGAGCGCGACCGGCGTCTGATAGGGAAACTGGCGGATGAAGTTTTTGCGGCGGATCCCGGCTGGGTCCATTTTCATTTCGCGCGAGGCCGTCTCCACCAGCCGCTCGACCACGTAGGTGGCTTCCGGCCGGCCGGCGCCGCGGTAGGCGTCTACGGGCGTGGTGTTGGTGAACACCGCCGTGACCTCGCAATAGATCAGCGGCGTGGTGTACTGCCCGGCGAGGAGCGTGGCGTAGAGAATCGTCGGAATGCACGACGCAAAGGTCGAGAGATACGCGCCGAGGTTCGCCGTCGTGCGCACGCGCATCGCGAGGAACTTGCCGTCCTTGTCAAGCGCGAGCTCTGCAGTGGTCACGTGGTCGCGGCCGTGCGCGTCCGAGACGAAGGACTCGGTGCGCTCGGCGGTCCACTTCACCGGGCGGTTGAGCCGCTTGGCCGCCCAGGTGACCACCACATCCTCGGGGTACAGGTAGATCTTCGAGCCGAAGCCCCCGCCGACGTCTGGGGCGACCACGCGCACCTTGTTCTCCGGCAGGCCGAGCACGAAAGCGGTCATCAGCAGCCGCTCGACGTGCGGGTTCTGGCTGGCGACGTAGAGGGTGTAGCTTTCCTCGGCGCGCGAATACGTCGCGTTGGCCGCGCGTGGCTCGATCGCGTTCGGTATCAGGCGGTTGTTGATGAAATCCAGCTTGGTGACATGCGCCGCCTTGGCGAACGCGCCATCGACCGCCGCCTTGTCACCCAGCGCCCAGACATAGCAGGTATTGTCCGGCGCCGCTTCATGAATCGCCGGCGCGCCTTTGGCTTTTGCAGGGTCGACGACTGCCGGCAAAACTTCGTAATCCACCTCGATGAGCTCGGCGGCATCCTTCGCTTGGGCGAGGGATTCAGCGATCACCACCGCCACGCGCTCGCCGACGTGCCGCACCTTGCCCTGCGCGAGCGGCGGATACGGCGGCTCCTTCATCGGCTGGCCGTTGACGTCGGTGATCAGCCAGCCGCAGGGCAGGCCGCCCACCTTCGCTGCCGCGAGATCGGCACCGGTGTAGACCGCCAACACGCCTGCGGATGCTTTCGCCTCATCCAGGGAGATTCGCCTTATCTTGGCGTGCGCGTGAGGCGATCTAACGAACGCCGCATAGGTCTGACCGGGCAGGGCAACATCATCCGTATACATGCCGGTGCCGGTGAGGAAGCGGTAATCCTCCTTGCGTTGGATGCGTGCGCCAATCAGGGATGCGGTCATAGTTTGCCTCCCATCGCCCGCGCCCCGGCCATGATGCTTTTGACGATGTTGTGGTAGCCGGTGCAGCGGCACAGATTGCCTTCCAGGCTTTCACGCACTTCCTGCTCGGTCGGCTCGGGATGGCTCTTCGCGAAGTCGAGCGCATTCATCACCATCCCCGGGGTGCAGAAGCCGCATTGCAGGCCGTGGTTCTCCTTGAACGCCGCCTGCATCGGGTGCAGCGTGCCATCGGGCTTGGCTACGCCTTCGATGGTGAGGATGTCGGCGCCCTCGGCCTGCATGGCGACGATCGAGCAGCTCTTGATCGCCTTGCCGTTCATGAGCACGGTGCAGGCGCCGCATTGCGCCGTGTCGCAGCCAACGTGGGTACCGGTGAGGCGCAGCTGCTCGCGGATGAAGGTCACCAGCAGGGTCCGCGCCTCGAGCTCGGCGGACACCGGCTTGCCGTTGACCTTCATGGATACCTTGACCGACATGCTGCCTCCTTCAGGGGATTTGTTGGGCTTGCGAGGGAGCATTCATCGTAGCTAAGCCGTTCACGCACCGCAATGTTGCAGCGCAGCGTCAGCTTCCCGAAGGTTTGTTGCAAGGGTGTGGACATGGCCGATCCGTATCTTCGCCATTCCGATGATCCAGGGGGAATTTCGGATGGCGTTGGCTCTTTCGGTCGCTTTCGTCGCGGCTTCGGCGCCGTGCCGTGCCCGCGATCTCTCGCTGACCGAAGCTGAAACGCTGCTCGCCACGCACAACCGGGAGTTGCGCGCGGCGCGTCGCGCTGTCGAGTCTGCCGAGGCGCAACGGCTGATCGCCGGGGCGCGGCCGAATGCCACGTTCTCGATCAACAGCAGCGAAATCAACAGCAACCCCGGTATTGGCGGGGGATCCATCAGCCAGAAACGCGTCGACACGGTGTTCAGGATCGATCAGCCCTTCGAGCGCGGCGACAAGCGCGAGCTACGGCTCGACCTCGCCTCGGGGCTGCAGCGGGCGGCAGAAAACGACGCGCTCGATGTGCTACGGCAGCAGCTTGCAGCGCTGCGCGCCGCGTACTTTGACGTGAAGCAGGTGCAGGAGAAGGCGGTTGTGCTGGCCGACACGGCGCAGCTCTTTACAGGAACCCTTGCCGCCGCGCAGGCACGCTTGAAGGCGGGCGATCTTGCGCCGGCCGACGTCGCCAAGGTACAGGTCGATTACGAGCGGGCGCAGAACGAGGCGCGCAGCGTGCAGGGAGAGCTGGTGAGGACGCAGTTTACGCTCGCCTACATGATCGGCGCGGAAGCGAACGCAGGCGAGCTGCGCGCAGCCGATCCCTGGCCGGCCCCGGAGCGGGTCGATCCCGCCACGGTCGAGCAGGCAATCGAGTCGCGGCCCGACGTGCTCGCCGCCCAGGCGAGGGTCGAGGCGGCGGAAAAGGCTCGCGATCTCGCCAGGGCGCAGCGCACCCGGGACTTCGTCATCGGCGCGCAATACGAGCGCTTCCCCGGCAGCCTACCGGTCAACTCGATCGGCTTCGGCGTCGCGTTTCCGCTGTTCACCGGCTACGATTTTTCGGGCGACATCCGGAAGGCCGAGGTCGATCGCTACGCGGCGCTCGATGCCCTGGCGCGCGCGCGCGCGGTCGCCGGCATCGAACTGCGTCGCGCGGCCAGCGACCTCAACACTGCCGCAGAGCGGCTCGAGCGCTACGAGACTTCGCTGCTGGGGGCCGCTAGCCGCAGTGCCCAGGCGGCCGAGTTTGCCTTCCAGCGCGGCGCGATTTCGGTGCTCGAAGTGCTGGATGCGCGTCGCACGCTGCGCGCCGTGCAGGTCGAATCGGTCGCGGCGCGGGCCGACTATGCCAAGGCGCTTGCCGCATGGCGCTCCAGCCTGTCGACGGCGGACCAACTGAGCGGCCGATGAGGATTTTTCGGATTCTGCTGGTCGCTGCGGCAGTCGCGGGGTGCAATCAGGCTGCCGAGAAGGCGGCGGTGCCGCCGCCGCGCGTCGACAAGAACGCCGTCATCTTCGAGCCAACGAGTCCGCAGCTTGGTTTCATCCATACGGCGGGGGTCGAGCCGCAGCGCGACGCGGTGCTGCGCTTCAACGGGCGGCTGGTCTGGGACGAGGACCACACGGCCAGGGTGTTCACGCCGCTCGCAGGAAAGGTCATGTCCATTGCGGTGCGGGCGGGCGACGCGGTGAAGGCCGGGCAGGTGCTCGCGGTGCTGTCGGCGCCGGACCTTGGCAGCGCGCAGGCCGAAGCGCGCAAGGCCGAGCAGGACTACCTGCTGGCGCAGAAAAACCGCGCCCGCATCGAGGAACTGCATGCGGCAGGCGTTGCGCCGGCCAAGGACCTGCAAGCCGCGCTGGCGGAAGAAGCGCGCGCGGCTTCCGAGCGCGCGCGCACGCAGGCAAAGCTGCGCGCATACGGCGGCGCGGCAAGCAACGTCAATCAGGCGTTCGCATTGCGCAGTCCGCTCGCGGGCGTGGTCGTCGAGCGCCAGCTCAATCCCGGTCAGGAATTGCGGCCGGATGCCGCGCCGCCAACCGGTCTGTTCGTGATTTCGGACCCGTCGCATCTGTGGTTCGTGCTCGATGTGTCGGAAAAAGACCTGCGCGCGGTGCGGCCAGGCGTGGAAGTGCGTCTCGCGACCGCCGCCCTGGACGAGGAGCGTGTGTATGGGCGCATCACCCACGTCGCCGACCTGGTCGATCCTCAGACGCGAACCGTCAAGGTGCGCGGGACAGTGAAGAACAGCGAGCGCCGGCTGAAGGCTGAGATGTTCGTCACCGGTGAAATCAGGGTGCCGGCGGGAATAGGGCTGCTGATTCCCGGCAAAGCGGTCTACCTCCGCGGCGAACAGTACTTTGTGTTCGTCGAGGCGGGACCGGGCACGTTCGTGCGCAAGGCGGTGCGCATCGGCCCGGCTACCAACGGGTACTCGCTGATTCTCGAGGGGATCACGGCGCAGGACAAAGTGGTGACCGACGGTAACCTGCTTCTCGAGCGCGTGCTCGCATCGAAGGACTGAGCCGACGCATGATCAAGCGGATCGTCTCCTTCTCTCTTTACCAGCCGCTGTACATCGTGCTGGGGTTGGCGTTATTCGTCGGCGCTGGGATCTGGGCATTCAAGAATCTGCCGATCGAGGCGTTTCCCGACGTCACCGACACCCAGGTCACGGTGATTTCGCTCTTTCCCGGGCGCGCCGCCGAGGAGGTCGAAAAGCAGGTCACGGTACCGCTTGAAGTCGGTCTCTCGGGCCTGCCGGGGGCCGTGCGCATGTTCTCGCACACGCAGTTTGGCCTGTCGTTCCTCATCCTCACGTTCGATGACCGCTATAGCGGGTACTTCGCGCGCCAGCAGGTGGTGGAACGCCTGCGCGAGGTGGATCTGCCCGAAGGCGTGCAGGCCGAGCTTGCGCCTTTCTCGACGGCGGTTGGGGAGATCTATCGTTACCGCATAAAAGGCGATGCGGTTTCGCCGCGCGAGCTGCGCACTTACCAGGACTGGGTGGTGAGCCGCCAGCTGCGGCTGGTGCCGGGCGTCGCGGACGTCGTATCGCTCGGTGGCCTGATCAAGCAGTACGAAGTCAGGCCGGACCCGGCGCGCATGCGGGACTACAAGGTCACCTTGTCGCAGCTGTCGCAGTCGATACAGCGCGGCAACGCGAACGCTGGCGGCAGCTACGTCGAGCAGGGCCGCCAGCAATACCTGATCCGTGGCATAGGCCTGTTCACAGGCCCCGAGGATATCGGCAACGTTGTGATCGCCGAGAGAGGCGGCACGCCGATCCTGGTAAAGGACATCGCGCAGGTAGCGATCGGCGCGGTGCCGCGCCAAGGCGTCGCCGGTCAGGACGACGACGACGATGTCGTCACCGGCGTTGTGCTGATGCGCCGCGGCGAAAGCCCCTCCGAAGTGCTCAAGGCGGTGCGCGCCAAGATCGACCTGGTCAACGGCACCGGCCTTCCCGCCGGTGTCAAGGTCGTGCCGATCTACGACCGCACATGGCTCATCGGCAAGACGCTGACCACCATATTCACGAACCTCGTCGAAGGCGCGCTTCTCGTCTCGATCGTGCTGTGGCTGTTCCTCGGCAACCTGCGCGCCGCCGCGATCGTCGCGGTCACCATCCCGCTCGCGCTGCTCGCCACCTTTCTCGGTCTCACCTTCCTGGGCATCCCGGCCAACCTGCTGTCGCTCGGAGCGATGGATTTCGGCATCATCGTCGACGGCGCGGTGATCGTCGTCGAGAACATCTTCCGCAAGCTCACCAGCGCGGTCCATGATCACGAAAAGCTCGACGACAGCCGGCGCCGCAGCCTGATCCTCGAGGCGGCCGCCGAGGTCGGGCGGCCGACGCTGTTTTCGATGCTGATCATCATCGCTGCGCACATCCCGATCTTCACATTGCAGCGCCACGAAGGCCGCATCTTCGCGCCGATGGCGTACTCGGTGGTCTCGGCGCTCATAGGTGCGCTGATCCTGTCGCTCACCCTGGTGCCGCTGTTGTGCGCCGTGATGCTGAAAAAGAACCTGCCCGCAGAGGAGAACTTCCTGGTGCGCGGCGCCAAGCGCCTGTACGAACCGGCCCTCGCCTGGGTGCTCGGCCACGCGCGCTTCGTGCTCGGCGCAGCGGTCGTCTCGCTTGCCCTCAGCCTGGCCCTGCTGCCGCGCTTGGGCACCGAGTTTCTGCCGGAGCTGAACGAAGGCGCGGTGTGGGTAAACGTCAACTATCCGACCAGCGTGTCGGTTTCCGAGGCGCAGGAGCTCTCCAAGCGTGTGCGCAGCGCGATCCGCAAGTTTCCGGAAGTGGTGAGCGTGACCTCGAAGGCGGGGCGGCCCGAGGACGGCACCGATCCGAAGCTCATCAACATGGCGGAGTTCCTGGTAGACCTCAAGCCGGAGAACGAATGGAAGCGCGGCGTCGACAAGCCGAAGCTGCTGCGCGAGATGGATGCAGAGGTTTCGAAGATTCCCGGCATCACGCCGTCTTTCTCGCAGCCGATCCGCGACAACGTGCTCGAGTCGATCTCGCAGATCGACGGCCAGATCGTGATCAAGGTGTTTGGCGATGATCTCGAAGTGCTGCGCGACCATGCGCTCGCGGTGCTGAAGCAGGTGGACAGCGTGCCGGGGGTGGCGCGGGCCTTCGTCGACCGGCTGGGAGAGCAGCCGCAGATCCAGGTGCGCGTAGACCGCGCGCGCGCGGCGCGCTACGGCCTCAATGTCGCGGACATCCAGGACGTCATCGAGACCGTGCTCGGCGGAAAGCACGTCACGCAGATGTGGGAAGGTGAGCAGCGCTTCGGCGTCGCGGTGCGGCTGGACGAGCCCGAGCGCGCCTTGGTGCGCATGCAGGAACTGCTGGTGGCGACGTCGAACGGCGCCTACGTTCCGCTGTCCGAAGTGGCGAGCTTCCGCACCGTCGGCGGGATGATGAATATCGCGCGCGAGAACGGCAAGCGCGTGCTTGCGATCGGCGTCTTCATCCAGGGCCGCGACATGGGGAGCGTGGTCTCCGACATGCAGGGCCGCGTCGCCGAGCACATCAAGCTGCCCGAGGGCTACACCATCACCTGGTCGGGCGAGTTCGAGAATCAGGAGCGCGCCATGGGGAGGCTCGCGATCATCGTGCCGATCTCGATCCTGGTGATCTTTCTGCTGTTGTTCGACGCCTTCAAGTCGTTCCGCTCCTCGCTGCTCATTGTCGCCAACATCCCGTTCTCGGTGATCGGCGGCATCGTCGCGCTGTGGATCACCGGCATCTACCTGTCGGTGTCGGCCGCGATCGGCTTCATCGCGCTGTTCGGGCAGTCGGTGCTGAACGGCGTCGTCATGGTCGCGCTGTTCAACGAGCTGCGAGAAGGCGGCATGCGCGCGGAGAAAGCCGTGATGAGCGGGGCGATCACGCGGCTGCGCACTGTCCTCATGACGGCGCTGCTCGCTTCGCTCGGCCTGCTGCCGATGGCGCTGTCCACCGGCATCGGCGCCGAGACGCAGAAGCCGCTCGCCGTGGTGGTGATCGGTGGGCTGGTATCGGCGACTCTTCTTGTGCTGTTTGTGCTGCCGGTGCTCTATGTGATGCTCTACCGGCGCGATGAAAGGACCACTGTATGATGGATTGCGATGCGAATTCTCATTGTTGAGGACGATCCGTCGCTCGCTTCAGGCCTGGCGCGCATTCTCGAGGCCGAGGGCTACGCGGTGGACGTCGCAGGACGCGGCGAGGAGGCGGTGGGCGCGGCGCGCGGCGAGCGCTTCGACCTGGTGATCCTCGACATCGGGCTGCCGGGCATGGACGGTTTCGAGGTGCTGCGCCGGTTGCGCGGCGCCGAGCATCGCGTACCGGTGCTCGTGCTCACGGCGCGCGACACCGTGAGCGACCGGGTGCATGGGCTCGACCTCGGCGCCGACGACTACATGGCCAAGCCCTTCGCGATGCCGGAGCTCGCCGCGCGCGTGCGAGCGCTCATCCGCCGTTCGCAGGCGCAAACCGGGCCGAAGGTGGTGCACGGGCCGCTGACGCTCGATACCGTGGCGCGCCGCGCCTATCTTGCCGGGGAGCCGCTCGAGCTCGCCGCGCGCGAGTGGGCGGTTCTGGAGGTACTGCTGGGCAAGGTGGAAAAGATCGTCTCGAAGGAGAGCATCATCCAGGCAGTCGCCGGCTGGGACGAGGATCTTTCGCCCAACGCCATCGAGGTCTACATTTCGCGCCTCAGAACCAAGCTCGAGCGCGCCGGCATCCACATTCGGACGGTACGCGGGTTCGGCTACATGCTGGAGGAGTTCAAAGCGCGCTGAAGTGTCCGACGCGCCGCTGGGTCGGACTATGATTCTGAACATGGCCGACGCAAGCCTCCGCGGGCAGCTGCTTCGCCTGCTGCTTCTCCCGGTTGCCGCAATCTTGGCAGTGAGCTCGATCGCGGCGTACTACCTGGCGCTCGAGCCCGCCACCGATGCCTACGACGGGTCGCTGATCGACGCCGGACTCGCGCTCGCCGATCGCATCCACGTGCGCGACGGCACGTTGGCGGTCGACCTGCCGAGCGCCGCTGAGCAAATGCTGCGTACCGACAAGTTCGACACGATCTATTACGTGGTGCAGGATCCTGCCGGCAAGCCGATCGCCGGCGACTCCGGGATCCCGCTGCCGCCGGCCGACCGGCGCCCGCAGGACGGCTCGATCTTCTATAACGCCAGCTACCGCGGGAGCAAGGTGCGCGCCGCGACGCTGCTGACACCGTGCGGCGGCCAGATCTGCACCATCACGGTGGCCGAGACCACGCGCAAACGTGACCGCCTGGTGCGCGAGATCCTGCTCGGCAGCGTCATGCCGCAAGCGCTCCTCGCGGTGCTGACGCTCGCGCTCGTGTGGTTCGGCGTTGCGCGCGGTCTCGCGCCGCTCGAGCGGCTCTCGGGCGAGATCCGCAAGCTGTCGCCGCGCGACTTGCGCGCGATCGAGCCGGCGCAGGCGCCGGCGGAGGCACGCCCGCTGATCGAGGCACTGAACCAGCTGCTCGTGCAAGTGGAGGAATCGAATCGCAACCAGCAGCGCTTCCTCGCCAACGCGGCGCACCAGCTGCGCACGCCGCTCGCCGGGCTGCGGACGCATGCCGAGCTGGCGCTCGCGCAGCCGCTCTCCGACGCGAGCCGGGCCGAAATCGAGCAGGTCCACAGCGCCACGGTGCGCATCGCGCGGCTCGCGAACCAGCTGCTCGCCCTGGCGCGCGCCGAGCGCGGCGGGCGCGTCGAGCCGCATTCGCCGGTGGAGCTGAAACGGCTCGCGGAAGGTGCTGCCGACGAATGGGTGCACAGCGCGCTCGCGCGCGACCTCGACCTGGGCTTCGAGCTCGCGCCGGCGAGCGTAAGCGGCGATACGTTCCTGCTGCGCGAGGCGCTCGGCAACCTGGTGCACAACTCGATCGAGTACGTGCCGCGCGGCGGCCACATCACGGTGCGCACCGGGACGCGCGACGGGTGCCCCTTTATGGAAGTCGAGGATGACGGCGCGGGAGTCCCGCCCCCGGAGCGCGAGCGGGTGCTGGAACGCTTCTATCGGATGCCCGGCACCGCGGGCACCGGCAGCGGCCTGGGCCTCGCCATCGTGCGCGAGATCGCGGCCGGCCACGGCGCGGCACTCGAAATTGGCGACGGGGCGGGCGGCCGCGGCTGCCGAGTTGCGATAACATTTCCCCATGGATAGCGTCGATATCGAGGTACTGCGCACCGCCGAGGCGTGGCGCAGGCAAGGCCGGCAGGTGGCGCTGGGCACCATCGTCAAGACCTGGGGCTCCGCTCCCCGCCCGGTGGGCGCGATGGTCGCGATCCGCGACGACGGCCAAGTGGTCGGCTCCGTGTCGGGCGGCTGCGTCGAGGACGACCTGATCGATAAAGTGAAAGCCAGGATGGTCGCCGCCCAGAAGCCCGAGCTTGTCACCTACGGCGTCACCAACGAGGAGGCAACGCGCTGGGGCCTGCCTTGCGGCGGCACGCTGCAGCTCGTGCTCGAGCCTCTGGGCGAGGCGAGCGGCATCGCCGAGCTCCTGAAGCGCATCGAGACGCAGCAGCTGGTGCGCCGACGCCTCGACATGGAAAGCGGCCGCGCCACGCTCGAGCCCGGCCGCTGGCAGGACGTGCTCGAGTTCGACGGCAGCGCGCTGAGCGCGGTGCACGGGCCGCGCTGGCGCCTGGTGCTGATCGGCGCCGGCCAGCTCACGCGCTATCTCGCCGAAATGGCGCACATGCTCGATTATCACGTCACCGTGATCGATCCGCGCGAGGAATATGCGAACGGCTGGGATCTCGCCGGCGTGCCGCTCAATCGCGGCATGCCCGACGACGTGGTGCGCGAGCTGAACCTCGACGGGCACAGCGCGATCGTCGCGCTCACGCATGATCCGAAGCTGGATGACCTGGCGCTGATGGAAGCGCTCAAGTCGGCGGCGTTCTACGTCGGCGCGATCGGCTCGAAGAAAAACAACGATGTGCGGCGCGAGCGCCTGCGCGAGTTCGACCTGTCCGGCGAGGACATCGCGCGGCTGCGCGGCCCGGTCGGCCTCTACATCGGCTCGAAGACCCCGCCCGAGATCGCGGTCGCGATCCTCGCCGAGATGACCGCAGTGCGCCACGGCGTGAGCGAGCCGAGCTGGGCCGCCAAGGCCGAACGGCGCTTCGATCCTTCCGCCTGCGAAGTCAAGACGACGACTTGAAGAACATCGTCGGGCTCCTGCTCGCCGCGGGATCCGCGAAGCGCTTCGGCTCGGACAAGCTGCAACACTCGCTGCCGCACGGCGTGGCGATCGCCGTGCAGGCGGCGCGGCATCTGAAGTCCGAGCTCGACCGCGTCATTGCCGTGACCAAGCCTGGCGCCGATGAGCTTGCCGCGCAGCTCGAGAAAGAAGGCTGTGAGGTCACGGTGTGCGAAAACGCCAGCGAGGGCATGGGAGCGAGCCTCGCCTGCGCAGTGCGCGCCGCGGGCGAAGCCGACGGCTACCTGGTGGCGCTCGGCGACATGCCCTTCGTGCGCCGTACGTCGATCGCCGCGGTACGCGACGCTCTCACGAAAGGCGCTGCGCTCGCCGCGCCATATTTCCGTGCGCGGCGCGGCCACCCGGTCGGCATGGCGGGGAGCTTTTACAAGGAGCTTCTTGGCCTGCAGGGCGACGAAGGCGCCAAGCGGTTGCTCGCCGCGCATGAGAATCGACTGGTGAAAATTCCGGTCGGCGACCCCGGCGTGGTGCGCGACATCGACACGCCGGGCGACCTAGCGCCGCCGCTGCGAATCTGACGTATGATCGCCGCGGGAGGGTAGGGAAAAGGGTGGCACAGAGCCCGCGGCGCGCAGTTCTTTTCGCCGATGTTTGCGACAGCACCGCGATCTACGAATCGCTCGGTGACACGAAGGCACTCGCGCTCATCAACCGGCTGCTGCGTCACCTGGACAAGCAAGTCGCCGAATACAGCGGCACCGTGGTGAAGCGGCTCGGCGACGGCATGGTGTGCCAGTTCGCGGCGCCCGATTCGGCGCTGCGCGCCGCCTGCGAGATGCAGACGGTGGCGTTCGAGCTTGCGCCGGGCATCTATCCGAAGCTCGCCATCAAGGTGGTGTTCACCTTCGGTCCCGTGATCATGGAAGGCGCCGACGTATTCGGCGACACGGTGAATGTGGCCGCGCGCCTGGTGGCCGTGGCCAATCCTGAGCAGGTCCTCACCACGCAGCAGACCGTCGATTCGCTCGCGCCGGACCTGCAGGCGCGCTGCCGCCAGCTGTATCCGATGAAGATCCGCGGCAAATCCGACGAAGTCATGGTGTGTGACGTGGTGTGGCGCGGCGATGCGGACCTTACCGAGATGCTGCCGCGCGACGGAGACGGCGGCGCGGGCCAATGGAATCTGAAGCTCGCCTATAGCGGCAACATGTTCATGGTCGAACCCGCCGGTTCGGTGCGCCTGGGCCGTGACAAGGCGAACGACGTCGTCGTCGCCAGCACGCGCGCCTCGCGAGTACATGCGCGCATCTTCGGGCGCCATGGCAATTTCGTGATCGCCGACCAGTCCTCGAACGGCACCTTCGTCCTCATCGACGGCAACAGCCGGGAAATGGTGCTGCGGCGCGAGGAAGCGGTGCTCGGCGAGCGCGGCTGGATCGGTCTTGGCAAGTCGGCGGCCTCGCACGGCGATCATGTGCTGCGCTTTCGCCTAGAGCGCCAGAAGAGTTAGTAACATAGACGTTTTTGCCCCCATGCCATGTTTGCCCCGAACCTCCTTGCGCAGGCCGACCCGGAAGTCTGGAACGCAGTCCACCTCGAGCACCGGCGGCAGGACGATCACGTCGAGCTGATCGCCTCCGAGAATTACGTCAGCCCGGCGGTGCTGATCGCTCACGGCACCCAGCTCACGAACAAGTACGCAGAGGGCTACCCCGGCAGGCGCTACTACGGGGGCTGCGAGTACGTCGACATGGTCGAGACCATCGCCATCGAGCGCGCCAAGAAGCTGTTCGGCGCTCCCTGGGCCAACGTGCAGCCGCATTCGGGCTCGCAGGCCAACCAGGCGGTGTACGCGGCGGCGCTGCAGCCGGGGGATACGGCGCTCGGCATGTCGCTCGCGCATGGCGGGCACCTTACCCATGGCTCGCCCGTCAATTTCTCGGGCAAGCTCTACAAGGTCATCTCCTACGGCCTCACCGAGAAGGAGGAGATCGATTACGAGCAGGCCGAGCGCCTGGCGATGGAGCACCGCCCGCGCCTCATCGTGACCGGCGCCTCGGCGTATGCGCTCGCCATCGACTGGAAGCGCTTTCGCGCCATCGCCGACAAGGCGGGCGCACTGCTGATGGCCGACATGGCGCACTACGCCGGGCTGATCGCCGCCGGCCTGTATCCCTCGCCGATCGGTATCGCCGACTTCGTCACCACCACCACGCACAAGACCCTGCGCGGGCCGCGCGGCGGACTGATATTCGGCAAGCCCGAGCAGGAGAAGGCGGTCAACTCCGCCGTCTTTCCCGGCATTCAGGGCGGGCCGCTGATGCACGTCATCGCTGCCAAGGCGGTTGCGCTCGGCGAGGCGCTCAAGCCGGAGTTCAAGGCCTACCAGGCGCGAGTGCTCGAAAACGCGCGCGCCATGGCAAAAGTGTTCGGCGAGCGCGGCGTGCGCGTGGTCTCGGGCCGCACCGAGAGCCATCTGTTCCTGCTCGATCTGCGCAGCCTCGGCATTACCGGCAAGGACGCCGAGACGGCGCTCGGGCGGGCGCATATCACGCTCAACAAGAACGCCATCCCGAACGATCCGCAGAAGCCGACGGTGACCAGCGGCGTGCGCATCGGTACCCCGGCGATGACGACGCGCGGCTTCCGCAAGCCGGAGGCCGAAAAGCTCGCCCATCTCATCTGCGATGTACTCGAGACGCCCGCCGACGAAGCCAAGCTCGAGCGCGTCGCCGAGGAGGTCAGGGCGCTCTGCGCGAAGTTTCCGGTCTACGCATGAAATGCCCGTTCTGCGGCTCGGACGACACCCAGGTGGTCGACACCCGGGCGAATCTCGAGACCAACACCATCCGCCGCCGCAGAAAATGCGTCCGTTGCGAGAAGCGCTTTACCACCTATGAGCGTGTGGACCTGAAGATGCCGCGCCTGGTGAAGAAAGACGGCAGCCGCACCGACTTCGACCGCGACAAGCTGATGGGCAGCATGATGCTCGCCCTGCGCAAGCGCCCGGTGGCGACCGACGAGGTCGAGGCCGCGGTGGACCGGGTCGTCGAACGGCTGCGCTCGCTCGGCGAGCGCGAAGTGCCGACCAGCCGCGTCGGCGACTTCGTGATCCGCGAGCTCGCCAAGCTCGACAAGATCGCCTATATCCGCTTCGCCTCGGTGTACCGCAGCTTCGAAACTCCGGACGATTTCCGCGAGGCGGTGCAGGAAGTCAAATCCCCGCGCAAACGGCGCAGGTGACAGGAGCCTCAGTTACTACTTTTGGGGCGTTCGATCACGCCATGATGCGGCGTGCGCTCGAACTCGCGGCGCGCGGCCTGTACACGACCACCCCCAACCCCCGCGTCGGCTGCGTCATCACCAGGGACGGGCAGATCGTCGGCGAAGGCTGGCACGAGAAGGCGGGCGAGCCGCACGCCGAAGTGCTCGCGCTCCGCGCCGCCGGCGAGCGATCGGCTGATGCGACCGCGTATGTCAACCTCGAGCCCTGCAACCATCATGGCCGCACGCCGCCTTGTGTAGAGGCGTTGATCGAAGCAAAGATCAAACGGGTGGTCGCGGCAATGCGCGACCCAAATCCGCTCGCCGCGCAGGGCGGCGAAGCCCTCGCCGGCGCCGGCATCGCCTTCGAGCATGGCCTTCTCGAGGAGCAGGCGCGCGAGCTGAACATCGGGTTTGTCTCGCGCACGACCCGAGGAAGACCGTGGGTGCGGCTCAAGGTGGCGGCCACGCTAGATGGCCGTACCGCGCTTGCCGATGGCAAATCGCAATGGATCACGGGACCCGAAGCGCGGCGCGACGGGCATCGCTGGCGCGCCCGTGCCTGTGCCGTGCTGACGGGAATAGGCACCGTCACTGCCGACGATCCTCGGCTCACGGTGCGGGAGGTCGACACCGCGCGCCAGCCGCTGCGCGTCATCGTGGACAGCCGGCTGGAGACGCCGGAAAACGCGCGCATCCTCGAAGGCGGGAACGTCCTGATCTTTTCAGGGAGAAAAGGCAAAGGGCCAAAGGGCGCGGAGGTAGTGCCTCTGCCGAATCCAAATCAGAAAGTCGACCTGCCACGCATGCTGGAGGAGCTAGGTCGGCGCGGCATCAACGAGCTGCACGTCGAGGCCGGCTTCCGGCTGAACGGGTCGCTTGTGCGCGAGGGCTGCGTCGACGAGTTTGTCGTTTATCTGAACCCGAGCTTCCTCGGCGACACGGCGCAGGGCATGCTGGACCTGCCTGCCGTGTCTTCGCTCCAGGAACGTCGCAAGCTGAGACTACTTTCGGTCGAGCGCCTAGGCGACGACCTTCGTATCGTCGCGCGCCCCGCATAGCGCGGCGGCCAGAAGGTCCACCGCAACCTGCGCACTGCGTCCGTCCCGGTCGAGCCGCGGGCAATATTCCACCAGCTCGACCGCGGTGAGCTCTGGCCGGCCGCCGACGCGCCGCAGCGCGCGGGCCAGCTCGGCGCCGCCCAGACCGCCCTCGGCCGGCACCGCGACGCCTGGCGCGTCTTCCGGCGTGACGGCGTCGAGATCGATGCTGACGCCGAACCCGGCGGTGCCCTGCGATGCGATCTGCAGCGCATCATCGAGCGCCGCTTCCAGGCCGCGCCGCCGGACTTCCTCGATGAAGATGACGCGCACTCCGAGGCGCTCCAAACGCTCGGCCTCTTCCGGCTCATAACTGCGTACGCCCACCAGGCAAACGTGGCGCGGGTCGAGCACACCCGATGCGAGGCCATAGAGCGGATCGTCGTCCTGCCCCAGGAGCCAGGCGAGCGGCATCCCGTGCAGACGGCCGGTGTGGCTAGTGCCGGGAGTGTGGCTGTCCATGTGGGCGTCCACCCATACCAGGCCAAGGTCCCCTCGCAGGGTGCGTGCGACGCCGGTCCACGTCCCCCCCGCGCAGGTGTGATCGCCGCCCAGCACGCACGGCAGCCGCTGGTGGCGCAGCGAGTCGGCGACCGCGGAGGCGAGCAGGCCACATAGCTTGCTCACTGCGAATTGCTTGCGCCGCTCGGTCGGCGACGGACGCAGCATCGGGCCCGGTACTACTGGCACGCCGCACTCGCGCAGCCGCTGACCTAGCAGCGGTGCAAGCACCGCGGGCGCATCCGCGCACCCGGGGTCGACGCCGCCGAGGCCCCATGCCGCGCCGATCAACTCGACTTGTCGTTGCAACGCTACACCCGCGGTCGCAGCGCTACGCGCGGATCAGTGTGTAGCGACGTGCGCTTCCAGAACGTGGGTACCATCATTGCTGTCGAATCCTGTAGCGCGACGCAAAGGCGCGTCAAGGAGATTCGTATGATAGCGGCGACGGGCAAATGGCAGCACTGGGCGAGCTTCGTGCTCGGCCTGTGGCTCGCGATAGGCGCGCGGCGGGCCATTAACGCTTAGACCCGGTTCTTGTAAAAAGGCCACTACGGTGGCCTTTTTTCTTTTCGGGTAGGCTTTGCCGCCATGTTCACGGGCATCGTGCAGGCGGTGGGAAGGATCGTGCGCGTTAATCCGCTGGAAGTGGAGTGCCCGGCGCTGGGGCTCGCCGACGTCGCGGTGGGCGAGTCAATCTGCGTGCAGGGCGTGTGCCTCACAGTCATCGCGACGACCCGGCAGGGATTCACCGCCGACGTGTCAGGGGAAACACTACGCGTCACTTGCGGGCTCGACCGGCCGGGCAAGGTCAATCTGGAGAAGGCGCTGGCCTTGGGCGACAAGCTTGGTGGCCACCTCGTGACGGGGCACGTGGACGCGGTTGGAGAGGTACTGCAGTTCTCGAGCGGTTTGCTGCAGGTTCGCGTCCCCCGTGACCTTAGACGCTACATTGCCCGGAAAGGCTCCATCTGCGTCGATGGGGTCAGCCTGACCGTGAACCGCGTCGAAGGCGACGTATTTGAGGTGCATCTCATCCCGCACACGCTGCAGGTCACCACGCTTTCGCGGCTTGCACCAGGGGCAAAGGTCAATCTCGAAGTAGACCTGATCGCGCGTTATGTCGAACGGATGTTGCCCGGGTCTGGAAGCTGAGCGTTGGCTGACCCTGGACGCGCAGATAACTGCCGGGCGACGCAAATTGTCATTGGCTGACAAAAAATTGCGGATCCGGCCACGCCTGGGAGAAACCAGCGTGCTATGCCATTGATGCTAATGCTTGCTTGCATTCGTGCAAGCATCTCAGGCCGGGCATGGGATATGCGTCTCGTCTATTGCCAGCAACCGCCATGGTTGTAGGTTCAACTAGGGAGGTTTCCAATGAAACATCTGCAAAGAGGCTTCACGCTGATCGAACTGATGATCGTGGTTGCGATCATCGGCATTCTGGCCGCCGTCGCACTTCCGGCGTACCAGGACTACACGATCCGCGCCAAGATGTCGGAGATAATTCTCGCAATGAGCGCCTGCCGTACGTCGATCACCGAGGTGTACCAGTCGGGCGGGTCGGCGC
>Ga0209220_1000139_pt1 | contig 31904 bp, 26 predicted proteins | sample BlaSpr_A8_OM3_M3_FD_187984 | JGI IMG/M metagenome (GOLD analysis project Ga0209220, IMG submission 187984) | Forest soil microbial communities from Thunder Bay, Ontario, Canada - Black Spruce, Ontario site 2_A8_OM3_M3 (SPAdes) (version 2) | ecosystem: Environmental > Terrestrial > Soil > Boreal... | reverse complement strand
GCAAGCGGCGACGGTTGCCTCCATCCAACACCGCGCCGCCGCCCACCGCAATGACTGCCGGGGCGCCCCCCGTGACGTCGCCGATGACCCGCGCCTCGAAGTCCCTGAACGCCTTCTCGCCCTGTTTCGCGAAGATGGCGGCAATCGCACCGTGCCGCCGCTCGATCTCCGCATCGGTGTCGACAAAAGCGACGCCCAGGAGCCGCGCCAGGTGGCGGCCCGTTGTCGTCTTGCCAGCGCCCATAAATCCACTCAGGGCTACATTCATGCCGCCCTAGTTCGCGTTAGGTTGGGAAAATCTATTCGGGCGAAACGCTGCTACTGCGGCTTTTCGATTGGGATTGAAGTCTGCCAGCCGTCGAAGTTCGCCACCACGCGATACTCGCCAGACGGCAACTCGCGCGCATTGAGCGCATTGAGATAGAAAACTGCCTCATAGACTTTTGTCTGTCCGGGCTGCAAGACGAGCAGCGTCGGCCGGTCTGAAAAGTTATGGAAATAACTCGAGCGCCACACTTCGAGCGGGAGCGCGAACAAGCCGTCGACGTAATTGAAAACTCGGCGCACCACAAACTCGCACTGCTTGCTGCTCTTGAACCTCATCTTCATGGGCAAGGCTGAATCGTTGGTGACTGCGAGTCTCATCTCGACCTTGCCGACTTCAGGCAAAGCTTCGAGCGGCTGCTTCGTGTCCGGATTCAAGAGCTCAAAATCATAGGTCATGCCGACGGGCAACACCGGAGCGGGGTGGTGCACGAGTTTCCCGAGCCACGGCGGCAAGATGGGTTCACCCACCGCAAAACGAGTAATCGCCGCCATGGCCAGCAAGAGCAATGAGGCCAACAGTATCGCGGTCAGGGCAAATTGGAGCGGCGTACCACGCCGGTGCGGCGCAGGTCCATGAGGACGGTGGCCGCCGTAGCCGGGTTGATGGGCGGACGCGTAGCCGCCCTGCGGCGAGATCAACGACTTCACTTTTTCGTTACGCCCCGCACTTCAATGAAAAACTTGGGGCGGCTGCTTGATGCTCCCCAATAAATCATCGGTTGGGAAAGAGCGTTCCTTTAGTCAGGACACCGAAGCCGCACTTATGCTTGTTCCGCGCTACGCGTTGGCAAGCGCTTTACCTTCGGGCGCTCGGCTGCGCCCATACGCGTCTTAACAGACTTGATGCGGTCCGCCACATCCTTGAAGGTGCAGTCGCTGGCGTAGAGCTCCTCAAACGAGGATAGCGCCAGCGCCAGCGATTCGGGCGTATCCTTAGCTTCGTATAACTCGCCCAAATTGTAGAGCGCCTCGTGATACTGCGCTTCCGGATAACCTGGCGTTTCAATCGCCTTGCTGAATCGCTTGGCGGCCGCGGTGTCGAGCCCTTGGCGGCGCAAACACAAACCGATCGCGTTGTGGCAGAGTACGACGTAGTCGGTTTGGCGCTGAATTGACTGCAGGATGACGAGTGCTTCGTCGACGCGGCCAAGTTCGCGATAACCGATGCCCAAACGATATTTTGCTGCAACGTCGCCGCCCTCTGCGTCCTTTTCCAAACGCTCGGCGAATTGCTCGATGAAATCCGCATTCGACTCATCGAAGCGCGCAAGCGCAATCAACAACTCCACCGCTTCGACCACTTCACCTTGGGCAGCTTTCACGAGCGCCAGGCGGTAGCGGGTGGCGGCATGATCCGGACGCAGATCGGCGGACGTTCGCAAGAGCGGCTCTGCGGCCGCGTAATCCGAAAAGTGATCCATGAGCAGGCACGCGAGTTGGTATGACGCGCCGCCCTGGTGCGGGTTTGCGTCCAAGGCGCGCCGGTAGGCCTCGGCTGCGCGGTCGAACTGCCCTTTGCTCACCAAGAGATCGCCGCGGGTGGTCTCGTCGACCGACTCCTCCGCCGCCAACGCCCGAGCCTGAACATTCGCGACACGCTCTTGCACGGCCGCGTCATCCGAACTCCACGCCACGACGGTTTTAACCAGCTCCTGCGCTTCAGCAACACGCGACCAGAGGATAAGCTTCTCTGCGGCGTCGAGAAGTTGCTCGGCTGCGCCCGAGATATCGCCGGCACCGTGCAAGAGCGATGCTAGCTCCTTGCGATACGGGACCGGGTCTTCCGCGATCTCCGTCAGCTGTCTGCACACACGCTCGACATCCGAAGCCGCTTTGACCTCATGATAGCTGCGCAACGCCAGCTCCAAATTCTTCACAGACGCGGCATGGTTACCCGCTCGCTCGAATGCGCGCGCCGCCAATTCGAACGCAGCGCCGTCCTTGGGGTGAACGGCCAGCATGCGGGGCACGAGTTCCACCGCGCGCGCATTGTCGTCGCTGCCCAGGTAGCCGAGCATGGCTTTGCTATAGGCAAGCGCAGCGGCGGTAGTGTTGCCCAAGCGCTCGTGCAGCGTTCCGAGTTCTTCGCGAAATGTTGCGTCCTCGGGGAAGCGTGCGACGAGATCAGCATACGCCTCGATCGCCTTGGCGGGATCGCCCGTGGCTGCAAAGTGGGCGTCGTCGCGTTGCAGAGCTGCAGCGGTGCTCCGCTCCGCAAAGGACAAGAACAGCTCGCCGGCTCGAGCTTGCGCCAGCGCAGCTTTGCTCGGGTCTGCGAAACCCAACATTTTGTAGGCGTCACGCGCGGCTGCTATATCGCCGAGATCGCGACACAAATCGCCGCACACGAGCAGGTATGGCGCCGGCTGCGCTGCCGCATTGGCATGCTTGCGAGCTTCGCGCAGAGCCAGTGTGGCGCGACCTTCATGGATGAGGCTGGCAAGTTCGGTCGCCGTCTCTAACGCCAGCTCCCCGTCGGCTGCGAGCGACTCGATGCAACGTAACGATTCGACGCACGACTCTGCCGGCACGATTGCGACGACGGCTTCGGCATCTGCGTTGACAACCGCCGGACGCAATCCGGGTTGCGCTTCGAGCGCCGCTTGCGCTTCTTCTAAAGCCTTGTTGGTCGCTTCGACTTGGCGCCGCAACTCGACTAAGCTGCGTTCGTGTTCTGCTTTGGCGCCTTCAAGCTCCAACACCGCGGCTCGCTTTTCCGTGACCCGCGCGGAAAGGTCGGCGAGCGTCTCTGCCTCGGCGGAAGCAGCCTTCGATCTTTCTTCTCCTTCGCGCAAGGAGACTTCAAGCGCCGCAATGCGGGCGGCTAATGCTTCGGCATCCGCCTCTCGCTTGGCGCGTATCGCCTCCGCTTGCTCGGCAGCGGCCTCCGCCTTGCCGCGCCGCTCGACCGCAGCAGCGGTCAAGGATTTTGCGGTCGCAAACGCTTCTTCGATCGCGTGCTTCTTCGAGTCCGCCGCCTCAAGCGTGGCGTTGGCTGACTTCAGCCCTACCGCCAGCGCATCGATCTTGGCTTGCGCTGCGACCGCGTCGGCTTCGCGTTTTGCGCGCAGCTTTTCGGCAGCGTCGGCCGCTTTTTGGGCTGCGTCAGCGGAGACTTTCGCCGCTTCTGCTGTCTTACGCGCGGCCTCAGCAGTTTTTTCAGCTGTCAGAGCGTTCGCTTCTGCATCCGCTCGACGGCGCTCGGCAGCGGTCACCAGCGGCTTGACTTTAGAGTACGAATCTTCGGCTAGCCGTTTTTTGCCTTCGGCCGCTTCGATTTGGGATTGCAATTCGGCGAGGTGGCTTGACAGCTCGGCGGCGCTCGACTGGGCGGAGCGTGCCTGATCCATTATGTCTTTGAGATCAGCGTTCGCATTTTCAGCCTTGCTTTTCGATTGAGCGATCTGCTCTTCGACCGATTTGAGCGTGGCCGCCGACGCAGTGGCCTTGGCTGTGGTTTGCGAGCGTTGCTGCTCAACCGCTGCGATGTCTTTGCGAAGCTGCTCGGCTTTGTTTTCAAGTTCTGCAACGGTGAGTTCAGCGCGCGTGCGCTCGGCGTCTTTCTGCCGCGCGCTATCTTTGACCGCGGCCAGCGTCTCGTCGAGTTCCGCTTGCGCTTTTTGCCGGCGTGCCGCGATCTCCAGCATGGCTGCCTCGTGAGCCGCTTTCGCCTTAGCTACATTGCTCTGGATCTGAGCCGCTTGCTGTTCGGATTCTTGAACGCGCTTTTGCGCTGCAGCCGTTTCAGCTTTCAGCTGCTGCGCTTTTTTCTCCAGCTCTTGTACCGTTGACGAAGCGCGTTGCTCGCTATCCGTCTGATGCGTCCGCGCTTGCGCGACCTTGCCTTGCAAGGCCAGGAGCTCCGCGTCTAGCTGTGCGGCGGCCTCTGCTGCGCGCTGCTGGTCTGTTTGTGCGGCCTCGATCTGCGAGCGCGCCTCCTCGCTCTCCAGACGCGCCGCCTCGGTTTCCTTGCGTGCCGCTTCTACCTGAGCTTGCAGAATGCCGAGTTCGCGTTGAACCGCTTCGCGTTTGGCGACCATCACGTCGATCGCCGCCTGCTCTTGGGCGCTCAGCTCGGCAACGGCTTGAGCGGAAGCCTCCTGTTGCTCCGCCTTCACCCGCTCGATGTCGGCGCGTAAGGCCGTGAGCTCGACTTGCGCTTTTTGTCGCGCCGCTTCGACCTCTTTGGCCGTCTGCGCGAGTGCTACTTCGTTTTGTGCCTGGGCCTGGTCGAGTTGCGTGCGCAGAGTTTCCAGTTCTTTTTCGGCGCGCTCGCGCGCGATTTCGGCTGTCCGGCGCGCCTCATCCGCCAGCTCGCGAGCGAGCTGCGCTTCCGTGGTGGCTGCTTCGGCTTGTTTGCGGTTCTGCTCCGCTTGCGACATCGCGACTTCTTGTTGCGCACGAGTCGCGGCTTTCGCGCGTTCATCCGCAACCAGTTCAGCGGCGCTGACGGCAGCTTCCGCCGCTTCCCGGTTTGCCTCCTTGGTCGTTCGTACGGGCGTTTTTTCCGCGCTTTTTTCGAAGCTGACTCGTTTGATCGCAGCTTCAGGTGCGGGTGCCGGCGTTGCAGGAGTTTCGGCTGCGGCTTCGTCTTCTTCGTCTTTATCTTCGTCGAGGTCGGAAAGCAAGGTGCGCGCGCGATGATTGTTGCCATCAATCGCGAGGACCATGTTTGCGATCTGCCGGGTGGTGCCTAACTGTTTTTCATCGCGCGTGATTTGCGCCGCTTGCAAGTAATAAGAAATGGCTTCGGGCACCATGCCTTTGATCTGGTGCAGCTGCCCCATGTGCACGATCGCCTGGATATGCTTCTTGTCGCGATCGAGGACTTTCTTGAAGGCGAGGATCGCCTGATCGTACTGACCATTGGCTTGATAGATGCAGCCTGCTTCAAACAGCGCCGGTGTGTGCTTAAGGTTTGACTTTCGCAAAACGTCGATAAACTTTGCCAGACCATCCTGCGTACGGCCCTCAACGACGTCTGCTTGACCTAAGTGGAAGATCACATCGAGGTTGTGCGGATCAAGGTTGTGCGCGCTCGCAAAGGCCTGTCGCGCCTTTGTCATGTCGCCGTGGTCGTACAGGTACCCCAGGCCCGCATTCAGATAGCAAATCGCAGCTTCAGAGTTCGCCCCCGCGGTGGCCAACATTTTGGCAGCTTCCAGCCTTGTATCGGCTGGGCACTCTGCCAGAGCGGCAATCTCTTTGAGCAACGCCAAAGCAGCGGCGGCGTTATTACGAATGAGGTGCTGGCGGGCTTGAACGAGGGTTGCGCTCACGCGTGCTTGCGCGGACCCCTCTGGGGGTTTGCCCTCACTCCCGCCTGATGCTGCTTGCGTCGCCAACGTCGTTCCTATGTCGTCTTGCTTTTGAAAAGCGCATCCGCGCCTGCTTGTGATGCGGCAAAATGCTCGCGCGCTTCTGCGATCGAGTCGCCGCCATATTTTTCAGCGCATGCTTCGGCGAGCGCCAGGCACAACATGCCTTCCCCGATCACCGAGGCGGCGGGCACCGCGCAGACGTCGCTGCGCACGATCGCGGCGGGCGCGACTTGCGCGAGCGCAAGGTCCACGCTGGCGAGCGGCTTCATGAGCGTCGCGATCGGCTTGAGACGCGCTCGCACGACGATATCTTCGCCGTTGGACATGCCGCCCTCGATACCGCCGGCACGATTACTGCCGCGAATCAACTGCGCTTCGTCCAACTCGAACGTATCGTGCGAACGGCTGCCGACTGAGCCGCTCGTGCCCGTACCTTCCCCCACCTCAACCGCCTTCACGGTTTGTATGCTCGTCAGCGCTGCCGCAATGCGCGCGTCCAACCGGTCCCAGGGCTGGCAATTGCTACCGATCCCGACCGGCATGCCCGCGACGCGAACTTCGAAAGCGCCGCCGAGCGTATCCCCCGCGGCTTTTGCTTCATCGATGCGCTCGACCATTTTCTTGCTCACGTGTTTGTCAGCGCACCGCACCGGAGAGCCGGTGATACTCTCAATATCGGGCATCCGCGTGACGTTTCCGGCCGTCACGTCGCCGATTTGTATGACGTAAGAGCGCACTGTGATGCCAAACACACCCAGGTACTGGCGCGCGATTTCACCGAGTGCGACGCGCATGGCAGTTTCGCGTGCGCTGGCGCGCTCCAAGATATTGCGCAGATCTCGCTGCCGGTATTTGAGCGCGCCGGCGTAGTCGGCATGCCCGGGTCGCGGGCGCGTGATAGCCGGCCCCGATCCGGTCAGCGGGTCCATCAAATGCCGCACGTTTTCAAAATCACGGTTGCGGATGACGAGGGCTATGGGCGAGCCAAGCGCACTGCCGCCGCGCACCCCGGCGAGGATCTCTATCTCGTCGTGCTCGATTTTCATGCGCCCGCCGCGGCCATGTCCGCCCTGGCGTGCGCTAAGCTGGGAGTTTATGGCCGCGACGTCGATCGCCAGTCCTGCGGGAATGCCATCGATGATGCCCACCAATGCTGGACCGTGAGACTCGCCGGCCGTCATGTAACGAATCATGTGGCTGCATTCTGCGCGCGCGTGACGTGTCCGTTCTACGCTTTGGTCTGGTGAAGAAATAGCTTCCCGCGACAACGCTAAAAAGCGAAAGACCGCGAGCCTGAGCTCCCGGTCTCCGTAAGGTAGCGGCCGGGGGTAACCCGGCCCCTACAATTCTCTAGTGTTCGCTGACGATATGCGGGGTTATCAAGAATACCACTTCGTTGTGGGTCTTCGTCTTCTGGGTGTTCCGGAAGAACACGCCCAGGATCGGGATGTCCCCAAGCAGCGGCACTTTTGAAACGCTCAGAGTGGTTTCGTCATCGAGCAGGCCACCCAGCACGATCGTCTCGCCGTCTTTCACGCGTAGGATGTCATCCGTCTTCCGGTTGTTCAAGATCGGGAACTGTTGAACGAGACCGGTGATGACGCTTCGTTCGACGTGCATCGTCGTCGTGATGTAACCGTCAGTGTTGATGACCGGCGTGACGATGAGCTTGACGCCGATGTCGATGTACTGCACCTGGAACTGGCCCGAGCGCGGATCGTAGTACACGATCGGGTACGTCTGGCCGACGAGCAGGCTCGCGGTCTGGTTGTCGAGCGCGGTCACGCGCGGATTTGCCAGCAGCTGCGCCTCATTGTGGGTGATCAGGTAATTGATCTTTGCCTGAATGAAGAGCGCGTTTCGCGTAAATGGCTGCGGTGCGATGGGATTGCCGTTCACGACCTGGACGGGAACCTGAATGCTTGCCGGACCGCCTAACCGGTTTTCAAATAAGTCGAAGTCTGACGAGCCGACGAACTGCGTGCCGGTGTTCGTCGTATCGTTATTGCGAGTGATGTCGAGCACCTTGACTTCAAACACGACTTGCGGAGCGGGCACGTCGGACAGTGCCAGGAAATTCCGCGCCGACTGAATGATGTCAGGGCTGCCGCTCACGAGCACCGTATCGGTGCGCGCGTCGATCGTGAAGGAGCTCGCCGGGATGACCGTGCTGAGCTGCTTTTGCAGCTCGACCGGACTTGCATATTTGATCGGGAAGGCAACGGTCTGCGTTGCGACCTGACCGACTGATCCGAACTGATGGTTGAGGTCATCGGTAGTGCCGACCACGAAGATGTTGCCCATGCGGCGATAGTCGAGGCCGTTCGTATGCACGATAAGATCGAGCGCCGTGCGCAGCGGCACGTCGTGCAACGACACGGTGACGGTGCCTTTGACGTTCTGCGTGGCGACGATGTTCTGACCGCTCTCTGTGGCAAGCAGTTTCAAGACGTCCAAGATGTCGGCGTTCTTAACGTCGAGGTTCACGTTGCGAGGGCTCGAGAAGCCGCCCATATCGGATGGCGGCGGTGCGGGAGCCATCGCGGGGTGATGCCGAGGCGTGGATTCTTGTGAGGCCATGGCGCCGCCCGAACCGCTGCGCTTGCTTGGAAACTTACAGTAGAATTTGCCGCCAGGTAGCCACGGATTCGGTGTCGCCATGGCGACCACGGCCGGAGCTACAGCGACGGCGCGCACAGGCGCAGCCTGCTGTGTCGGGGCTGCTGCCTTCATCGGTACTGGAGCCTTCGCTGGCGCTGCTGCTACCTTAACAGGCGCAGCAACCTTTGCCGCTGCTGCCATCTTTGCGGGAGCTGCCACCTTGGCGGGAGCTGCCGCCTTCGCCGGTGTGGACGCTTTGGCAGGGGCAGCAGCCTTGGCGGGCGCTGCAACCTTCGTGGACATGGCGATCTTGACGGGCTTGGAACTTAACGGAGTTTTCGTATTGGTCGAAGCCACCATGATGCCTGAGCTCTGTCCGTCCAAAGCTTGGTCTTGTCGTTGCGTCGCCGCCCTGGCTGCGTTAATCGCTACGCTTGCCGGGAGCGTGAAAGCCACTTGGTTCGTGTGCACGGACAAGGTAACGCCTTTGGCGCCGGCAGCACTTAGATGATAGCTAGGAGCGCCTGACGACTCCACGACGATCCGCATGACAGCGGGACTCGTGGAAAGCTGGCCCACTCGTACCTGCTGCAGTTGGCCTTTGGAAAAACCGATGACCTTGGTTTGTCCGTCATAGGAAGCTGGCGACACATCCACGACGAGGTCTTGGATGCCGCGTTTGGCGTCCACGGAAAAACGGCGCACGCGCGTCGTTACCGTCGCGTTGGACGCGACCGAAAGTTCGAAGGCGTCGCCGTGCTTGGCATAGGAAACGTCTCTGACCGAATTGTCCGCGCTGAGGCCAGGCTGCGGAGAAGCCAGGCCGGTAAACGCGACGGCGCACCCAACGAGCCAGGCCGACGTCAACCGAAGATGCCGATGCATTATTGTTTATCCCCCTAACGAGAAGTGCCGCTCTTCTTTTTCTGTTCCGAGCGTGATGAAGTCTGGGCCAATCGATAAAACTGTAAATTTGTCGTCGACGCGATCGCCTGGGCGTACGAAGTACGACTTGCCATCCGCCTCCACGATCGCGATCCGGCCGCCGTGGTCGACCACGCCGGTGAGCTTGACGCCGCTCCACAAGTCCTTGGCGCCGGGCGCATTTTCAAATCCCGGCAACGTCGGAATATTCGGGAAGTTTGAAACCGCGACTTTCGTGGGGGCGGGATTGCCGCCGCCGGTCGGCGGACCGAACAAGGTGACAAATGGGTCGGGCCTTCCGGCGCTTGCGACCGCATGCGCGTGCACGATAGGAACGGGTGTGGTCGTTATCGGCGGCGGTGTCGCCTGCGAGACCGGATGGACGTTCACCGGCGCCGTCGACTGTTGCGGCGCGCTGCTGCAAGCAACCGCGCTCATAATCACCAGAACGACCGGAACGATCGCGGAGGCTTTCATAGTTTTCATTTAACTCCCGTTACCGGCAGGCGGCGGAGTGGCTGCGGGCGCCGGCACGCTTGGGCTCAAGCGATACGCCATGATGGGCAGCACGATGTGGAGTGTCGGCGTTTCGCCGACTGTTTTTTGCTGCGACTGCATCGTCACGGTGCCGACACCGATCAGTTTTGGAAACTTGTTGAGGTCGCGCAGGAACTTCTGCAACTGCGAATAGGTGCCGGCGAGCTCCATGTTGATCGGAACCTTGTCGAACGACTGGTTGAGATAGACGATCGCGTTGGCGCGCGGGGAAGTCGGATTCTTGCCGATGACCTTCGCCGCATTCGGCGCCACGCCGCCGGATGGGACCGGCATCGGCGTGTAACCTGGGATCGGGGTTGCACCGGTCGCGGCCGCTACGTTGTTAGTTGCGGCCGTCTGGGTATTTGAGGCGTTCAGCGCTCTGCCGGCTTGTTTGAGAGGCTGCCCGATAACCGGTATGTTTTGTACCGCGCTCGCGCCTGTTGCGACGGGTGCGGGCGTCGCTGAGCCCGACGGTGTCGGCGCGGCTTGGGGCACGACCGACGTGACGACGAGGCCGTCACGCTTGGCAAGATCTTCGATCTGTTTCAAATATGACGGGACGTATGCGCGCGCGTCAGCAGTCAGTTCAACGCCGCTCAGCCGTGACTGTACTTGTCGTATCAACGAGAGATAAAGCGGCTTCTGATCGGCAACGCGTTTGAGGTCGGCATATTGCGCCTGCAGGCTGTCGAGCTGCGCCTTGGACTGCGCCACTTGATTGAGCTTGCCCTGGATCAGGAAGAAGTACGAAGCGACGCCTACTAAGATGAGAACAGCCGCCACGATGAGGATGCGATTGATTCTATTTGGTTGCTGATTCATTGTCCGATCACCGCCGGGCTCAGGGTTCCGACAACGGAGAACTGCACGTCCCCGCCGCTGGGATTCACAACAGTGATCTGCTGCGTTCCGGTCGTCAAGGTGGCGTCCCCAAAAATGGGCGACCCATCTAGATTCAACATCAGGTCCGCAACCTCACGGTAGGTGGTAGTATCGCCGGTCAGCGTAACGGTGCCGCCGTCGCTCTCGTGCGAGACCGCCATGGTGTTGAACCACATGCCGCGCGGCGTGTTGTTGCTGACATCTGCTAAGATCTCGGCGACTTGTAGCGGGCTCTGTTTGATTCGTTCCAGTAAATCTGCTTTGGCGCGCAGGTCGGCGACCTGGTCGCGCAAGTCGTCTACTTCTTTGACTTGCCCCTGTACCAGCGCGACGCGCGTGGACCAATCGGCGATCTGGGCGTTCAATCTATTGATCTGCATGTTTTCGAAGATGTCGAACGCCAGCAGTGCGACCAATTCGGCTGCCAGCAACATGAGACCAACGCTGACAATGCGATCAAAGACGAATGCCGTTCGCCTTTGTGCAGACGGGAGAAGATTGATATCGATCACGCGAGCGCTCCTACTCTCCGCTGATTATCGTTCATGCAGCTGCCCGGCCCTCGCTCTGAAGATCGCGGCGCGCCAAGCCGGCGGCGACGATCATCGAGGGGCCTGCATCGCGCAGGAACTCGGCTGGGAAATCGGCAGGATCGTGCACCGACCGCTCAAGCGGACTGGCAACACTCACCGGTAATCCCAGTTCGTGGCTTAAAAATGCGTCCAAGTTTTCCAGTCGCGAGGAGCCACCGCCCAAGATGACCGCCTCGATCACTTCGCCCCGGAACCGGGTGCGGAAGTAATCCAACGATTTATGAATTTCCGTCACCAGCTCGGTGAGCGGTGGCGTGATCACGTTAAAGATTCGCGTGACTGTCGGCGGCACCGGACCTGTGTCTTGCTGCGACAGGATGCGGGCCTTCTCGCGCTTCATTTTTTCCGCGTCGTCCATGGAGACGTTGAGACCGTTGGCTATGGCTTTCGTGATCGCGTTGCCACCGATCGGCACGTTGCGAGTGAACGGCACGAAGCCGCCCTTGGTGATGTTGATACTGGTGGACGCCGCCCCCACGTTGATGATGGCGACGTTTTGTTCGAACTGCGCATCGCCGGGGGAGATCATCGCGCGCACCATTGAAAACGGTTCGACTTCGACCACGGCCGCTGTGAGACCAGCGAACTGCAGCGCGCTCATCTGTGAGGTCACGAGATCTTTTTGCGCCGCTACGATGAGGACGTCCATGTTCTGTCCGTCGTCGGTCTTGCCTAAAATTTTGGAATCGATCTGCGCTTCTTCGACCGAGTATGGCAGAAAACGCTCGGCCTCGTACTTGGTGGAATCGCGCAGCTCGCGCTCGTTCATGAGCGGCATGGTCACTTGGCGAACGACGACGGTGGGACCGGAAACGGCGGTGATGGTGCGGCGCGCAGTGAACGATCCGTCCGCGATGAGTTGGCGCAGCGCCTCGCCGACGAGTTGCGGATCGCTGATGACTCCGTCCTTGATGCCGTTGGCAGGCGTGCTTACTCGATACACATGCTCGAGCAGGGGCCCGCGCGGCGTGCCGATATACTGAACCGCTTTTAGTTCATGCGAACCAAAGTCGATTCCGACAAACTTGTTTCCGCCGCGGACAAACAACTTATTGAGGAATGACATGGACGCCTAGCCTCTCATAACCATCCCGGCAAATACCTGAGGATGGGGACCTCAGAGAGATAACCTCATCCATTTCATCGGCACCGGTAAAATGGAATATTAGAACATTTATTCGAGTCAAATGGACTGGACGACAAGGGTGTGCGCACTATGGCACGTTGAGCCGAACCCTGCGCAGATGCCGCGCATCGGGACAATTGGGATGACCGGACAGAACTTGCATCCACGAGACAGAGCTATAACCGCAGTCAATATCTCGCGAGGTTATTCGGCACACCAGTCCAGTTTATTGCGGTCAGCCGCACGATTTGGAAACGTCCATACAGCGATGGTGGCGGCACGGGTGGCATTATCGCCGCTTTGTCGGTAAGCTCTCGTTACGGCCCGATGGAGTGAACCTGCGCGGTGAGATTCGGATTCCAGGAGGCACGAAAGCCTACTTGTATGTGTACTTTCTCTTTCTTGTAGTGATCATGCCGATTGTGTCGTCCTTGGGAAACAGGCGACGTGAACGTGATTGCGGGCGCACTTGACGCTGCGTTAGCATAAGCAATGCTTTGATCGCATCAACGTAAGCTGCATAAACGAAGGGACGGGGGTTAACCCCCGCCCCTACCATACTATGGTGCCCCTACGCTACGTGTGTTTCAGCGCAGGATTGCTTGCAGTTTGTCGTGATCGGTGATGACGACATTCGCGGTACGCATATCGATCAGCTTCTCGTCCCAGAAGCGGTTGAGCATTCGGTTGACGGTCTCGCGCGTCGTGCCGATCATGTTCGCCATTTCTTGATTGGTGAGCCGCAGCGTCAGACGCGTGCCCCCTTCTACTTTTTCGCCGAAGTTTTTTTCGAGATTGATGAGCAGCGAAGCCAGGCGCGTACGGATATCTTGATAGGAAGCAGCTTGAATGGCTTGGTTGGTCGCACGTAAACGCGATGACAAGGTGAACACCAGCCGCAGGCTCATTTGGGGGCTGCGCGCTAGCAGGTCGAGAAAATCCTTGCGCGCCAGCACCGCGACTTCGACGTCACCGAGCGCTTTTATGGTGGCGGAGCGCGGCGATGCATCGAGCACGCCCATCTCCCCAAAAAAATCGCCTTCTTTGAGAATCGAAAGTATGCTTTCCTTGCCTTCGTTGCTGAGGCGCGTCACAGCGACGTTGCCTTTCACGACGACAAACAGGGCATCTCCCGGGTCGCCTTCGTAAACGAGAACTGCGTGTTTCGAAAACCGGCGCGGTTGAACTAAGGTCGAAACTGCGGTGAGGTCTTCTTCGCCAAATTCCGCAAACAAGGGGACTTTTTTGAGGAGACTAACGTCGAGCGGTTTGTCAAACGTTCTCTGCACGATGATCGGGCTCCAAACATTTAAGTGCGGAACGACCGGAATCGGACCGTCGGGCGCAAACTTACGAGATGCGCTTCCCCTAGTATCGGCAGTCACAGGCCCCGCGTTAAGGCGCCTTCATCCCCCGCCCAGGTGGCGGTACACGAAGGCTTGGTAAGCGGCGTAAGGCGCGAGGATGAGGGCGGGCGTGAAAGTCATGATAAGAGCACCAAGCACGAGGAACGGCCCGAACGGCAACACGTCTCGTTGCCGCCGTTTGCGCAGGATCAAGACAGGCAGCGCGACGATGGTGCCGATGACAAACGACGCCGCAAAGGCCGCGATGCCGTTGGTCAGCCCCAGGAAAATCCCAAGGCATGCGGCCAGCTTGACATCGCCCAACCCAAGACCTGTGCCTCGCGTCACAACATAAATCGCTCCAAACAACGCAGCACCCAACAAAGCCCCCTCGAGTGCGCTGACAGCCCGGTGCGTCAGCAGCGCAAGCAGCATACCGGCAATGGCGACGGGTATTGTCACGACGTCGACGATCAAAAGGTGATCGATGTCAATAAAAACGGTCACGATGAGATATGCGCTGAGGAGCGCCGCGGCCAGTGTTTCAAGCGAGATGCCGAACTCGAGTACCGCGAGCACGAAGAGCGCCGCAGTCATGAGCTCGACCAACGGATAGCGCGCTGAGATCTCCGCTCGACAATACCTGCAGCGGCCGCGCAGCAGAAACCATGACAACACAGGGATGTTGTCCATCACGTGCAGCGGGTGTGCGCAGGCGGGGCAGTGCGATCCGGGAAACGCCACGGATTCTTCGCGCGGGACCCGGTGGATGACGACGTTGAGAAAAGAACCAAAAGCCGCCCCGAAAAGGGCCGCCAGCAGTTCGACGATCATGCTTTAACCGTCAGGGATATTACTTTCCGCGAATGCCCGAATTTTGATCGTAAACAAGGGAAGTGCAGGTACTGCAACTGGCTCCGGCACCGCCCTCGAGCAATGTCGACGTAAGCGTCGTGGAATCGTGTGCCCCCGAATCCGTGATCTGGTACGAGCCATACGTGCCCGAAGAGGTCGCGATGCTATAGCTGTTACCCTTTTTCACGGGGTCGGTAGGCATGTACGCGAGGTAGGGAGTCGTCAGCGATGAAAAAGCCACGTACGCACCGGCGTTGTCGACGGAGTACTCCTCTTCGGCGGTCGCGAGCTGCTTTTCGTTTGCTTCACAGGCCGCGCTCACGGACTGGGCGCGCGCGTGCAAAAAGTTTGGAATCAAAATAGCCGCTAGGATCGAGATGATCGCGATCACGATCATAAGCTCGATCAGCGTGAAGGCGCGCGCCATCGACGCGGGGGTATGATCCGTAGTAGTCTTGTGCATGAAGCTCCTTGCCTACTTATCTATTGCCCAATGTTCATCGGCTGCAGGACCGCTCAGCGCGCATCGTGATGGCGGCCACACAAAAGAAAAGAGCCGGCGCAGGGCCGGCTCGTTTCCGGGATTTTCTCTCCCTGTTTACTTGCCGTGGATGCCCGATGATTGGGCGTAGAGCACTGACACGAAGGTCGTGCCGGCCGCGCCGGCAGTGTCCGTGAGGTTGGTCGTGGTCGTCGAGTCGTGTCCGCCTGCATCGGCGATGAGGTACGAACCATTGACGTTCGCAGCGGCGTTGACGGTGATGGTGTAAGCGTTACCCTTCTTGACCGGATCGGTGATGAGAACGCTGATGTATGGCGTCGTCAGCTGCGCTGCCGTGGCGTATGTGCCGCCGTTGTCGACGGAATACTCTTCTTCAGCTGTTGCGAGCTGCTTTTCGTTGCCTTCGCAGGCCGCGGTCACAGACTCAGCACGCGCGTGGAGGAAGTTAGGTATAAGAATCGCCGCCAAGATGGCGATAATGGCGATCACGATCATCAGCTCGATGAGCGTGAACCCTTTTTGAAGTTTCTTCATGAAGATTAAACCCTTTCGCTTTTTGTGAAATTCACCAGAGTGAGCGGACGAGTCGCTGCCCATTCAGGCCCGCCGGTTTTCACCGGCTCCGCGCTCGCACGAGTCACCCGCGACCCGCGACGATACTAAAGCGCGCTTTTTGCCCTCTCCCCCATTATCGTTAATGCCCAACGCGGGGCGTATTAGACCGCCCCGGTGGTGACGTCCGTCACCCTTCACGTCCGATAACCGGTTAGATGGCCCAAGTGTACAGCCGAGATTGAATAAGATGCAGTATAGGCAGGCTAATCGGCCGGCGGGCAGGGTGCAGTCCGTTGCACTCATGGCTATCTTGGTTATCGGCGCGGCAGCTCGTTGCACGCACCTTTTTTCGCATGCAACCATGCCCGACGAAGCGTTCACCTTCTTTATCGCTTCGCATCCGCTCCCCCAGATCGTGACGCTGCTGCAGACGGGCGATTTCCATCCCCCCCTCGTGTACCTCATCGGGCACGCGCTTTTCCATTTCACGACTAAGGCATATCTATTCCGGCTCGTGAGTGCAGCCTTTGGGGTGCTCGGAATTTTTGGCGCGTATGCGGTCGCGCGTTACGTCGTGCCGCGCTGGGCACTCTTGGTCGCGTTATTCGTCGCCGTGTGTCCGTCCCTCGTTTTCTTTGACCGGTTTTTTCGCATGTACGCTTTGTTGTGGCCGCTGTGCTGGCTGTCGTGGGCTGCGCTGCTGTGGTCGCTGGACAACCCGCGCGCAAGACTTCGCTGGCTTGTTTACTCGCTGACGCTCGTGCTGCTCCTCTACACACACTATCTCGCGCTTTTCACGATTGCAGCCCAGATCTTGTTCGCTGCTCTTTTCCATCGCAAAACCGTAGGCTTTTGGCTGGCGCTTGCGGGCGCTGTCTTGGCGTTTTGTCCATGGTTGCCGGTCTTGGTGCGGCAATATCCGCTGGGCGGCAGCGCGTACAGTGAACTGCGGGGCCACATGGGTCAGATGTTTTTGGCCCCCGCCGTGATGCTCATCGATGAAGTGCCGCGAAGCATCGAATACAGCGTGGTCACTTCGTGCGTGTTGTGGCTGCTCGTCGGCGCTGGCCTTTTTGTGGCGCTGCGGCGACGTCAATGGATCGCCTTTGCGCTCACGGTGCCGATACTGCTGCAAGTACTCTACTCCGTTTTTTCAGGCAAGCTCTTGCTGGGCCAGCGTTATCTGCTGCAAGGCGTGCCGGCCGCGCTGCTGCTTATCACGCTGTGTATCGCATGGTTGTGCTCGACGCGCGCTCGTGTGGCTGGTCTTGCGATCGCCGCCGCGCTATTCGTCCTGATGCTTTTCGGCACCGTCGACGAGCTCTTCGTCTCCTCGTATCAACCCGTCGACTGGACCACCTACGGGCACTTCCTCGACAGCAAGATACAATCAGGCGACGCGATCGTGTTCGACGGCGCGATGGCTTACTACACTCTCGTCGGCAGCCGCGCAGTAGCGACTCAGCGCGTGTTCTTAGTCGCCGGCCCTGCCGAGCTTCCGGCGCTCATAGAAAAGGCCGATGTGTATCCGCGCGTGTGGTACGTCGATTATCAGTCGCGCTTGCCTGACCCCAACCATCTCGTATTCAAAGGCCTGGCGAGAACGCATCCCATCCAAACGACATGGAAGACGACGCAGGCGGGCTACGGCGACGTCGTCTTGACGACTCTCTTCGCACGGGCGGGCGTCAAGCGCGGGCCGTAAAGCACCACGCGCACGATGTCTTCCGTGAAGAGACGCGGTTGTAACCAGGAGCCGACGCGTGGACGCGTGCGCTCGAGAGAGGCTTGGAGCCGGCGATTATTGTCGGTGAAGAACGGCTGATTTTCGATATACCAAACCCGGCGATTCGGATAGCCTGCCAGCCAGCGGATGTCGATATCGATGTCGGACGGCAGGCCTGGTGCGTCGATCTGATGTCCGCGGAAACCCGTGAAGTTATGAACCACCCAGTATTCAGCGCCCTGATCCAGCACGATAAGATCCGCTTTATGTTCCTTGGCGAGCAGGAGCACGTTGATCTCATACCAGTTGGGAAATTGATAGTAGGGCACAAACAGATTGTTCGGTATGCTCACGGCGCTCAAACTGAAGTATCCCAACGCTAGGACTGCGGCCGCCAATCGCCACTTCGTGTTGTAGAGATAGACGCACAGAAAAGCAAAGCACATCGCGAACGCCGGTAAATACGTGTACAAGTGACGTGGAATCACGATGTTCTTTCCGGTGACGAGGGTGACGATCACCTGAATCGCGACCGGCAATAGCCAAAATACGAGCATGCTTTTGCGGGCGAGAAATAACGCACACCCGACGATCACAAAGACGGCGGCTGCGAAGAACTGGTCGAAATGCGCCGACAACACCCAACTTCCCGGCAGGCCTGACGTGATAACCGCGCGCACGAGAATGGGCCATGAAAAGCGGGGCGAGCTCAACGGAATGACGAGACCACCGTGCGGGATTTGAACTCGGATCGCCCAGTACCAGGGGATAAGCGCCAGCAGCGCCGCCACGCCGCCGATCAACGCAGGCCAGCAGCGGCGAAAGCGCGTCAGCGCGTACAGCGACTGGCTGAGCACGACGAGCGCTCCCAGATACTGTATGTATGGCAGGAGCACCGCGCACACCCAATATGCTGTCCAAAAAAGCCAGCGCTTTTTGCTTGAAAGAAGTTCTGCCTTCAGCAACAACCACCACGATAGCGTTGCGATCGCGACCAAATACGCGTACATGCGATACAGGCGATCCCACTGCACGAGATTCGGTTCGAGCGCAACCGCCAGCGCCGCAATGGCCGCGACCGCAGGGCCGAAAAGCATTCGCCCTATACCCCAGGTCGCAGCGATCGTGATCAAGCCGAAAGCCGCGCTGAGATAGCGGTAGTCCCAAACCTGCCAGTGCAGCCAGCCCATGAGGTAGTGCGTGATGAGATAAAAAAGAGGCGGATGAAAGTCCGTGTATGCAACCGCGTGGAGCAGATCTTTCGGAGTAAACGAACTGATGTGAAAGGTAAAGCCTTCGTCGATGAACAGACTCTGCCACGTCACATGGTAGAAGCGGCAAAGCGCGCCCAACGCGAGCGCCAAGGCTAGCCACCCGTAGGTCTTCCAGAATGTTACGCTGCTCCGCGACGGAACCGCGCGAGCGCGCTCGGCATGCGATGCATCCAGTACTGCGGTCGTGGTGCTCATCGTACCTTAATCATCGGTATTCTATCGAAGAGCGCCACATTGACCGCATCCACCGCGGATTGGCGCCGCTCGCTCCAGCGCAACAAAACTGGGCGCTGCCGCGCTAAGCTCGAGGCGATTTTTTTCTGCGGATCCCAATAGAAATTCTGATGCTCGATGTACCACACGCGCCGCTCCGGATGTGCCGCAAGCCAGCGCAGCACCGGTTTGAAGTCATTGGGATTCATGAACACGAGCAGCGGATGATTGCGAAACGCGGGGTAGTTGCGCACCACCAGAAATTCGTATCCTTCGTCTAAGACGATCGCATCCGCCGGTTTTGCATGCGCCCGCAGCAGTGCATCTACTTGGTGCCAGTCCGGGAGCTGGTAGTACTCGTCGAAGAGCAGATGCGACGTTCCCAAAGCGAGCAGCCCAAGGATCGCGGCCGCCGCAGCCGCACCCCAGAATCTGTGCCCGCGCACAGCAAGGTGCGCGACGACGCAGCCCACCGCCACGGCGAGCGCCGGTACCGTCATCAGCAGATAGCGCGGAAAGTATGCGAGATTTTTTCCCAGCAGCAGCGATAGAACGATCTGCAGCGGCAGCAAGCTCAACCAATACGGTAATGGCGTGCTGCGGCCGAACCAGGCGCCGGCGATCATGATGGCCGCCACGAACAGTGTCACGCTTGCGTCGAAGTGGGGAATAGCCAGCCAGCTGTCGGGTGCTCCCGCTGCGAACGCGCCGCGCACGCTCGCCAACAGGCCGCTGTCGAGGGCGGGGCGGCTAAGCGCAAGGCCGCCAGAGGGAAATTGCTGGCTCAGGCTCGGCAGCCAAGGGACGAAGGCCAGCAGCGCGAGGGCCAAGCACGCGAACAACGGCGCGAGCGTTCGCCGCTGGAAGGTCGCATAGACGGCTTGCGTCACGAGCACGAGGATTCCCAGGTAATCGACGTAGGGCAAAACGATGGCGCTAAGGCCATAGGCGGCCCACAACCAGCGTCTCTTCTTCGGCTCGGCGCGCTGTATTTCGACGATCAACCACCACGATAACGCGCACAGCGCAACCGTCACGGCGTGCATGCGGTAAAGCCTGTCGTATTGCAGCAAAGCGGGCTCGAGCGCCACGAAAAAAGCGGCCAGCGCGGCCGCCAGCGGCCCGAACAGTCGCCGCGCGAATCCCCAAGTGGCTGCAATCGTCACAAGACCCGCGGCGGCGGTGAAAAATCGATATGCAAACAGCGGCCAGTGCAGCCAGTTCATGAGCATGTGCGTGACGGCATAAAAAAGCGGCGGATGATAATCTTGCACCGCGAGGACGTGCAGCAGGGCCTGTAAGGGCAGACTGCTGACGAAAAAAGTGAAGGCCTCGTCGCTATAGAGACTCGCCGCGGTAAGATTCCAGAAATACAGAACGGCGCCCAGTGCCAACGCGAGCATCAGCCACAGCGTGTCGCCGGTCTGGGCGGCGCGCCGCAGCGGCGGACTCGCGATCAACGAAGGTCTTCTTTAAGCTTTCGTAGCGTACTGGCGAGAGTGCGCGAGATGTGTTTTTGCGAGAAGCCCAGCCGGCGTGCTATTTCCGTTTGCGTCAGGTCTTTGTAGAAAAACAACTCCACGACCCTGCGCTCGAACTCGGCAAGCCTCTCCACCGCCCTATCCAAGACGATGCGATCCTCCACCGGAAGACGGAACGTTTGGTGGCGCACGCTCTTGATGGCATCGAGCCGAGGTTGATTCTCATTGCCCTCGCCTCTTTCTGAGAGCGACATGAGGTTGTAGGAATCTCGCAGGCGCAATATCTCTTTCACGCCCGCGACGGTGACGTTGAGATCCTCTGCCAGCAGTTCCAGGCTGGGTTCTCGACCGAGCGCGATGGTGAGCCGGTCGTGCGATTCATGCAGCCGCCGGTTGAGCGTGCGATACCAGCGCGGCACTCGCAGGACGGGCGCGAGATCGCGCAGATAATGGAAGATCTCACCCGACACCACGGTGCGCGCATACGCTTCGAAAGGCACGTTGAGGCGCGGATCGTAGCGCTCGACCGCCTTGATCATTCCCACACAACCGACTTGTTCGAGATCGTCGCGCTGCCCCGTGCTTTGCGAATAGTGCGCTGCTATTGATTTTACGAGGGGCATGTGGCGCAGAACCAAACGGTCACGGAGTTCGAGTTCGCGCGAAACCGCGTACTCCTCGAACTCCGGGTCGCTTGCCGGCGCCAGCTGCGCCGGCACGGCCTGCGTTGCCATAACCTTACTTGATGTTGCCGATGATCTGGTACAGCGGCAAGAAGACCGATATCACGATGAACCCGACCACAAAGCCCATTGCCAGGATCAACATGGGCTCGAGCAGCGATGTCAGCGAGGCCAGCATGTACTCCACCTCGACATCGTAGAAGTCGGCGATCTTGGTGAGCATGCCGTCGAGGTTACCTGTCTCTTCACCGACCGCTACCATCTGCGTCACGAGCGGCGGAAATAAGCCCGACAAGTTCAGCGGCACCGCGATCGATTCACCTTCGCGCACCGACTCGCGCACTTTGGTGACCGTTTCCGCGATGACTTCGTTACCCGACGCCTTGCCGACGATCTCGAGCGCCTGCATGATGGGTACGCCTGATTGCAACAGCGCACCGAGCGTGCGGCAGAAACGAGAGATCGCGACCTTGCGGATGAGCATGCCGAACACCGGCAGTTTCAATTTGAATTTGTCATATTGATAGCGCCCGACTTGCGTTGCGGTCCAGCGCTTGAACAGGAAGAATCCCACGCCCAGCACGACGAGGGTGATGATGATGGCGACCGGATTGCGTGCGCCTTGCGTGAAGCCGATCAGGATCTTCGTCGGCAGCGGCAGCTTCATGCTCATGCCGCTGAACAGACTGACGAAGGTCGGTAGAATGAACGTGACCAGGAACAGCACGATGAACACAGCCATGACCAAAATGACCATGGGATAGGTCATCGCCGACTTGACCTTCTTCTTGAGGTTGAAATCTTTTTCTAAGAAGCCCGCCAGGCGGTTGAGCACTTCATCCAGGATACCGCCCAGCTCGCCGGCGCGCACCATGTTGACGAAGAGCGGTGAGAAAACTTTCGGGAATTTGCCGAGCGCGCTCGCCAACGTCGAGCCGCCTTCAACTTCGCGCCGCACTTGTATGATGACCGGCTTGAGTTGGGCGTCCTCAGTCTGAATGCCGAGCACGTCAAGGCAACGCACCATAGCCAGGCCGGCGTTGATCATCGTGGCGAACTGGCGGGAGAAAACCACCAGCGCTTGTTCGCTGACGCCTTTGATCTTGCTGATCACCCCGCCGAACAGCGACGTGACGTCGGCGTTGAGACCGCTGGTCTGTTTTTGCGTTATGCCGGTGACGTAATAGTTCATCTCGCGGAGTTTGGCGCGTAAAACGCGTTCGTTCTCCGCCTCTATGACGCCATTGACGGATTTGCCGCTGGCATCTTTTGCCTGATAAGCAAAACTGGGCATGGATTACTTCCTCAATCTCTGTGCGTACGCGCGAGCGACTATAGTTTCGTGTTCTCGCCCACGAGTAAGATAACCAACAAAATGAGCAACCATAAAAGTGACATCTGCATGGCGGTAAGGTCCCCCCTTATGAGCCTTCGATGAGCTTGCGTAGTTCTTCCGGATGCGCCGACGACGCCAGCGCTTCATCTTCTGTGATCATGTGCTTGCGTACCAGATCGCGTAACGACATGTCGAAGGTCTGCATGTGCATGCCGCGGCTGGTGACGATGGAGTTGTGGATTTGGTGGGTTTTGTTTTCACGGATCAGGTTGCGAATAGCGGGTGTCGCAATCATGACTTCCGCCGCCGGAACGCGGCCGACGCCGGAAGCATGCGGCAACAGCCGCAAGCAAACAATAGCTTCGATGACCGACCCAAGCTGTACGCGGATCTGTTGCTGCTGGTGGCTTGGGAATACGTCGACTATGCGGTCGATGGTCTGCGCAGCGTCGGACGTGTGCAGGGTCGCGAACACGAGGTGTCCGGTTTCGGCAATCGTCAAGGTCGTGGCGATCGTGTCCATGTCGCGCATTTCGCCGACCAGCACGACATCGGGATCTTCGCGCAGCGCGGCGCGCAGGGCGTTGGCAAAACTGTAGGAGTCATGGCCGATCTCACGCTGGTTGACGATCGACATCTTATGGAAGTGTAGATACTCGACAGGGTCTTCCATGGAGAGTATGTGGCGCGCCATCGTCGCATTGATGACGTCGATCATGGACGCCAGTGCCGTCGATTTACCGGAGCCGGTCGGCCCCGTCACGAGAACCAAGCCGTGCGGGCGCATCGTCAAGTCGGCCATGACCGGCGGCAGGTTCAAACTGCCCAAGGCCGGGACCGAGGATGGAATCGCCCGGAAGACTGCGCCGATCACGCCGCGTTGACGAAACGCGTTGATACGAAAACGCCCGAAACCTTTTAAGCCGTGCGAGAAGTCGAGCTCGAGATTTTTTTCGAACTTCTCTTTCTGAACATCGGTGAGGATGCTGTAAATCAACCGCTTGGTGTCGTCGGGCGCCAGCTTGGGAAATTCGGTTGGTGTCAGGCGGCCGTCGATGCGCAACATCGGGGGCAGGCCTACGCTCATGTGCAAGTCGGATGCGCCGCGCTCGATGGTCACACGCATCAACTCGTCCATGCGCAAACCAAGAAGGTCGCTTACGTTTGCTGCCATTATTTAAGCTCGATTCATATTACGGGACAACAAAACCCGATAACACCGCGAGCATCGTCCCCATTGTAGCTCGCAGCGGACTCACATATAGCTATCGGCATCTGGGCAACGGTCTATAGTCACGCAGCAAACCGTACTCGGCCAACGGATGAATCCGGTCGGACCAGAGCTTGTTTGGCACCCTCAGGATGGACCCTGCAGCGCCGCGAGTCGCCATGATATATGAGACGGCGCTTCCTGCTTTTTGTTACCTCAGGGCGCTGCGGCGAGTTGACGGCCCTCACATTAAGCCTAAGGTTAATGAAGCGCTTCTTCGAGCCGCCGTCCGGGATCGTCGGTCGCCGTAGCGGACGGCTTATCCGCCGCTTGCTCCGCTGACGCCGGCAGACTGACTATGGCCGGCACACCAACCGCGTGGGCGATGCGCTCCAACGGCGGAATGAGGTAGTTAATGAAGGTTCGTTTCAGCGTCGTCTGAACAAACGGCCGTTCGAACACAAACCAGAACGCGAAACCGCAGCCCACTGCGGCGGCGAAGGCCAGCGCCCAGCCCCAGCTTGTATTGCTTTCAATGAGTCCTATGATGGGTTCGTGCACCAGATAAATGCTGTACGAGGCTAAGCCGACCGCGACGAGCGGGCGAATGCTCAGCGCCGCCCGCAGCGGCGCGATACAGCCGGCAGCCACGACGAAGAAAAATGCGGCCAACTGCCAGGCGGCTTGATTCTGGCGGAAAAATTCAGCATTGTCGCGTGGCTCGAGCACGAGCGCCATACATAAAGCCAGCGCAAAAAGCAGAGCGATGAGCGTTTGGCGTGACCAGCAGCGAACTTCTAATTCCGCCGCGACGATCCCCAACATGAAGGCCGGCAGAATGGCTAGGTCGTAGCCCGCCGCACGCGTGAAATTGCCGGCCAAGAACGCGGCGACTGCGACCAGCACGAATGCGCGCGTCGAGCGCACCCATAGCGCCAACAGCAGCGGAAATAAGAAGTACCAGCGAAACTCGACGGCCAGCGACCAAAAAGAGCCGTTCACGAATTGCGGGCGCCAATCCAAGAACAGCATTTGCTTGAGAATTTCAGTGGCGTTGATGTGCGCGCCCGCCATGTCCGGGGCGAGATGCAATTTGTACCAGCCGGCAAGCAGCAAGAGCAATCCACAAAATGCGATCGCGGCATAATATGGCGGAACGATCCGCACGAGCCGGCGAGCGCCGTAGTGCGCGACTTGAAACGCTGTGCTGCCACTCGATCGCATGCTAGCAAGCACCGGATATGACAGGCAAAAACCGGATATCACAAAAAACAGATCCACGCCATGCGCGCCCTCGAGCAGTCCATGCTGGAGCGGACCAACGGCCAGCGAGCTATTGTATTTCGCGACGTGGTGAATGACGACCGTGAGCACCGCAACAGCGCGCAAACCGTCAACGTAGGCGATGCGCTTGATCATCGCCCTTGTCTTTCTCGCGGCATGGCTTAGTTATCGGCTGATCGCAGCACGCATAGCCGCCAGCGGCGCCTTTAAGCCGGTCCACCATTCAAACGAGAGCGCGCCCTGATGCAAGAGCATCGGCAGGCCGTCGCTGCGGCGAGCTGCCGGTAGATCGTCTAAAGGAGAGCGCGACGCTGCGTAGTTGATATCGATCACGTCGCACGCAGGCGTCAGGAAGGCGGCGAGGGCTGCGGGCAAACTGGCACCGCTGGGCAAGGTTGATATCATAAGGTTGACGGCAGCATGCGGCGGGGGCGCGATGGCGGCGGCGAGGGAATCGTTGCGCGACCAGCACGAAATCTCAGAAGCTCCCGCCGCCCGCAGCTCATATGCAATAGCGCGCGCAGCCGGACCGCTGCCCAGCACGAGTATGCGCGATCCTTGCGGTCGCCAATCCCAAAGCTCGACAAGCGCACGAACGAATCCGGAGCCATCCGTGTTGTGGCCGGTGAGCGTGCCGTCTGCTTCGCGACGAACGACGTTGATCGCGTGGACGTTTTGGGCTTGGGGACTCAGCGTATCGAGCAGCGGCACGATCACTTCTTTGAGCGGTGTCGTCACGTTCCAGCCGGCGTAGCGTTGCGCACGCAACCGCGCGACTACCGCTTCCAGTTGCTCCGCCGTGACCTCAAGCGATTCGTAACCGGCATCGATACCCGCGGCGGCGAACGCCGCGCGTTGCATCCGGGGCGATAGTGAATGCGTCACGGGACTTCCCAGCACCGCGTATTGCGCCGCAAGCTGCGAACTCGGCAGCGGCGCGCTCACGCTGAGCGCCTGCGCAAGAGCGCGTAGACGGGACTCTCCAACCAGCGCAGTATCCTCGTCGTCGGAAACTCGCGTTTGCCGATCGGCCTGACGACGATGGCACGCATGCCTGCGAGCTTCGCACCCAGCACATCCGTGAACAGCTGATCGCCGATCGCCAGTGCCGCTCCGGCTGCGACGCCCATATGCTGGAGACTGCGACGAAAGCCCGCCGGCAGAGGCTTGAACGCCGCGGACACGATGGGGACGTTCAACTCGTTGGCGACTTGTGCGACGTGCGGGCTATAATTGTTCGTCAACAGACACACCCGGATGTGTGCCGCTTTCAATCCCACGACCCAGTCGCGTACGGGCGGCGTCAGGAAGGTGGTGTGCCAGGGCACGATGGTGTTGTCTAAGTCGAGTGTGACCCCTAAAATACCCCAGCTGTGCAGTAATTCCACGCCGATGTCTTCGACGCGAGCGACGATCGCGTCCGGCGTAACATACGCAAGCGGCTTCAGCGCTGGCGCACGCGGAATGGTTCGGCACGGAAGCGATGGGTCGTTTCGACAAAGCGCACTGTGCTGCTGCGGCTGTTCATGATGATCGAGTGCGTGCGAGCGCCGTTACCGAAAAAACGCACGCCGCGAACCAGATCACCGTCGGTGATGCCGGTCGCGACGAATGTGATGTCATCGCCTTTTACCAAATCATCCATGGTCAGCACTTTGTTGACGTCATCGAATCCCATGGCAAACGCGCGTTTGACTTCTTCTTCATTTCGTGGTTTGAGACGGCCCATAAAACCGCCGCCCAAGCAGCGCAACGCAGCGGCGGCCAGAACACCTTCCGGCGCGCCGCCCGTACCCATGGACACATGAATGCCGGTGCCGTCGATCGCGGTCGCGATCGCCGCATCGACGTCTCCGTCCGAGATCAACCGTATCTTTGCTCCCGCAGCGCGCACGTCGTCGATGAGTTTCTTGTGACGGGGACGATCGAGGATGCAGACCGTGATGTCAGTGAGCGGAAGCTCCAAAGCGTTCGCGACCAACTCCAAATTCTCGGCCACGGTCGCATCGATGTGCACGTAGGAGGCCGCTTTGGGACCCACCGCCAGCTTATCCATGTAGGTGTCGGGCGCATTGAGCAAGCCGCCCTTAGCGGTTACGGCGAGCACGGCGATGGAGTTGGGAAGCCCGTTGGCGACGAGGTTGGTCCCTTCGACCGGGTCGACTGCGATGTCCACCTCGACGCCACCCCTGCCGACCTCCTCGCCGATGTACAGCATCGGCGCCTCATCACGCTCGCCTTCACCGATGACGATGCGGCCGCGAATATCCATCTGATTGAGCACTTCGCGCATTTTTTCGACGGCCGCGCCGTCAGCTTTGTCGCGTTCGCCTTTGCCCATCCAGCGCGATGCTGCCAGTGCCGCCGTTTCGGTGACCTTTACAAAGTCGAGGGTGTCCATGAAGGTCTCCTCTTCGTAAGTAGTCTGTTATGAGGACAACAGTAGTCTGTTATGACGACAAATCCGCCCAGCGAACGACCGTATCGTTCACCGTTTGCGTAAGTCCTGTTTTTGTCACTGACAAGGTTCGATTTGGAATTTCCACGCCGGCGGCATTGCGCTCGTCCGTCGCCCAAGATCCACGGGTATAACGGTATTGCAAAACGGAGCCGCTGCCGAGCGTCATCGTCTCAGTCCAACGGTTGCCGGTCAGCGGAGACATGCGTTCGCCATTGGCGGTCCAGTTGGCGATGCTGCTTGCGATGTAGATGATGTCGGACGGCGGCGTATTCGGCGGCGCCGTGACGACGAAGGTCACCGTGACACGTTGCCCTTGATTGCCGCTCGTGAACGGCTGACTTGCGGTCGCGATGTCAAAAGCAGTGGCGCCCTGCGGATCGACCCGCAGCTTGAGATACGTACCGAGCTCGAGCGAGGTCGCAGCTTCGGCCGCCTTACCGATGAGCTTGTAGCTTTCTCCGGATGTCGTGATCACGTATCCCTTCGTCAAGATAACGAGGCGCGTCAGCACGTTCGTAAATTCTGCGTCAACCATCTGCACGCGGCCATCGTCGCCGATGTGCAAGATGACGGGTTCGCCCGGAGCGAGCGCGCTCAGCGGTACCGTCTGCCACGGTTCGCCGGTCGCATGCTCGCGCGCCACAGCGGCCGGGGCCAACACGAAAACTGCGGGCCGGCCGGATTGCTGGATTGTGACAGACGCGCGATTGGCTTCTAAATTGTAGGAAACAAAAATTCCGCTTTGGGTGCTGGGCGCGGCGGCCTGCGATCGGATTGCAGTCGCAGCCGCACAAAGGACAAGAAGGGCAATGCTCGTCGTCCTCGTGACGTGACATATCGTGCGCATTGCATCGCAACTTTTTAGAGTGTGCCTGCAATCCCTCGAACTCGCTAGAGGAAAGGGCCGAATGGCGGAACGGCGAACGCGAAAAGCCGTGGATGCTGTTATAAGCTCGACCCCTTCAGATCAGACAAGCGGCGAGTTCGAACCCGAGATTCTGCATATCCCACGCAGCGTTTGGCCACACGCAGCCGTCACCATGTTCGCCGGCGTGAGCGCCGGCGTTTTCTGCTGGTACGTCATTGCGACGCACAGCCACCTTAGCGCCGCCGTATCGAACATCGCGCTCCTCGCGCTCGCGATCAGCGGGGGCGCGCTCGCCGTTGCAGCGTGGTACTGGTACGCGCGCTTCATCAGCGCCAAGTATGGTGTGGATTTGGCATCCATCCTCAAAACCGACGTTTGGAGCTTCGTGCCGCTGCTCGGGCTATGGCTGTATCTGTTCGAGCTGCCGCCTTCGCTCACATCAGCCTCGGCGTTGGCAGGCACCGTGTTGCTCGTCGGGTTGGCCGCAAAAGTCGCCGCGGTCGCCCGCTACTTCCCCATGGTGCGGCATGTGGCCACGGTTTTCATCGCAACGCGCATACCCCTGATCATCATCGCACCACTGGCGGCCATCGTGATCGGTCAGCGTCAAGGCCAGCACTGGAGCGCATCGCGCGGTTTGCTGCTCGACGTCTGGGGACGCTGGGACGCGCAACACTATCTCACCATCGCCAGCGCCGGCTATCAAGGCAAAGAGATGGCCTTCTTTCCGCTCTATCCGTATTTGATCCATTTGCTGGGCGGACTCATCGGCGATCATCTGCTGGCTGCGCTGGTCATCTCAAACCTCGCGTTCTTGGTTGCGTTGGGCTATCTCTACGCCCTCGTCAAGCTTGAATTTGGCGATGAGAGCATCGCCTATCACGCAATTTTTTACACCGCTATTTTTCCGACGGCCATTTTCTTTTCAGCCGTCTACACGGAATCTCTGTTTCTGGCGCTCACCGTAGCATCGGTGTATTATGCGCGTCACGGCAACTACATCACCAGCGGGATTTTTGGTGCGCTCGCATCCATGACGCGAATCGAAGGCATACTGACCGCGATCCCGCTGGCGTACGAGGCGTGGCATGGCTGGCGGGAGCGGCGCGGAACCGCGCTCACGCGTGGCGCCATCGGCGTCGCGCTCGTGCCGATGGGATTGATCGCCTATATGGGCTATCTCTACGCGTTGGTTGGCGACCCCTTATTCTTCCTCAAGATCCAAGACAACTGGAACCGCCATCTGGCGCCGCCGTGGGTCTCCGTCGTCAACACGCTCAAAGAGATCCAGCACCATCCGCTTGCTTCCGGCGGCACGGTCAATCATATCATTGAGCTCACCTTCACGTTCGCATTCTTGGCGCTCGCCGTCGTCGCATTCAAGAAGCTGCGCTTCTCCTATGCGTTGTATTTTGCGGCCTCGATACTCATGCCGATATCGACGGCCAGTCTCATGAGCATGCCGCGTTTTGTGCTCGTGATGTTCCCCGCGTTCATGCTCATGGCGATGTGGGGCCGCAACCCGGTTGTCAATTCGGCTATCGTTTCGCTCTCGTTGCCGTTGTTAGGATTGTTCACGGTCTTGTTCGCAGATTGGTATTGGCTCGCTTGAGTTCACCGCCGAAGTTCAGGCTGCGTCGTGGGTTCAGGCAATTCTTGAAATTTGGCGTGGTAGGCGCCTCGGGCACAGTCGTCAACTTTGGCATTTATCACCTGCTCTTACATCTGTCGGTCGCTTTGTGGTTGGCGTACGCCATCGGTTTTATTTTAGGCGGCGTCAACAACTACTGGTGGAACCGGCGCTGGACGTTCCGCTCGCAAGGCCATCCCTGGAAAGAACTCGGACAATTCATCACCGTTTCGGCGATCGCGTTGGGCATCTCCGAGATCGTCATCGTGTTCGCTGAAAAACATCTACCCGTCATGCCGTTTCGCAACTCGGCAGCCTGGCTCATCGCCACGGTGTTCGGTATGGGCTGGAACTTCTTCGGAAACAAATTTTGGACGTTTCGCCACACCCACCAGCCAGCGGTCGACCGCCAGACCTGATGCGCAACCGGCTTTTCGCCGCGTTGCTGCTCATCGTCATCGCGGGGTTGCTGCTGCGGCTCTACGACCTGCGCAATCCCATCCTCGATCATCCGGCTTGGCGGCAAGGCGATGGGGCGGCTATTGCACGCAACTTCTTCGAGCTGCGCAACAACATCTTGTATCCGCAGGTCGACTACGACGGCCCGCCGCCCAACTACGTGGAGCTGGAATTGCAAATCATTCCCTATGCGGCGGCTCAAGCATACCGGGTTTTTGGCGTGCACGAGGTCTTTGGCCGGTTGTGGGCGATCGCGTTCAGCGTTGCAACGATCGTCATTTTATATCTGCTGGGTGCGCTGTTGTTCTCACCCAGGGCGGGGCTGATCGCAGCGCTGTTGTTCGCGATCACACCGGGTGCTGTCTTTTACGGGCGGGCCATCATTCCGGAAAGTGCGATGCTTTTTTTCGCCGGCCTAGCGTTGCTTTTCTGGTTGCGCTGGCTTACGCTGTGGCAACGCCGCGAGCTGGTCTGGAGCATTCTGTTTTCGGCTCTCGCTTGGCTGGCAAAGCCCCCTGCGCTCATCCTATTGATCCCGATGGTCGCGGTTGCATGCGTGCGCCTGCGCCCGCGGCCCAAAACGGATTGGCTGCTGTCTGCGCTGTTGGCGCTGTCGCTCGTGCCTTTTGCATTGTACTTCAACCACGTCCAGGCTATCGCCGAATGGCATTGGGCTTCGGGCATCACTGACAAGCACGTCGTTCCCACGCTGCTGCGCGAGCTGAGCAGTCCGGCCCAGTTCGCCCTCGGCCTGCAGAGCACGCTGGCGCTGCTCAAGATGCTGGCGACGACGATCCTTGGACCCGTGTTATTCGGGGCGCTCCTCGTAGCGGCGTTGACGCAGCGGCCGCCGCCTGAAGATCGCTCGCGCTCCGTGTTTTTCGGCGCGTGGTTGCTGGCGCTGTGTCTATACGCATTCATAGTCGTCAACGTGGAGCGCGTTGACTACTATCTGGTGCTGTTCATCCCGTTTGCATGTTTGTACGCCGGCGGCGCCCTCGATCACATCTTGAGCCTGACCGCGCCTGAAGGCAACCGCAGCTGGCAGGCGGGCACAGTTCTTGTTGCGGCACTGTTCCTCACCGTCTACGTCAACATGCTGGAGATCCACCCTTACTACACGTGGAGCCGGCCGGTGTTTGCCGCAGCAACCGAACTCCGCACGGTCCTGGAACCCAATACATTGATCGTCATGGGTCATTACGATCCGTCGGTCTTATACACCATCGGGCATCGCGGTTGGGAAGAAGACATTCTGCTTTGGAACGTTCACGATATGACGAGCGCTATTGCCAAGGGCGCTCGCTATTTCGTGGCGGTTGAAGTGCCGCGCTTCAAGGCGAACAAGCCGCTCTATCGGTTCATGCAACGGTACCGGCGCGTGACAGTCCGTTCCGGCTGGCAAGTCTACGATATGCACCACTTCGCTGTACAGTCAAAGCTGCGCTGAACCCAGGAAAATGATCGGCTAAGGGATCGGCAACAGGCTGGGAGTGTCCGACTGGATCGGCGCTTTGGTTTTCTCAGCGCCGGTCTGCACCAGACCGCGGTACGTGATCAGGCGCAGCCCAATGCGGTGCGCTTCGTCCTCTAAGTCGGCTGCCTCGATGATGGCGCGCGTGAGGTGCGCGGTGTCATAGTCGCTGTTGAACGCCTTGATCTGCTTTTGAATCTCAGTGTTGGTGACGGTCACGCTCAGATCGGAAG
>Ga0209220_1000137_pt1 | contig 32240 bp, 29 predicted proteins | sample BlaSpr_A8_OM3_M3_FD_187984 | JGI IMG/M metagenome (GOLD analysis project Ga0209220, IMG submission 187984) | Forest soil microbial communities from Thunder Bay, Ontario, Canada - Black Spruce, Ontario site 2_A8_OM3_M3 (SPAdes) (version 2) | ecosystem: Environmental > Terrestrial > Soil > Boreal... | reverse complement strand
GGCGTAATGTGCGCGCCTCTCCGCGTGAGACCGTACAGCTTCCCGATAGGCACCGCCCCCTGTTTGCCGGTCGCACTGGACGCGGGCTCCCCATGCCACATCAGCTCCCCGGTCGTCGCATCCCACAACTCGATCGTCTGCCCGTATTCGTGCAGGTGCCCGCCGATGACGACGAGATCCCCTGGTACCGCCGGACTCCCCTCGTACGAGCGCTCACTGCGCCCCGGCGGCAAGTCGAATGACTTGTCGCCCACGGGGAAGGCGACGTCGAGCTGCCACCCAGATCCGGCAAACAGCGGCCAGGGACGGCCCTCGGGGATGTAATTCACAACCATGCGCACCCGCACGCCGCGATAGGCTTCACCCGTTGGATTGTGCAGCATCGCGTTGGCGAGGATGCGTTCCCCTTGCCTGAAGCGCGAGCCCACGAGGAGCCAGGGAAGCCGGACCACGCCCGTCTCCTGACCGGTCGCGAGCACACGCCGGGCAATCGGCAGGAACAGCTCGCGCTCGGACGGCTCCATCACATTGAAGTGATGGATCGCGGCCGCGGGGAGCTGGCGCCCGGTCTCATCCACGGCTTCGGTACGAAATCCGAAGATGGCACCGGTGACCGGAAACTCCCCCACCGAGGCGGGGCGCTCCACACCGTGGTGGCCGGCCGCGCCCGCCGGCAAATCCACGGGCGGCAGCTCGATCGTGAGCTCGCCGCGGCCGGGATCCGCAGTGATCACGGCGGCCGGTAAGGCGCTCCAGTCCATGGTCGGCGGCGGCTTGTGCGTGAGCGTCGCAGCGGGAGCGGCGCTCCTCCACGCGGCGTAGCCGAGCCCGGCGACGAGGAGCGCGGCCAGCGCGACTGTGGATCGGCGAGCGATCAGTCTGAGGGTCGTCACGACTTCAGCGGGCTCCGGTGTGGAGTTCAGAGAAACCTGGTATGCGGCACTAGCTTCGCCTCAGGACCCCATGTTGCGCAAGCGGTGCCGCTGACCGGGGGTGACGAGGTCCCGTTCCACCGTGTCACGAACGACGCGCGCCAGGAAGGCATACCCACGGGGCTCCGCAACTAGCCAGCGCGCCCACTCGAGTTCGTCGAGCGCGGCCGCCAACTCTTCCTCCCCGAGACCGGTCGCGCGGCCGAGCCGGGCCGGGGTCACCCGCTCACCCAGCGCCGCGGCCGCCGCCAGGACCTGTTGTGCCGCGAGCGGGAGCCTGCGAAATCCTACACGAATCGCGCCCACGACCGCCTCGGGCAAGTCCCCGGGGAGCGTCTCATCGAGCGTGTGCAGTGGCCGCGGCCACGCCGCCCGTGTTCGGTCGAGGTCGAGACCGAGCGCGACGGCATGGAGCAGCTCGACGGCGAGCAGCGGCAGCCCCGCGGAGTCGGTGGCGATGCGGCGCGTGACCCGGTCCAATTCGTCCTCGCCGTAGCGCGGCAGAGCCCAGCGCGCCAGCTCGCGCAAGGCCTCCGGGGACAGCGGGGCCAGGCGCAGCACCACCCCGGGCACGTCACGGCCGATGCGCGACTGGAGATCATCGAGCTCCGCGCGCTCCGGGTGGAAGGCGCGCGTGAGCAAGAGGCACAGCGGCGCGGTGGCGAGGTCCCGCGCGGCGGCGACGAGGGCGAGCAGTGACTCGCGATCGAGCCAGTGCGCGTCGTCCACCAGGAGCAGGACTGGCTGCTCCGCGGTGACGGCGCCGAGCACGTCCCGCAGCGCGCGACCGGGAGGGATCATGTCCGCTACGACGTCACGCACGGCCGATCCGAAACGCTCGGCCCATTCGGGAACGCGCGCCGCGAACGCGGCGAGCGCTGGTGCGGGAGCAGCCGCGACTCCCGGGACGTCGAGCAATCCACCCCGCGCCAATGCGAACACCCCGCTCCACGGCTCCCCTGCGTCCGCCTCGACCGCGCGCACGACAGCGCTGGCGGCGCCGTCCAGCTGTGCCCGCGCCCGCGCCTCCTCCGCGAGACGACTCTTTCCCGTTCCCGCATCACCCGAAACGAGCGCCACCGTCCCGCGCCGGTCCCGCCGACAGTCGCCCCAGACGCTCGCCAGCCGCTGGAGCTCGGCCTCCCGCCCTACGAGCGGCGCGCGCCGCGACTCGGCGCCTCTGGGCGAAGGGTCGTCGGGCCGGCGGCGGAACTGTCCCCCTCCCCGCTCGCGCCCAATCCGGTCCGCGAGCGTCTTCGTCTCGGCGTCGGGAGTACTTCCCACGTCTGCCGTGAGCCGCGCGACAAACGCCTCGTAGGCGGCCGATGCGGCCGCGCGGTCGCCCGCCAGCGCAAGCGCACGCATGGTCGTGCGGATGACGACATCGGCGTGGGGGTCGAGCGCGAGCGCGCGGCGCGCCAGTCCCACCGCTTCCGTGGCCTGCCCGCGGGCGAGCTGCACTTCGGCCTGCCGCGTCAGCGCGTCCACCGCTCGCGCGCGCCACAGCGTCCGTTCAGCCGCCAGCCAGTGCTCGAAATCGGAGACGCCCGGTACGGTGAAGCCTTCGAGGAACTCTCCGGCGATCAGCTCGCACGCTCCTGGCCAGTCGCCCGCCGCCGTCAGCTGCTCGAAGCGCTCGGTGTCCAGCTCGACGCTGGTCGCCGCCAGGCGAATCTGATCGGCGCGGGTCTCGATCCCGGCCTTGCCCGTCGCGCGCCGCAGCACCCCCAACGCCACGTTCAACGAATGGCGCGCCTTCGATTCGGGCTTGTCCGGCCAGAAGAGACCTATGAGGTGATCGCGGGCGCGGGCGCCTTTCGGGGAACGCGCGAGATAAAGGAGAAGCGCAAGGTTTTTGCGCCACAAGAGCCTCGCCGGCGCCGCGTCGCCGTCCACGCTGACCTCCACGGTACCGAGGGTGCGGCAGCGGATCACCGCGCGCAGCTCCCTTCCCCGCGCAGCCGCCGCGCCTCCGCAACGAGGGGTTCGTACGACCGCTCTGCATGCACCCACAGTTCGAGGATGCGTCCGAGGTATTCGCAGCTGCCCCGCGCATTGCCGGCCCGTTGCGCCAGCGTGCCCCGGCGCCACCGGCTCCACGCGCCCAGCGCCCAGTCGATCTCCACCGCCTGGAGGGTGTCGCTGAGCCATCCGGCGAAGTCCGAGTTCTCATACCACAACCACGAGCGGTTAGCGGAGTCGGCGCGACTCCGTCCCTCGAGCCAGTCGGCGCGTCGGACATGCAGCACGGCGCGCGCAAAGGGGTCGCCGAGGTGCCGCCACTCGTCGAAGCGGAGGAGTGGCGCGGTTCGGGCGAGGGCCGCCTCCACGTCGCCCCGCGCGGCGAGCTCCAGGCCCGCAAGCAGCTCATCGAGCCGTTCCCACGCCGAATCGCCGGCCGCGATGCCACGGAGGCGACTGCGCCACCGGCGTCCGGCGGACGAATCGCCGCGCGCGTACGCGTCCACGGCGCTCGCCCACGCCGCGCGTGCGGCGACGGGGCCGCGCCTACGAGCGGCAGCTGCCAGGCCCCTCCGGCCGCGGTCCACTTCCACGGGCGGAGTTCCCGGCACGCCGAGCGCGGCCGCCAGCACCCGCCACTCCAACGCCTCAAGCTGCCCAGCAGGTGTCCCGACGAGCGTGGCGGTGGAGTCGAAGTGCGCCACTGCCGCGGCCGGGCGGCCAAGCTCCACGAGCGCCAAGGCCTGTGCTTCGTGTCCCGCAGCGCCGGACAATTTCCTGCCCAACGCGAGCTGGAGCTCGGGAACGTCGAATCCCAGCCCGAAGCGCGCCGTGCGCGCCACATCGCGTTCAACGTCGCTCGGCATAGGCGGCAGGCTCTCCGGCGTGAATCGCGCTGCGTACGCGACTTCGAGACTCGCGGCGATGCTGAGATCGGGTTCGTCGCCCCCCAGACCCGATCCCCGCGCCTGTTTCAACCGGTCGAGCGCGCGCCGCGCGTCGTCCCGACGGCCCAGCCGGATCAGCGCCCACACGAGTTGATCGTGCGCAGGAGCGAGAGATGGATCCTGCGCGACAGCCTGTTCGAGCACTGCGGCGCCGCTGTCGAGCGGGATGCCGGCCAGCGGACCCCGGTGCATCAATTCCGCTCCATACAAGAGCCGCGCGTACGGCTCCCTGGGATACAGTGCAAGCGCCTGTTGGTAGATCCGGTAGCGAGGTTCTCCGTGTGGAGCGAGCTCGGCCGCGATCAGCAGAGAATCCAGAGGATTGAGATAGCGGCTCTGGCGCGCCAAGACGTCGCGCAAGTCCACGCCCGGCGGCATGCGGCGCCACCGCTGCGCGTTGGCAAGCCGCCACGCCGCTCGCGCAAAGCTCGGATCGAGCTGCAGCGCCTGACGAAAGTGCCGCGCCGCCTCACTCCAGGCATCACGCCGGAAGGCATCCTCGCCCTGGAGGAATTCGGCGAGGGCCGCCGCATTGAGGCCCCAGGTCGGCCGCGGCCCGTACTTTGCCAGCAACTCCGGATGAAACCAGCGCAACAGCTGCATGACGATTCTGTCCGCCAACTCCACCTCGGTGCCCGCCGGGCCGGCCACGGAGGCGCTGTACAGCCGTCGATCCAACGAGTCGCGCACCTCGAGGCGCACGAACAGCGAGTCGTTGCGCTCCGCGACCGACCCACCGACGCGAGCGGCGACGCGAACCGGCACCGCGACTTTGGCCCCGGCGTGTGCCTCGCGTTGCTTGAACGCCACGTTCCTGGGCACGAGGGCGATTTGCGGGAACAGCGCGAGTTTGTCGGACACGATCCAGGCGAGCTCGTTGCCGACGCGCGGCGGCGTCACACCCTCGACGTCGAATGGCACCACCATGAGCTCGCGGAACGAGCTCGTCGGTGTGCAGAAGCCGAGCCGCTCGCAAAACACGAAGACTCCCACGACGACCGCGACAAAGGCCAAGACGAGCACGGCGGGCCACACGAGCGGCTGCGGACGAGGAGCCCACAAGGCACGCTGGAACGCAGCCGCGTCCGCGAAGCGGTCTCCGGGATACCACGCCAGGGCTTTGCGCAGGGCGCGGCGGAGGGGGCGCGGAATGCCGGACCAATCCGCCGCTTCGGGACGACTCAAGATCGACCAGTGCCGCCCGGTGATCGCCTCGTACACCACCATCGCGACGGCGTACAGATCCGTGCGCGCGGTGACCTCGCCGCCCGCCGCCTGCTCCGGCGGCATGTATTCGAGCGTGCCCGGCGTCTGACCGGGCGTGGTGAGCGGCGGCGCTCCCGCGGATTTCGCGATCCCGAAGTCGGTGAGGATCGCCCGCTCTAGCTCGAGAATGATGTTGTCCGGCTTGACGTCGCGATGCACGATGCCGTGGGCGTGCGCGGCCTCGAGCGCCGACAGAATGTCGCGGGCGACTTGCACCGCTTGACGGACCGACAAGGGGCCGCGGCTCAACCTGTCGGCGAGCGTCTCACCTTCGAGATGCGCCATCACATAGAAGGAAATGCCCTGCCGGTCGTCGACGTAGTGAATGGGGACGATGCTCGGGTGCTTAAGCTTGGCGAGGAGCTGCGCTTCGCGCACAAACCGCTCGGTTGCCTGCGCGCTCGCGAGTTCAGGCCGGAGGACCTTGATGGCGACGAGCCGATCGAGACGCGTATCCCGGCCCAGAAAGACCATTCCCATCCCGCCACTGCCGAGCTCGCGCTCGACCTCGTACTCGGGCGCCAAGGCGGCGCGGAGCCGCTCGAGGAAGGTGCTCATGGACCGCGGGCGAATGTAACCGTTCGTCGCGACGCCCGCCGGACCTCTCGCCGGGCCCACAGAAAAACAAAGCGGCCCCGGGGGCTTCCCCGGGGCCGCGCGTTCACAACTGCCTACTGTACCTTGATCGTGATCCTCATCCCGAGCGCCAGGTGCGGCGTGCAGTACCCTTTGTAGGTCCCCTTCGGCGCATTGGCGAACGACACGTCATAGGTGTCGTTAGGCTGCGTCAGGAACGCGCCCGACAGATTGTCGACTGTGTTCTTCATGCCGGCGTTGAGCGCTGCCGCTCCGCCCGCCGGGATGGAATCCGGCCAGAACGCGATGTTGTGCGGACCGCCCGACACGTTGATGAAGCGTACCGTCGTACCCGGCGCGATCGTGAGCGTGTTCGGATCGAAGGCGCCGCGGGTGGTGCCGTTCCCCGTCATCTTGACCTCGACGACCGGACCGGCGGGCGCCGCTGCAGCCGGTGGTGCGGCCGGAGGCGCCATCTGCGCCTGGTTTTGGTCGGCCTTCTTCCCACAGGCGATCGCGCCGAGCGCGACCACTGTCGTGAGCAAAGCAAAGCGCATCGCTGGACTCCTCCCGAGACGTTGGCTGGTGTCGCTTGTGAACCGATTCACAATACGCCGCTCAATATAGATGGGGTCCCGCAAAACGGGAGTCCCGCAAAGCCATTGCGTTTCCGGTCCTTTCTCCAATATTGGGGCCGCCTTTTTCCAGTCTCCCAACAGTTCGGAGGAATCACGTGCGGAGAATGTTCGCAATGTTCGGCCTGGTGGTTGGTGTGACGACGAGCGCACTGGCGCAACGGGTCTGGCAATCGGAAATCGGCATCCAGGGCGGGTTTGTCCGTGTCAAACCTGCCGGCACCGGACTGGCCGACCAGATCGATGTGTTCGCCATTCCCGGCGCAAACTACGTTCTCGGCCTGCTCAGCGAGGGCAGCGTGTACGCGATCATCCCATGGTTCGATAAGCTTGCAATCGAACCCTCGTTCGTGGTGAGCCAATTGCAGGCGAATACCAGTAACACCACTGGCCGGCTGGGGCTGCGCGCCAACTACGCGATCACGTCGAAACTGTACGCGTCGGCCGGCGCGGTTCTGCTCTACATCGACGCGACGTCGCAGCACGTGAAACAGCTCGGCCTCCAAGGCGCCGTTGGCTATCGCCTGCATCTGGCGGGGAGTCTGAACGGGCGGGTCGAGGCGAACTTCTCGACGACCAAGAAGGTCAAGGATCTCAATCCCTTCATTGGATACGGCGTCCTGTTCGGCGTCTCCTCGCCCCTGAATGGCGCGGGCGCGGCGGCCCCGCAGCCCACCGCTCCCGAGCGCGCGTGGCATGCCGTGCTCGGCGTGCAAGGAGGCTATCTGAGCGCGCATACCGTCGGTGGCGGCCAGGACATCGCCGGGTTCGCTGTCCCGGGGCTCGGCGGCTCGCTCAGCGGCATCGGGCCGGCAAACTTCATCCCGGGCCCGCCGACCATGTTTGTGATTCTTCCGATCAGCAACAAAATCGCCATCGAGACGGGCTTCGATATCGTGCGCGTGCAACAGGCGCAATCGAGCTCGACCGGCTTCAGCGGCAACTTTTCTGCTCGCGTGAACTATGCCGTCAGGGGTTCGTGGTACGGCGCGGCAGGTGCAAATCTCAACTACCTCAAGTACACGTCGGGCTCCGGGACGATCACCGGCGCCAACATCGCCTGGGGCTATCGTTTCGGGTTGGGCAGCAACTGGGGAGGGCGCGTGGAGCTCAACTACTCCCTGTTCGGTAAGAAAGACAATTCCGGTACCGGTCTCAGTGTCGCACCGCAGAACGTCGTTGGATTGTTATTCGGCGCGGCCGTACCGCTCTAGCAGGCCGCGACGACACTAAGGCCCTATGCCGGACCCCTCCCTCCCACAGATCCCACCGCAAGAGCTTGCCGAGCGGCTCGACCGGGGGGAGTCTGTGCAGGTGCTGGACGTGCGCGGCGCCGATAGGGTCGCCCAGGGCCGCGTCGCCTTTGGGCGCGAGCTCGAGTTTCACGCGCTGCCGAACTCGACGATCTTCGCGCTTCCAGACGTCGCCGCGCTGGAGCTCGACCCCGCGCGGCCCGTGGCAGTGATCTGCGGGCACGGCAACTCGAGCAAACAGGCGACGGCCTACCTGCGAGAGCGCGGGTACGACGCGTACTCGGTGACCGGTGGGATGGCGGCGTGGGAAGCGGTGTACGTCGCCCGGCGGCTGGTGCCAACCCCCTCGCTCGCGCACATCGTGCAGCTCGACCGCGTAGGGAAGGGCGCGCTCAGCTACGTCCTCGTGAGCGACGGCGACGCCGTAATCGTCGATCCCGGCCGGCACATCGGCCGCTACGACGCCCTGCTCACGGAGCTGGGCGCCACGCCCGCCGCCGTGGTGGACACCCATCTGCATGCCGATTACCTCAGCGGGGCGCGCGCCGCCGCGGCCCATTGGCAGGTGCCTTACTTCCTGCATCCCGACGATGCGATCTCCCCGTATGACGGCACACCGGGCCGGCTCGCCTATCAGCCGCTGGCCGACGGCGATACGATCGCCTTCGGACATGCCACGCTGCGCGCCGCGCACATGCCCGGGCACACGCTCGGCAGCGTGGCGCTCCTCGCCGACGACGGCCTCGTGCTCACCGGTGACTTCCTGTTCGTGCAATCGGTCGGTCGTCCCGACTTGGCCGGACAGACCGAGTCCTGGGCCAAGCTCCTCTGGCACAGCCTGGAGCGCGCCCGGAGCGCTTGGCCGGGCGACTTGCTGGTCCTGCCCGCGCACTATGCCAGTGAAGCGGAACGCCGCGCCGATCGCGCGATCGCAGCGCGGTTCGATGTGATCGCCGCCACCAACGCCGCCGCCGCGATCCAGGACGAGCGGACGTTTCTCCAGTGGATTGCGGACCGCAGCACGGGCTTCCCCGATGCGTATCGCACGATCAAAGAGGCCAATCTTGGGCTGGCCGATCTCGCCGACAGCGAGGCGGAAACCCTGGAATCCGGGCCTAATCAATGCGCGGTGAGATAGCCTAAAGCGGCGGTGTGCAACTTCCGGGGGGATGCCCGTCTCTCATGGCGTCTCCAACCGGATGGTCACTATGCAGACGCCGCGCCGCGTGCTGGGACTCGCCGTCCTCCTTGTCAGCACGCTCTCGTCTTCCCTCCTCGCCCAGGGCTGGATCGATCCGATCCGGCCGATTCCCAACGGGCGGATCGAGCGCATCCGCAGCACCGTGCAAGTCAGCATCGCTGGGCGCGTGGCGCGCGTGACCGTGGAGGAATGGTTCCGCAACGCCGGCCCGGCCATGGACGAGGGGATGTACCACTTCCCGCTCCCCGGCGAGGCCGTGTTCTCGAGCTACTCCCTCTGGCAAGGCGACCAGGAGCTGCGCGGCGAGGCCATGGACGCCGCCCAGGCGCGCGCCATCTATGAATCGATCGTCCGCCAAAAACGCGATCCCGCGCTGATCGAGCTCGCCGGCCAAGGCCTGATCCGTGCACGTGTCTTCCCGATCAATCCGGGCGAGACGCGGAAAATCACGCTCAAGTACACGCAACTGCTCGACCGCGCGGGCGATGCCTGGCGCTTCCGCTACCTTGGCGACCGCGGCCGCCAGAGCGCGCCGCGCAGCTTCCGCCTCGAGGTGGACAGCGCGAGCCGCTTTGGAGACCCGTATTCCCCGACGCACCAGGTGCGGGCCACGCGAACCGGAGACCGGCTGGAGGTCACCCTCGGTGATAGCGCCGCGGGTGGAGACTTCGAGCTGCTCCTGCCGCTCGCGCGCGGCCTCGTGGGCCTGTCGCTCGTGCCGCATCATCCGATCGGCGAGGATGGTTACTTCATGCTGCTGCTCACGCCTGGTGCGGCCGCGAATGTCGTCGTCTTGCGCCGCGACGTGGTCGCCGTCATCGACGTGTCGGGCTCCATGTCAGGCGAGAAGCTCGCGCAAGCGAAAGCGGCGCTGATCCAGCTGCTCGGCTCGCTGCGCGAGGAGGATCGCTTCCGCCTCGTCGCTTTCGCAAGCGGCGTGCGCCGCTTTGCCGAAGGGTGGACGGCGGCGACGGTTGATCGGCGGCGCGACGCCGCAGCCTGGATCCGCAGCCTCGAGGCCGAGGGCGGCACCAACATCGCAGGGGCGCTGGCGGAGGCGTTCGCCCAGGCGCCGGCCGAGCCGGCCCTCGGCGTCGTGGTGTTCCTCACCGACGGCCAGGCGAGCGCCGGTGAGACCGATCCGGAGCGCATCGCGGAGCGCGCCGAACAGGGTCGCGGCCGCTTTCGCGTGTTCTCGTTCGGGATCGGCGACGACGTGAATACCTACCTGCTCGACCGGCTCACGGAGCGGGCTCGGGGTACCACGGAATACATTCGGCCCGGTGAGGACATCGAGCGCGCGGTCGGGTCGCTGGCCGCCAAGGTGGCGAGCCCTGTGCTCACCGACCTCAGCGTTTCGGCTGCTGCAGGCGTCGAAGTGTACGACGTGCAGCCGGGAAGTCTTCCAGATTTGTTCGCCGGCGACGAGTTGGTGCTGTTCGGCAGGTATCGGGGAGTGACGAGCGGGGAGTGGTCTGTGACGGTCCGTGGCCGGCGTAACGGACGGCAGGAAGAGTTCAGCACCACGGTGGGCGAGCGCGAGAGCGGCGACGCGCGGTACATCGAGCAGCTGTGGGCCGCTCGCAAAGTGGGCGCGCTGTCCCGGGAGATCCGGCTGCGTGGACAGACGCGCGAGCTGATGGATGCGTTGAAGCAGTTGGCCCTGCGCTATGGGATCCTCACGGAGTACACGGCGTACCTCGTCCAGGAGCCGAACGTCGTCGCGCGGCGGGTAGCGGAGGAGCGCAGCTTGAATGCACCAGCGGCCGCGCCCCGCGACCAGGCAGGGGCGGGAGCTATTTCGAAATCGGCCCGGGATGGTTACATGAGCGGTGCCACTCATCTGGACGCGGTGACTGTAACGGTGGATGCGGCGGAGCTGGACAACGTCCGCCGGGCGCGCTCCGGCATCAACCCGACGCAGCGTGTCGGTGGCCGGCTGTTCATCTGGCGCGACAGCACGTGGACGGACCTCGGCCACGGCGATTCGCTGCACGTCGTGACGGTGGCACCCTACAGCGATGCGTACTTCGCGCTGCTGCGGGCTCTGCCAGACCTCGTGCAGCCCGCCGCGCTCGAGCCGGCCGTGCTGATGGCCGGACGGCACGCCAGCATCAAGATTGGAGCGGGGGGCAAGACTCGCTGGCTATCCGGCGAACTGGAGCGACTGGTGCGCGAATTCCGGAGTTGAGGGATCGGTGCCCGAGGACATCGCCGACGTTTACCGCAGCACCTACCGCGCGCTCGTGCGGTTCCTGTACCGCAAGGTCTGGGATGCCGAGCGCGCGGAGGACCTCGCCCAGGAAGCGTTCGCCCGGGCGCTGGTGCACAAACCGGAGAACGCCCGGGGCTGGCTGTTCATCGTCGCCGCCAACATGGCGAGAGACGAGGCCCGCCGCGCGGCGCGGGAGCGCAAACATCTCACGCTGCTGAAGAATGAGCCGGATGCGGTGCACAGCTCGCCGGAGGATGAGATCGACGCCGACACCAGACGCACGCAGGTACGGACGGCCCTCGATCAGCTGACGCCGCGGGACCGGGAAGCATTGCTGTTGTGGGACGCAGGCATGTCATACGACGAGATCGCTGCGCAGACCGGACTGGCGCGCGGCGCAATCGGAACCACGTTGGCGCGCGCGCGCCGGAGATTGGTCGAAGCCTATGACACCGCAAGCGAGGGGGGAGGGCAACATGTCGCACGTGGATGAGGGCGCCCTGCACGCCTACCTCGATGGAGAGCTCCCACCGGCGGAGCGCGCAGCCCTCGAAGCGCACGTGGCGGAGTGCCCGGCCTGTCGCGCCCGGCTCACCGAAGAGCGCGCGCTCCTGGAGCGGGCGAGCCAGCTTTTGGGGTTGGCCCAACCGCTCGAACGCCCTGCTCCGCCGCTGCACCAGCTGCGCCAGCGGCGTGTGGTACGGCGCCTGCGCCTGCCGTTCGCCTGGGCGGCGTCAATCGTTCTCGCCGTGAGCCTCGGCTACTACCTGCACGGAACGGACTCCGGCGTCGTGCCGGAGGTGCGCTCGCGAGCTAGCTCCGCCGAAGAGGATCGGGCCGCGGCGCCGCCAGTGGCCGTCGACGCGCCGCGCCGATCGCCCCCACCCAGCACCCCTCAGCGACCGTCGGAGCGGCGGCAGGTTAACGCGCCCCAGAAGCTCGCGGACGAGCCGACGGGAGCGGCAACCGCGAAAGCCCGCGCCGATGCGGTCACACCGACCGCCGATGCGATGGCGATCCGTTTAGAGGCCCAGTTGCGCCGCGGCGCTCCCCCGCCCATTACCGGTGTCGCCCCGCGTGTCGAGGTGAGTGCGGGCGGCACGGATTGGCCGCTCGTCCGCCGGGAACAGGTACGCCAGATGTTGGGATCCGAGCCGGTGGGCATCCCTTCACTGCCCGTCCGCAGTATTCGACGGGACCCGGTCGGTGATGGCGGCGTGCTTGTGGAGCAGGAGCTCGATTCGGCTACGGTGATCCAGCTATTCGAGCGGCCCGCGACTGCGGAGCGCCCAGCAAGTGGTCTGGTGAATCGCTCCGCCGCGCCAGCGCGGCAATTCAACTACACGGATCGATTGGCGCGGTTCGTTGGGACCCTGCGAGTGGAGATTGCCGGACCGCTGTCGCCGGATTCGTTGAACCGGCTGCTCGAGCAGGTGAAGCCGCTTCCCTAGTCTCCAGTTCGGCGCCAGGCAATCAACTCGGCCACGACGCTGACGGCGATTTCCTCCGGAGTGACGGCGCCAATCGCGAGCCCCACGGGCACGCGCACCCGCTGGAGACTTTTCGCCGGCACGCCCCCGGCGGTGAGCCCTTTCGTCACGACCACCTTCTTGCGCCGACTCCCCAACAGCCCCACGTAGCCCGCTGGGGACGTCGTGACGCGCTCGAGGATCAGTGCGTCGTTGCGGTGGCCGCGCGTGGCGATGACCACTGCGTCAGCTTCCGTGAGGGGGAAGCGGGCGAGTGCGGCGTCGACCTCCGCGGCGACCACCCCGATGCCGCCGGCGAAGCGGGACGGGTCGGCGTACTCAGCGCGATCGTCGATGATCGTGACGCGGAACCCCGCGGCGGCCGCCGCCTGCGCGATCGCAGCGCCGACATGCCCTGCTCCAAACACAAAGACCCGGGGCGCCTGAGTCAGCCGTTCCTCCATGAATCGGCCATCGCGAGTAAGCGTCGCCGCGGCTCGGGATGCTCCGCCCTGCGGCAGCGGCTCGAACGTCTTGACGGGTCGCCCACCCTCCCACGCCACCGCGGTGCGCACCAGACCCGACTCGGCGCCAGCCGCCGCCTCGAGCACGCGAACATATGCGTCGTCGGCGACGAGGGGCTCGACGAAGATGTCCACGGTGCCCCCGCAGGAGAGGCCGAGGTCCCCCGCCAGATCGGCGTTGAGGCGGTGCGTGACGAGCGCAGGCCGGCGTTGTGCCTGAGCGTCGAGCGCCGCGCCGATGACGTCCGCCTCGACGCAGCCCCCGCCAACCGTGCCGACGAGCCGGCCTTCCGCGCCCACGAGCATCTTGGTTCCCGCCGGAACGGGCGTGGACCCGCGCACGCGCGCCACTGTCGCAATGGCTCCGCGTGTGCCCGCCCGCGCGAGATCAGCGGCAGCCCGCCAGATGTTCATGTTTGGAAACCTAAGCTCCCGGAGCGAAATCTGCCCCGGGAGCCATCTCCCTCTGCCTTATCCTCGTGTTATTGAACGACGATCGTCCCGTTCATCCCGCTGTGTATGGTGCAGTGGTACGTGTATGTCCCCACGACGAGCGTCGCCGGGTAGGTTCCCGTCGTCATCGTGGACGAGTTCGTGGGCAATGTGCCCGGTCCGGTCAGCCACGTCACGTTGTGACCATTCGAAGCTGCGGTCCACGTGAACGTCACTTGGCCTGCAGGCACTGTATCGGGTGTCGGACTGAAGCTGTTGTTTGTCACCGTGAGCGCCGTGCTGTGTCCGCCGCCGCTACTGCCAGACGGGCTGGTGCTGCTGCTGCATGCGGCTGCTACGGTCAATGCCCCGATCATCACAAGACGAATCACCGGCATAGCGCCTCCGCGGAGGAGAGGGTGAGCCGGTTCCTACACCTGCGGGAGGAAAAAGCTCAGTGCTGCTCGCGCTCCAGCGCGTCCGCAGCCAGACGAGGAGAGATGATCGGGTAGCGGGCCGCAAACCAGGCCCAAGACAAGAGGAACAGTCCGGCAAAGAAGAGGGTTGTGCCGATTTCGGGAATGCCAATCGCCGGACCCGCCCCATGATTGATCGACGGGACGATCTCGAGGTAGCGCTCCAGCCAGATTCCCACGAGGCTCACGAGCGCGAAGCCCAGCAATGTAGGTGGGTACTTCTTGGGCGTCTCGCCGAGCAATCCGATGAACGGGATCACGAAGACAAGGCAGAAGACCGTGATGCCGATGGGCCGCCAGGCACCATATAGCCGGTAAAAGATGAAATACGTCTCCTCGGGAAGATTGCCGTACCAGATCACGAGGAACTGCGACCACATGAGGTAAGCCCAGAACACCGTGAACCCGAAGCACAGCTTGGCGAGGTCATGCTGCTGCTTCCGCGAAAAGATGTCTCCCAGGCCCATGGTGCGGCGGAGCACGACGCCCAGCACCGCCAGCATCATCAGCGCGGCGAGGAAACTGCCCATGAAGTAGAACCCGCCGAACAGGTTGCTCACCCACTTGTGCGCAAGCGACATCACGAGGTCATAGCCGAGCATGCTGTAGCCGAAGGCGTAGGCGAGGATGAGGAAGGCCGCGTCGCGCGAGATCCGGCCCGCATCCTCCTTGCGATCCACTGCCTCACCCGTCGCCAGCTCCCGCACGTCGGGGGCGACTTCGTGCCGCACGAACCGCCACGACAACCACGACAACGCGACGAGGATCGCCCCGTTGCGCAGGAAGAACCACCTGGTCGTCAGCCAGCCGCCGATCTCGGGGCGCGGCTCGTGCAGCCAGGTAAAGATGTGCTGGCGTCCGAAGAACAGCCCGAGGAACAGGACGACCGAAACGGTCGTGAACGCGGCGCCGGCTTCTGCGAAGCGGATGAGGACGCCGGACCAGTGCCCCTTGGCGAGCTTCTGGGTGGCGGCGAATACGACCATGCCCTGCGCCAACCCCGCCCAGAAGACGAAATTCGCGTGGTAGGCCCACCAAGTGCGCTCGGGGTGGCCGCCGAGCAACCCCATCACGAAGACGATGAGGCCGAGCGCCACGGCCACGGCGCCGACGAGCGTGAACCGCGTCACCGGGGCCTGGCTCGCTTTCTGGGCGAGATCGGAGCGGCTTGCCACCGCCACGGTCACGGCGAGGCTCCTCCGCCGCGGGCGAGGACCTGTAGGCTGCGCACATAGTTCACGAGGTCCCACCGATCCAGGCCGTGGATCTTGTCACCGTAGCGCGGCATCAGCCCGCGCCCCATGCGTTGCGCGTCGACGATCATGCCGTAGATCGCCCCCTCGCTCAGGTGCGGACGCGCGGGATCAACGAGGGATGGAACGCCCGGGAACGGCCCGCCCCCGGCGAGCGATACCGGGCCGTCGCCGCGCCCGCGCTCGCCATGGCAGACCAGGCAATACGTTTGATAGACCCACTCCCCGCGATTGATCGATTCGGCGGTGCGGGTGCGCGGATTCGTGACGCGGTCGGCGTTGTCACGGGTGACGGGCAGCTCACCGCCCGTGACGGGCACGGTGCCGGCGACCGCTGGAATCGGCCGCGCGTATGGCTTGATGTTCCGCTGGTGTCGCATCGTGGCGAACCAGCCCACCTTGTGGACCACCGTGTCGGGATTGCAGGCGCCGAGCAGCAGCAATCCGGCCACGAGCAGTGCGCGCCTACCCACGGCGCACCTCCTCGGCGCCGGCGCCGCGCAGCAGCGCTTCGACGCTGCCGGCTTTGTCGGAGCCCGCGGGGACGAACACGCCGAACTTGTCGTTCGTGAACCGTGGGTCCGTCTGAATCGTGCCGAGGCGCCGTGCGGCGAACGCCGCATTGAACAGGATCCCCAGGATGGTGGACAGCGCGCCGAACAGGATCGTCATCTCGAACATGATGACGACGTAGGGGGGCACCGATCCGATCGGCTTTCCCCCCACCACGAGAGGCCAGTCATACGACATCCACAGCGTCAGCCACGCACCGACGGCGCAGCCCACGATGCCGCCAATCAGCGTGAACATCCGTACCGGGCTGACCGGTTGCCCGAGCGCGGCTTCGATTTCGTGACGCGGGATCGGCGAGTACACCGTGAAATCGGTGTGCCCGCCCGCACGAAGCTTCTGGATCGCCTCGAGGGTGCCGTCGAGGTGGCCGAACACACCCAGGACGCCGGGCGTGGGCGGCGGGCGGAAGATGTCGTGCAGCGGCTTGGGCAACGGGATCATCGGTGCGCCCTCGCCGCGGCTCGCCGGGGCGGGGCGAGCACTTCCTTGACCTCGGTGATCGAGACCGCGGGGAAGTTCTTCACGAACAGGAGGAACCACATGAAGAACCAACCGAAGCTGCCGGCCATGATGCCCCAATCGGCCCATGTCGGGTTGTAGACGGCGTTCGCCCACGGCTCGTACGGCTCGCCGGCCAGCGACACGACGATGATCACGTAGCGCTCGAACCACATCCCGATGTTCACGAAGATCGAAATCACGAACAGGGCGGTGAGATTGGTACGGATTTTCTTGATCCACAGGAGCAACGGCAGGAACGCGTTGCAGATGATCATCGTCCACGACGCCCACCAGTACGGCCCGAAGGCCCGGTACCAAAAGGCGGCGCGCTCGCTGGGATTGCCGGAGAACCAGGCGATGAAGTACTCGCACACGTAGGCGTAGCCGACGATCGAGCCCGTCAGCAGGCAAAGTTTCGCCAGGTTCTCGAAGTGATGCCCGGTGACGAGGTCTTCGAGGTGAAACAGTTTCCGGATCGGCACGAGCAGCGTGATCACCATCGCGACGCCCGAATAGATGGCGCCGGCGACGAAGTAGGGGGCGAAGATCGTGGCGTGCCAACCGGGGACGATGGCCATCGCGAAGTCCCAGGACACGACGCTGTGCACGGACAGCACGAGCGGGGTGGCGAGCGCGGCGAGGTACAGATAGCCGCGGGTGTAATGGCGCCACTGCTCGTTCGTGCCCGCCCAGCCAAGCGAGGTGAGCGTGTACAGTTTCTTGCGCCACCCGGTCGCGAGATCGCGGATCGCCGCGATGTCGGGGATCAAGCCCATGATCAAGAACACGGTCGAGACGGTGAAGTACGTCCCGATCGCGAACTCGTCCCAGATGAGCGGCGACTTGAAGTTGGGCCACAGGCCGCGCTCGTTGGGATACGGGATCAGCCAGTAGAAGTACCACTGCCGGCCAATGTGGATCAGCGGAAACAGCCCGGCCGTCATCACGGCGAACACCGTCATGGCTTCGGCGGTGCGGTACACAGCGGTGCGCCATCCGGAGCGGAACAGGAACAGGATTGCCGAGATCAGCGTCCCCGAGTGCGCGATACCCACCCAGAACACGAAGCACGTGATGAATACCGCCCAGTACACCGGGTGCGAGTAGCCCGCGAGCCCGAGGCCGTAGCGGAGCAGGTAGATCAGCGTGATGATCCCGACCGCGAGCAGCGCCACGGCGGCGCCGAGCAGCAGGAAGTAGCCCCGGCTGGGGTTGCCGAGCGTCCGCGCGATCGTGCGCGTGACGTAGTCGTACGTCAGGCGCGGCTCAGCCATCGGCGACGACGCGCGCCAGGTAGGTGACGGCGGGCTTCGTATTGAGGCCGGCCAGCACGTGGTAGCCGCGCGGGTTCCCGGCCAGGCGGTAGACCTCGGAGCGGCGGTCGTTCAGGTCGCCGAAGACGATCGCCTCCGACGGACACGACTGCGCGCACGCGGGCACGATGTCGCCGTCGCGCACATTGCGGTCCTGGATCCGCGCCTGGTTCTGCGCCCCGCGGATCCGCTGCACGCAGAACGTGCACTTCTCCATCACGCCCTTCTCGCGCACCGTCACGTCGGGGTTGAGCAGCATCGACAGCGGCTCCGGCCACGCCTCCCACTCCCCGCCGCGCTCCGCGTAGTTGTACCAGTTGAAGTAGCGGACCTTGTAGGGGCAGTTGTTGGAGCAGTAGCGCGTGCCGACACAGCGGTTGTAGACCTGACCGTTCAGGCCATCGGGCGTGTGGTAGGCCGCATACACCGGACACACCGGCTCGCACGGCGCGTTGCCGCACTGCTGGCACATCATCGGCGAGTTGACGGCGCCCTGCGGCTGGCCGTGCTCGTCGGTGAGCCAGTAGCGCTCGATGCGGATCCACGACATTTCGCGGCCGCGCTGCATCAGGTCCTCGCCCACCGTCGCGAGGTTATTCTCGGCGTAGCAGGCGGTGACACAGGCCGAGCAGCCGGTGCATTTCGAGAGGTCTACGGCAAGCCCCCACCGGGGCTGCTCACCGCGGTAATCCCCGAGCTCCGCTTTTTCGTGTTGCCGTTCGGCCCACCACTCGACCGCTTCGGCCGCGTACTCCGGCGTCTCCGGATGGTGGAACGGGGCATCGCCCGCCCGGAGCGACTTGGCCCGCGCGACGCTGAGCACCTCCACGGTGCCTTTGCCGCGTTCGCGGGGGCTGCCCTCGGTCGTCACGATCGTGCGATGGTCGCCAGTCTTGGTCGCCGTGGCGCGGACGGCGAAGTTGCGGCCGCCGTAGCCGTTCGCCTCCGCGCCCAGCAGCTCGAAGGCATTCGCGGACCGGTCCTTGGCGTAGCGGCCGTAAGCCGAGTGCCCCTGCCCTGTGGGGACCGCAAGAACGTCCGGCCGCACCGAGTGGGTGATCCAGGCCGGGAATTTCTGCGCGCCGAACGGCGACTTCAGCAATAGAAAGTCGCCCGTCGCCACGCCCCACTTGGCCGCCGTGTCGGGATGCACCTCCACCCAACTATGCCAAGCGATCTTCGAGACCGGGTCGGGGAGCTCCTGCAGCCACGGTTTGTTGGCGCCGCGGCCGTCATGGAGCACGGGATGGGGGAAGACGACGACCGTTTGCTCGGTCTCACCCCCCGGAGTGACAGGCGAGAGCGCAGGGTCGATTCCGGCGGCGGTGTCCGCAAGGCGCACGGCGCGCGTCGGCGCGGCGCCATACCGCCCGCCATACTGAACCGCTTCCATCCAGAACTGCTCGAAGCTCTTCCCCGTACCGAGGCGCCGATGCAGCTCGCGCCACTTGGCCTGGACGTAGTCCTGGAACGTTCCCACGCGGCCCGCGAGGCCGAGCACCACGTCGCCTGTGGGGCGCGTGTCGAACACCGGCTGTACCACCGGCTGCTGGAGGGCATACACGCCCGCGCGGGGCCGGCTGTCTCCCCACTGCTCGAGCGGGTGGTGATCGGGCAAGATCAGGTCGCAGGCGGCCGCGGTTTCGTCCATGTAGGACGAGAAGCTCACCTTGAATGCGACTTTGCCGAGCGCCTGCTGGAACGCTCCGGGAAGTGAGTGCGCCGGGTTCGCACCGTGCACCAGCAACAGCGCAACGCTGCCCGCCGCCATGTCGGTGGTGAGCTTCGCCAGGTCGCCAAACGTGCCCGCCTCGCCGATTGCCAGATCGGCGCCGAACCGCACCAGCGTGCCGACGCCCCCGACCACGTAGTTGAGAATATTGACGGCGGCGACGATCTCGGCGCCGTTCGGGTATTGGGCCGCCATGCCGCCGGCGACGGCGAGCCCGCCTTTGGCGTTGGCGAACTCCTTCGCCAAACGCACGATCGCTGCTTGCTCCACACCGATCGCGGCGGCGACGGCACGCGGCGTGTGGCGCCCCAGCAGGGCCGCCAGGCGTCCGACGTCGGCCGGGACGGGCGCGAGGCGTTGGCTGACGATCACCTGCGCGAGGGCCAGCGCGAGCGTCCCCTCGGTACCGGGCAGTGTGGCGACCCACTCGTCGGCGTTCATGCCGGTGAGTGACATCCGCGGGCCCACGTACACGAATTTCGCCATCGACGCGGGCCGGCCTGCGTCGAATCCGTGGGCGCGTGCGAAGCCGTTCTGGAACTCGACCGGCGACAGCCAGGTGTCGAGGAGATCGGCGCCGAACGACAGCACGTACTTTGCGTTGGCGAAGTCGTAGGATGGTACCGCCGCCGTCCCAAAGGCGAGACGGTTCCCGGCACGCAACGCTTCGAAGCCGAACGGCTCGTAGCTCAGGCGGCGGCCGCCCACCTGCTTCATCCACTCGTCCACCAGATCGCCGAACGACGACGCCTCGGCGCCGCTGAGAAAGACGATGCCCTTCCCCCGTGCCTCACGGACTTTCGCCCCGAGCCGCTGGATCGCGCCTTGCCAGTCCATCGCCTCGAAGGCGCCGCTCGCGTTGCGCACCATCGGATTCGTAATCCGGTCGGGATTGTACAGCCCCTGGATTGCCGCCTGCCCGCGCGCGCACAGGCGGCCGCGGTTGATCGGCGACTCGGGGTTGCCTTCGAGCTTGACGGCGCGCCCTTCGCGCACGCGCACCTGGATCCCGCAGCCGGCGGCGCACTCGCGGCAGGTCGACGCGTAGTACGTGGCAATGCCGGGGATCTGATCCTCAGGCTGGATCAGATAGGGGATCAGCTTTTCCGTGGGCTCGGGGCCGATGCCACAAGCGGAAAGGGCCGCGGCGCCGACGCTCGTGACGCCGAGAACTTTGAGGAACCGTCTGCGATCGATCGCGTCGCTCATCGCTGTCCCGCTCCGTCTAGTAGTGACACACGGTGCAGTCGCGGCTCACCTTGTTCTCCACATGGCAGCGCACGCACCACCCCATGCGCAGCGTCGAGACCTGGTACACCTGCGGCATTCGCTGGACGTCACCGTGGCACTTCGTGCACGCCTGCGTCCCCAGCGCCTTGATGTGGCGTTGGTGCGGGAAACGCACGAAGCCGGGGAGCGCGTGGATGCGCGTCCATTCCGGCGGCTTCTTCTCCCGCCACGCATCGCGGACCTTCGTGATCTCGGCTTGGTGCGACGGCGTCGAGCCGCCGATCAGCTGATGGCAACCAAAACACGTCTGCAGCGAGGGGATGCCCGGCTCACTCGCCACCGCGGCCGAGTAATGGCAATACATGCACGGGATCTGGTCTTGGCCGGCGTGAATGTCGTGGCGGAAGAAGATCGGCTGGCGGGGACCCTCGAGATCGCCGGTGTCGCTGACGACCGGCGCCTGGTAGCGACCCGCAGGAGTCTGGGCCGCCAAGGGGAAGGCGAGAACCAGCGACACCACGACCGCAGCTGAACGCAGATGGCCTCGATGACGAAGCAGTGGTTCGGTTCGGTGTGGCCCAACAACGACGCGCAGGCCCCCGAATTTATCCTGGCCGGGGAACGGCGCACAAGACGTCATTCCGGGCGCGCCAGCAGTTGATACTTCAGCCGGACGACGTCCACGAACGCTGCGACGGCGTCGAGATCGGCAAACTCCATCCAGCAGTGGCGCACGCCTTCGAACCGGACGCCATCGCGCACGGCCTGCTTGATCGTGCGGGGCAAGCCGTTCGTCGCGCCGATTTCCTGCTCCTCCATCTCGGACAACACAAACGTGCCGCTCACCCCCGACTCCATCGGATGGAGGTAACCGAGCTTGCGTCCCCCGACCTCGTACATCCAGACCCATTTCCACGTGGTGCCGAGGTAGACGACCTGCTCCGTCACATGCCGCAAGCTGCGCAATTCTTCACGGGCTTTCTTGAATCGTTGCGCGGCGCGCGGGGGAAGGTCGCGGACCGGCTGGTCGGCCTTGGGCCGCTGACGCGGGCTCAGATAGAGATGGGTGGCCCAGTACCCGGCGGGGGGTTTGGTCATCGCGCCCCAATACTACAGGCGCGGTCAAGACCCCACGAGCCGGGCGGCGGCTCGGAATCGCCCAGGATCCAGCAGGCGCCCGCAAGACTGTTGCGGGACCGCCATGCGGCCGTCCTTCCCCATCGCCAGTTTGATGACGTCGCCGTTGCGGCCGTACCAGCGCGTCGAGGGCTCGAGGTCGGACGGGTACACGAAACGCGGTAGGGCCGCCGCGGCCAGCGCTGCCTGCGAGCCGATCCCCGATTCCGGCATCGTCCCGGCCCACAGCTGGGCTCCGTACTCCTCCGCCAAGCGGTAGATGCGGCACACTTCGCTCAGCCCGCCGACCCGCTGGACCTTGATGTTCCAGACCTTGGGGCCGTCGAGCGCCATGATCTGCCGCGCGGCGCGCGCGTCGCGCAGCGTCTCGTCGAGACACACGGGCGTGCGCAGCGTGTGCGCGAGCCGGGCGTGGCCGACCAGCTCATCGGGGGCGAGCGGCTGCTCAATGTAGAGGAGGCCTGCGTCGTCGAGGCCACGGAGCGCCGCCTCGTCGCGGGGCCACTCATAGGCGCCGTTCGCATCCACCGTCAGCGGCAACGCCGTGCCCATTCCCGCCCGTGCCGCCGCGACCGCCGCCGCATCCCAGCCGGGCGCGACCTTGATCTTGACGCGACGGTAGCCGCGCCGCACCGCCTCGTACACCCATTTGGTGAGCACCTCGGCCCGGTGATCCGGCGGGATGCCGAGCGCGACGCCGCAGTCCACCGCGCCGGCCAGGGTGGTCCCTAGGCGTTCGCCGAGGAGCGCCGCCAAGCCCACCCCGCGGGCGTGCGCCTCGAGATCCCACGCGGCAGTCTCGACGCCGGCGCGCGCGAACCAATTGCCGCGCACGCCGTCGCGCAAGACGCCATCTATCGCCTCGGGCGAATCGAACTCCTGCCCGACGACGCGCGGCAGCAATACCCGCTGGATCAAGTCGCGGGCGCCCGCCAGTGTTTCCTCGGAGTAGAACGGCAACTGAAACGGCGGCGACTCACCGTAGCCCACGTGGCCGGCGTCGTCGTGCAGCACGACGATGAGCGAACGGCGTTCCGCGATGGTGCCGCCCGAGATGACGAACGGCTCGATCAGCGGGAGGGCCAGCTCGTACAACTCAGCGCGAGCGATCCGCATCGCGGGCAATGTCGAGAAAATGCAGCTCGCCTTCCCGGCGCTCCAGCGCGCCGCGGCCTTCGAGATCCAGCATCGTGGCGATCAGGCCGTGCTCAGGATGGAAAACGAGCTGGTGCAGCGCGCGCGCGGTGCGGGAGCCGTGCGTCGCGGAATACTCCTCGAGAGGGAGTTGAAAGAAGGTGTGGAGTTGGACGCTCGTGCAGCCGCGGCGGGCGTAGTCGACGATCATTCGGCCGGAGCAGATGTTGCCAGTGCCGGAGAGCTCTGGGAGCCCCGGGGTCAGCCGAGCAAGGACCCGCAGGTTGCGATCACTCAGGTCGGGCCCGCCGTACGCCACCATTTGCTCTGGATCGAACAACCGATTGAAGACGACAAGCGCGTCCGCGCTCCCCGCTGCCGTCACCATCTCCAGCTGAAAAGCGTCGTCGAAACGAGCGTTCATCACCTTCACGGCGAGCCGCACCGGAGCGTGAGCCCGGATGCGCTCAGGCACCTCCCGCAGCCAGCGCAGGATCTGGGTCTTCTCGTCGGCCAGCGGATCCCCGGCGAGCGTAGGCGAGAAGTCCTTCTCGAGAAGTAGCGGAGGCTCGCCCCATGCATCTGCGAGCCCTCGCGTAGTGAACGCGTACTCGGCATCCCGAAACGCCTCATCCAGCCGCGGCAGGTGATACTTCACCGACGGCACCGCGAGCAGCCGTGCCGCGCGGGTGAGATCGCGCGCCACGCGTACCAGGGCCAGGTAGTCCTCGAACGAGCGATCCCACCCCCTGCCCTTCCACGTCACCGTCCACCCCTCTCCGCGCCGCTCGACCTTCATTTTGGTTTCATGAATCGCCCACGCGGCCATCGATTGCGCGCCCGCCGCGTCCTGGGCGATGACGGTTTTCAGCACCGCGAATGCGAGACCGGCCTCCGCGTCAGTCTCGAGCTGACCCGCGTTGAGCGACAGCTGGCCAGATCCTTTGCCGATCGGATGCGGGATCGTCTCGCCGAGGTAACGCCCGGACAGGTCGATACGGTAGGTATCGCGCACGTGAGCTGGAAAATCGCGGGGTAGCTCCCGCTTGAACCGCTCGAAGTCTCTAGTGAGCAAAGCGGGAGAGCCGGAATTGCGGGTCCGGTGCCTCCCCGGTGAGTACCAGCCGAGCGACGAGCTCCCCCACCGCGGGGCCGTGCTTGAAGCCGTGCCCTGAGCCCCCGCCCACCAGCCACGTATTCGCCGCCGCCGGGTGCCGGTCGATGATGAAATGTTCGTCCGGTGACCCTTCGTACTGGCAGACGCGCGATTCCAACAGTGGAGCACCCTTCAATCCAGGAAAGCGGTACGCGAGGTAGTCGCGGGCAGTCTGTAGGCCCTCCGGGCTGGGAGTTCTCTCACCGTTCGTGGGATCGAACACGGGCCCGCGGGTGTCGTCCGCAACCTTGAAGCCCCGCCACTCGTTGCCGGGAATACCGTACATGAAACGCGTGCCATGATCCGCCCAGACGGGCAGCGCCTCCTCCGTGAAGCGCCGGTCGCCGGGCGGCGCGCCGAAGAAGAACACTTCCTGGCGCGTGGCGCGTACGCGGTCGCCGATCACGTCGGGGAAGAGGGACCCAAGCCAGGGGCCGCAGGCGAACACGAACCGGTCGCCCGTGAGGGTCGTGCCGTCGGACAGCGTCACGCTGCGAAGCTCGCCTCCCCGGGGGAGCAGGTCCGGTTGGACGGCGAGCTGGCGGTACTCGCCTCCCTCCGCGAGGAAGCCCTCGAGCACGGCTGCGCACGCCCGTCGCGCCGTGAGATAGCCGCCATCCTTCTCGAAGATGGCCCAGCTCAGTCGCTCGCAGTTGATCTGCGGGTAACGCCGCGTGACCTCGGCGGCCGTCAGCTCTTCGAACGTGACCCTCGCGTCCCGCAATACCGGGAGCGCCGCCTTCTCGTACTGGTCGTCGCTTTCGGCCAGCCACAGCACGCCGATCCCATGGTACAGCTGCCGGTGCCAGCGCCGCTCGTGCTCTTTCCAAAGGGTGAGCGCACGCGCCGCTAGGCGCGTATAGATCTCGCGGGGGCCATAGGTCGCGCGGATGACCCGCGTCTCGCCGCCCGAGCTCGCGCGGGAGTTGCCGGGCCCCCAGCCGTCGAGCAACGTGACGCGGGCGCCCCGGCGCCGCAGGTGGAGCGCGGTCCAGCCGCCGAACGCTCCCGCCCCAACCACCACCACGTGCGGTTGCTTGCTCATGGGAACCAGGCCTCCGAGCGCGATGGCCGCGCACGATTGGAGAAATGAGCGCCGCTCTAGCATGTGCCACGAGCCTCGCACACGGCCTGGCGCACGGCCTCCCGGTCGGCCGCCGGGAGTACCGGCCCCCAGGGATCGTCGCACGCTTCGTCCGGGATCACGCCATCCGCGGCAAGCGCCCAGAGCATGCGGCGAATGTAGCCTTCCATCGGGGGCACGAACGTCGACTGCGCAAAGGCGTCCAACTGCGTGGAGAGGCGTGTAAATGCGTGGGCGTCGCCGCTCGCGAACGAGCTCACGAGCGCTGCCTGCAAGTCCGTGAGCGCTGCCCCCATACCGATGAGCGCCGCGCGGGCGCCCAGCATGAGCGAGTAGCCGAGGAACCGGTCTTCGCCCGTGATGAGAAGCTTGTCCGGATGATCGCGCATCACCGCGACGATTCGCTGGAACGTCATCACGGAATCGAGCGTCGCGACCTTGATACCGATCACGCCCGGCAGCGAGAGGATCGCGTGCAACGTGACATCGTCATAGGCTACTCCGCCTGCCGCTTCGTACAGGTAGAACGCGATGACCGGCAGCTCCTGCGCCAACGCGTCATGATACGCGACCGGATCGTCGCGGTGCGGGAACGCGAGCAGGGCATCGGCCCCTCCCTGCTTCGCGTCGCGCCCCATCGCGACCGCATTCGCGCCCGCAATGATCACCTTGTCCGGGAGGGCGGCGCGCCACGCGGCCAGCACGATCCGGCGCTGCTCGGCGGAGAGGTGTGGACCTCGTCCCGTGTGAGCCCAGACGGCCACACCGGTGACCAGCTGACGCGCCATCCAGCGCGCATAGTCGCGCTGCGCCGCTTCGTCGATCGTTGAGCCACGGAACGGCACGGGGACGGCGGGAATCAGTCCCCATTCCAGACGGCGACGGACGGACGCACTGTCGGACGGACGCACGGTCCTACGACGCCGCGAGGCGACGGACATTCTCGGACTCGATCGCGTTGCGCCGCTCGGGAGGCAGCTCGAGCAGGTCGAGCTTCGCGATGCTGTTTTCCGGAATCCGCAGCGGCTGCCCCGTCCCGAAGACGAATCGCTCGATCCCGACTGTCTCGAGCAGCGTCTCGAGATGGTCCTCGGGTGGACCCCAGATCCAGCAGATGTCCCACCAGATGCGCCGGGCCTCTTCGGGCGTAGAGCCGAAATGCACCTCTTCGACGAAGCCGCGATCGGCATGCGTGACGAGGAGACGCACATCCGCATCGCTGCGGATCAAGGCGCGGACGGCTGCCGCCGGGAGCTCGGGGACCCGGTCGTTGGGATGACGTTGGCGGCCATCCTCGAGGCGGACCGCGAGCAGCAACGGAATCCGCGCGGCACCGCAGGCGGCGGCCAATACGCGCATCTCCCCACCGGTGGGGTCGAGCCCCAGGTACAGCGGGTCGCAGCGCACGGCGGGCGCCCCGGCGTTGACCGCGTCCGCGAGCACCTGCTCCCACTGCGCGAGCGCCGGGTGAACGACCGGGACGGGTTTGAAGCGCCGCTCTGTGCGCGCGGTGTCGAGCAGCCACGCGTTTCCCTCCGTGGGGTCGCGCCAAAAGAGACTCGGCAAGTGTGAGATCCACGCGATGTCGATGTCGGCCCGATCGAGCGCCTTCGCCAACGCCTCCGGCGACGTGCCGGGGACTTTGCGCCACGGGTAGGCGCCCAGGAACGCGTTGACGTCAACGCGCATCAATCGACCGGGAACGCGCCGCGCGGGAAGATGCGGGCGGCGTTCTTCCAGCGGATCATCGCCATCTCGTCCTTGTTGAGCAGCGTCTCGAGATAGCGGAGCTTGGCCCAGCCGGTGTCCATCGTGAGATCCGTGCCCCACAGCAGCCGGCTCACGCCGGCCGCCGCGACGCAGGCCTCGAGCATCCCGCCGTCCACGCCGCTGCCCGACAAGTCCACATATACGTTGGACACGTCAGCGACGGCATGGAGCGAGTGCAGCCAGTCGCCGCCACCGCCGATGTGCGCCAGGATGAACGCGACGTCCGGGTGGCGCCGGGCCAGGGTGCACAGCTCGCCGGCATCCGAGGCTTCCTGGCCGGGCCAATCGCGGCGGCGGTGCTGCCAGACGTGCTGGAGCACGGGGACGCCCCGCTCCCCAGCCAGCACGCCGATCGGATCGAGCAGCGGATCGTCCGCGCGGCGGCTCGCCGCCAGCTTGATCCCGATCATTCCCGCGTCGAGGCAGCGGACGATCTCGGCGCGAGCGTGCGCGCTGTAGTTCGGATTGACGCATACATATCCGCGGATCCTGGCAGGATGCGCCCGTTGCAGCACCAGCAGGGCGTCGTTCCCCGCGGTCACGTCACGCTGCGAGGGGAAGTAGATGGGCGACGTCAGCCCCCAACTGCCGAGGATCGACGCCACATGGACCGAAATCCCGATCTTCTCCCCGGCCGCCAGCCTGCTGGCGTTGCGCTCGCGCCAGTCGGCGCGGGGGGTGCGGTCGTGAAGGAAATGAGCGTGGACGTCGATGAGCATGCCGAAATACTAGACGCGCAGACGCCCAGACGCCAAGACGCACCACGAAAAGCTGGCGCGGAGCCGCCGCACCCCTATCTTGGTGCTCGACTTGCTCGAGGAGGGCAGCCGTGACGCGATCGATGATCAGCCGGGTGAAGTACATTCTGCTCCAACCACGCATCAGTTGGAAGGAGATCGACCGCGAGTTCACGAAGCCCAGCGAGCTGTGGGGGAAATACATTCTGCCGCTGGCGGTGATCGGGCCGCTCTGCGGCACCATCGGCAGGGTGCTCTTCGGCGCGCGGATTCCCCTGACCAGCCTGACCAACCCCGTACCCCTCTCCACCGCGATCACGTGGGGCGTCGCTGCTTACGTGCTCTCGCTCATCGGCCTCTTCGTCACCGCGCAGATCGTCAATCTCCTGGCACCGGGATTCGGCGGGCAGAAGAATGACGTGCAGGCGCTGAAGGCGGCAACCTATTCCAGCACGGCGCACTGGATCGGCGGCGTGTTCACACTCGTCCCGGCGCTCGCGCTCGTGAGTCTGATCTTCTCGCTCTACAGCGTCTATCTGCTGTTCCTCGGGCTGCCGGTCGTCATGAAGGTGCCCGAGGACCGATCGATGGGATACACGGCGGTCGTCCTCATCGCGTCGATTGTCGTGTTCCTGATCTTGGGGGCGGTCCTCAGCGCCTTCTAGGCCCCCCCGCGGAAAGCGGTGCGGGTCACCCCGCCCTCGCGGGCGAGCAACGCTGCCCCCCCGAGCAGCCCGGCCACGGCGAACGCCACCAGCGCTGCGATGTCGAGCGCCAGCGGCAGCTCGCCGCCGTAGCCCGCGCCCCGCCATCCGCCCAAGAGGGCGTGCTTAAGCAGATCGACTCCGTAGGCCAGCGGGTTGAGATACACGAGCGCCTGCAGCGCCGAACCCAGCCGGCGCACCGGGTAGAGCGCCCCCGAGAGAAACAGCATCGGGAAGACCACGAAGTTCATCACGCCCGCGAAGTTCTCGATCGAGCGGATGCTCGCAGCCAGGACCAGCCCCAGCGCGCCCATCGCGAGACTCGATAACACGACGCCCGCGAGAGCCAGGAGCAGCGACTGGGGGCCCGGCCACAGCTGCACGAGCGAGAGGAGAATCACACCGACCGCAACGGCCTGGGTCGTTCCGAGCAGGGTCGCCCCCAGGATTTTGCCGAGCGCGACCGTGCTGCGGCGAATGGGCGCCACGAGAACCATGCGCAGCACCCCAGCGTCGCGGTCCGTCACGGTGGAAAGCGCCGCGAGCAGCGACCCGAACATCACGACCATGCCGAGCAACCCCGGCGCCATGTAACGCCGGTAATCGATCTCTCCCGCACCGGTGAAGACGGTCGCGAACCCGGCGCCGGCGAAGATCAGCCACACGAACGGTCGCGCCAGACTCGCCAGGACGCGACCCCGTTGTCGCCAAAAGCGCACCAGCTCGCGCACGACGATCCCGAATACCGGTCGCATCGTCAGGCCGCGCTCGGCTCGGCGAGCGGATGGCCGGTGCGCGCGAGAAACACCTCCTCGAGCGAATTCACGGCCGCGGCCCGCTTGAGCTCGGCCGGCGTCCCCAGCGCGACGAGCCGCCCGCCGTCGATCACCGCGACGCGGTCGCACGGCTCCGCCTCCTCGACGTAGTGCGTCGTGAGGAAAACGGTGAGCCCGGACGCCCGGCGCAGCTGCCGGATCAGCTCCCACAACGAGCGCCGGGCGCGGGGATCGAGGCCCGCGGTGGGCTCGTCAAGGAACAGCACCCGCGGCTGGTGCAGGATGCCGCGGGCGACGTCGAGGGCCCGTCGCATGCCGCCCGACAGCGCGCGCACGGGATCGCGCCGCCGCTCGAGCAACCCGAATTGGCCGAGCAGCTCGGCAATCCGCGGGGCAGCCAGCCGGCCCGGCAGGCTCCACAGCCGCGCCGCGAAGTGGAGGTTTTCTTCCACCGTGAGATCGCGGTCGAGCGTCGTCTCCTGGAACACGAGGCCGATGCTGCGCCGAGTGCGGAGGTCGTCGCGCACGACGTCATAGCCGGCGACCCGGGCCGTGCCGCGCGTCGGCTTGAGGAGGGTGGCGAGCAGATGGACCGTCGTGGTCTTCCCGGCGCCGTTCGGCCCCAGGCAACCGAAAAACTCGCCTTCATGCACGGCGAGGTCGAGCTTGTCGAGCGCGCGGATCGAGCCGAAATCTTTGCCGAGACCGCGGGCTTCGATGGCGGGTGCGGTCATTCCTTCGTGGCGAGCGCGCGCGAGGCGGGCGCCGCGCGGTAGGTCCACTCTTCGGGCGTCACTTCCGCCGCAGCGGCCCGCTCGACCTCGGCGATGGTCGCGTCGATCAAGTGCCGGCGCGGCGAGAGCGAACACACCGGATCGGTGACGCCCGCGTCGCCGGCGACGAGGAACGCCTGGCAGCGACAGCCACCGAAATCGACCTCCTTACGCGGGCAGGACCGGCACGGCTCGGGCATCCACGAATCGCCGCGGAAGCGGGTGAACGCGTCCGATTCCTGCCAGATCCACTCCAGCGACCGCTCGCGCACGTTGTCGAACCGAAGCGTCGTGATGCGTCCCGCCGCGTGGCACGGCCACACCTCACCGGCCGGCGTCACCGTCATGTACGAGCGCCCCCATCCCCCCATGCACGGCTTGGGGAACTGCTCGTGATAGTCGGGGAGGACCCAGACGATCTCCAGCCGGCTCCCGAGGCGCTGGCGCTCGCGCTGCACGACGGCCCACGCCGCCTCGAGCTGGGCCTTTGTAGGCATCAGGGTTTCGCGGTTGTGGAACGCCCAGCCGTAGAACTGCGTGTTGGCGAGCTCGATGCGCTCGGCACCGAGCGATTCGGCAAGCCGGATGAGCGCCTCCACCTGATGCAGGTTGCGGCGGTGCAGGACGACGTTGACGGTGAGGGGGAAGCCAAGCTCGCGCGTGTAGTGGTAGGCGGCGATCTTGTCGCGGTACGACTTGGTCCCGGCGATTTCGTCAGACAGCTCAGCGTCGGCGCCCTGGATGCTGATCTGTACGTGGTCGAGGCCCGCCTGCTGCAACGCGGTGAGCCGGTCCTTCGTCAGCCGATACGCCGACGTGATCAACGAGGTGTAGAGTCCGAGCCCATGCGCGGTACGGACCAGCTCCTCCAGGTCGGCACGGAGCGTCGGCTCGCCACCCGACAACCCGAGCTGCAGCACGCCGAGGGCCTTGGCCTCACGGAAGACGCGGCACCATTCCTCGGTCTTCAGCTCCTGCTTGAAGCGGCCGCCCGCGAAATCGAGCGGATTAGAGCAGTACGGGCATTGGAGTGGACACTTGTAGGTCAGCTCGGCAAGCAGCCACAGCGGCTTAGGGTCCATAGAGCACCAGTCCCTTCGCCGCGAGCCCGTCCAGGAGCGTGCAGACGTCCGGCTCCAGGCCGGTCGCTCCGTACCGTTGCTCGAGGGTCGCCACGATGGCGGCGAGCGAACGAACCCCATCGCACAGCCCCAGGATCTCCGCTCCAGTGGGGTTCAGAATGACGAGTCCCTCGGGATACAGCAGGACGTGGCGTTTGCGGACATCGTCCCATTGCAGCCGCGCCTTCGCCGCGATCCGGGGCACGGCCGCCGCGCCCACGCTACTCAAGCGTCCGACCCCGGGAGCGACCCTCGCGACACCGCGTCGAGCAGGCACCACAGCACGTCGCACTTGAAGTCGAGCGCCGCGACGGCCCGGTCCTGCTCCGCGCGACTCCGGAACCGCTGGGTCACGAGCGCGAGCGCGTACGCCGCATCCCGCGGCGCCTGCGTCAGTCGATTCCTGAAGTATTGGAGGCCGTCGGGATCGACCCACTTGTAGTGGCTGAGGATCGCCGCGAGCCGCTCCTGCACGATGAGCGGCGCGAACAGCTCGGTCAGCGACGCGGCGACCGCCTCGAGCCACGGCCGCGTTCGACAGAAGTTGACGTAGGCGTCTACCGCGAAGCGCACGCCCGGCAGCAGTCGGCGTTGCGTCTGCAGATCGTCGCGCGATACCCCCATCGCCTCGCCGAGGCGCAGCCATGCCTCGATCCCACCCTCCTCGCCCGGCCGGCCGTCGTGATCGACGATCCGCTGTATCCACTGTTGGCGGACTTCACGCTCGGGGCAGTTGGCAAGGATGAGTGCGTCTTTGATGGGGATGTTGACCTGATAGTAGAAGCGGTTCGCGACCCAGAGCTGGAGCTCGGCGCGCGACAGCTCACCGCGGTGCATTCGTTGGTTGAAGGGATGCAGATGATGGTAACGGCGCTCCAGTACGGCGCGCAGCCGGTCCACTAGCTCGCCCTCTGCTGCGCCCTGTGACAAAAGGGCCGGGTTCGTCACCCGGCCCTTCTGTTGGCTACGACGGCTCGACTCACGCATTACCGGCGTAAGCGCCGACTTCCATCCCCAGCTCGACCACTTCGTACTCAGGCTTGGTCCACGACATTGAGAGCCTCCAGAAACAATGGTTGATCAACCGTTGCCAACCGCCAGCATATGAAGCACGCTGCGTGCCAGCCCTGACCGTGCCGATGCAACATCACAACCCATTGCTCTGCGTACGATTATCCCATTTTCGTAGAGATGGACCACTCCCAGCCCGAGGGCTAGTGCTGAGGCTTTTCACCCAGTACGTGGGTGGAATCACCCACCCAGCCCGAACTTCTTCAGACGATAGCGCAGTGTATCCCGCGAAATCCCGAGACGCTGGGCCGCCTTCGTCTGGTTCCCGCCGGCTTCGCGCAGCGCGC
>Ga0209220_1000136_pt1 | contig 32291 bp, 31 predicted proteins | sample BlaSpr_A8_OM3_M3_FD_187984 | JGI IMG/M metagenome (GOLD analysis project Ga0209220, IMG submission 187984) | Forest soil microbial communities from Thunder Bay, Ontario, Canada - Black Spruce, Ontario site 2_A8_OM3_M3 (SPAdes) (version 2) | ecosystem: Environmental > Terrestrial > Soil > Boreal... | reverse complement strand
GAATGCGCTTGTGGTGGTGCCGCTGCGGATCCCTCACCTGATCACGTGGCCCCTGCAGGTGAACCTCGTCTTCGACCTGTGGGCCGCCGCCGTGTTGATCGCGGCCCTTGCGACCAGGTACCTGGCCCGCCTGACCGCCGTCATGGCGGGTGTGGTTCGAGTCGCCGCCGGCCTGTTCATGCTGCTTGCGGCTCTTCTGCTGCCCAGCTCGATCTTCATGTTGGCCGTGCCACTGGTCTGGATCGCGTCGGTCCGGCCTTCCCGCGAGGAAGATGATCCAGTCGGCGGCTACTGCCGCCTCCTGTTGCCGGCCCTGGCCGTGCTCGCGGCGCTGCAGGCTTATCCGGTGGCCGGGACAGAGCTCTCGCTCTCGGCCGTTTCGATCGTCCCGGTGGGTGCCGTCATCCTGGGCGACGGCATACGCGAGCTTCAGGGCGCTGGGCTCCGCCGGCCGGCGCACTTCGCGGCCTGGGCGGCGCCCGCGGCCCTGCTGGTCAACATGCAGGTGCTTCTCCTGGTCGGCTACCTGGCCACCGCCGGCTTTTTCGACGGGACTCCGCTGGGCCTTGCGGGCGCCGGATCGGTCAGGCTGCCGGCGCAGAATGCGTCGGACCTGCGAGCGCTGGTGGCGGCGATCGACCGCGACTGCTCGGAGTTCATCACATTTCCGGGAATGAACAGCCTTTACCTCTGGACCGGCCAGAGACCTCCCACGGACGTGCGGTCAGAGATCTGGATGATCACGTTCGACGACGCGGCGCAGCAGTCGCTCGTCCAGCAGCTTCAGGCGATGCCCCGACTCTGCGTGGTCAAGAACCAGCACGAGATCGATTTCTGGACCCGTGGCGCGACTGTGCCGGACCGGCCGCTCGTCCGCTTCATCGATGGCGGCTTCTCGTCCGGCGGAACGTTCGGGGACTATGCGCTGCTCATTCGCAACGGCACAGGCGGCGCACAGTGAAGGTCTGCCTCAGCTGCCACCGACGATTTGAGCTGGAGACGTGGGAGTGCCCGAACTGCGGCCGCTCGCCAGTCGTGAACCGCTTCTTGCTGTTCGCGCCAGAGGAGGCTGAGGCCAACGACGGCTTCGAGCTGCGGTCGTTCGAGCTCCTGGCGCGTCTGGAGCCGACCAGCTTCTGGTTCCGCTCGCGCAACCGCCTGGTCGCCCAGCTCCTGCGCCGATATTTTCCAGGCGCCAGGAGGCTGCTCGAGATCGGATGCGGCACCGGGTTCGTGCTGGCCGGCCTTCGCAAGGCAATGCCGCAGCTGGAGCTTGCGGGGTCCGAGCTGTACGAGGCCGGGCTCGAGTTCGCCGCGCAGCGGCTCCCCGGTGTGGAGCTCTACCAGATGGACTGCCGCAACATCCCTTTCGACTCCGAGTTCGACGTGGTCTGCGCGTTCGACGTCCTGGAGCATGTGGCAGAAGACGAGGTGGCGCTCGCGGAGATCTTCCGGTCTGTGCGCCCGGGCGGTGGCGTGATCGTGTCGGTGCCACAGCATCCGCGGCTCTGGAGCGCGGGCGACGATTTCGCCCACCACAAGAGGCGTTATCGGCGCGGGGAGCTCGCCTCGAAGCTGCGAGCGGCCGGTTTCGAGGTGAGGCGATTGACGTCCTTTGTCAGCCTGCTGCTTCCTCTGATGGCGGCCTCGAGGGCCAGGCAGCGCGACGCGAAGACCTACGACCCGACAACCGAATACCGCGCTCCAAGGGCGGTGGACCGTACGCTCGAGGCGATCCTAGAGGTCGAGCGCTGGATGATCCGAACCGGAGTCTCGCTGCCGGTGGGCGGCTCTCTTTTCGCGGTCGCGACGAAGCCTGAATGATCGAACGCTTGCTGTCCAACGCGACGCTCTACGAATTCGTGCAAACCGCCACCGGGAGCCGGATCTCGGAGGCGAAGATTCGCGAGGTTCTCGGCCCGATCAAACGCGGAACGCGGATTTTAGACGCGGGAGGAGGTACCGGGATCATCGCCTCGATATTCGACAGCGGGCGCCACTACTGCTGCCTGGACATCGACCTCGCGCGAGTGAAGGTGGCCAAAGACCGCGGCGCGAGCGCGGTGCAGGGCGACGTCACCCGGATGCCGGTGGCCACTGCCTCCATCGACCTCGTCGTCCTCCGCGCCATCTCGCACCATTTGACCGACGACGGCTTCACGAATATGGTCGCCGAGTCTCGGCGTGTCATCAAGCCCGACGGCCGGCTGCTTTTCCTGGATGCCATCTGGGCGCCCTCGTGGCTCCCGGGCCGGATGCTGTGGCGCATCGATCAAGGCAGCCATCCGCGGACACAGGAGCACATGGGCTCGGAGCTCGAAAAGCATTTCGAGCTGGAACGTCCGGCCGTCTACTCGATCCTGCACCGCTACTTTCTGGCCCTGGGACGACCCAGGAGCTAAGCGTAGGACGCGACCCGAAACTCTCGCACGGCGGTCACGACCCGATCCAGGTCCTCATCGCTGAGGCGGTTGTAGAAGGGCAGGCGCACCAGGCAGTCGGCGACGTGCTCGGTCATCGGAAAATCGCCCTCGCGGCCGCCGTAACGGCGTCCCATCTCCGACAGGTGCAGTGGCTGGTAGTGAAACGCCGAGTGGATGCCCTGCGCCTTCAGGTGCTCGATCAGCCGCTGGCGCTCGGCGAGGCTGGGCAGCAGGAGATAGAACAGGTGGTAGGCCTGGTCCGCCTCGGACGGCACGACCGGCAGCCGAACGTCCTGCGCCAGCGCCCAATCGCTGAGGTTTTCGAAGTAGTGGTCCCAGATCCGCTTGCGCAGGGACTGGATGCGTTCGCGCGCCTCGAGCTGGCCGAGCAGCATCGCCGCGAGAAGGTCGGCGGGCAGGTAGCTCGAGCCGACGTCGACCCACGTGTATTTGTCGACCTGGCCGCGGAAGAAGCGCGTGCGATCGGTTCCCTTCTCTCGAATCACCTCCGCACGCGGGACGAGGGACGGATCGTTGATGAGCAGCGCGCCGCCCTCTCCGCATGTGAAGTTCTTGGTCTCGTGGAAGCTCAGCGTGGCCAGGCGCCCAAAGGTCCCGAGGTAGCGGCCCTGGTAGCGGGCGAAAAGCCCGTGCGCGTTGTCCTCGACGACCGTCACACCATGCCGACCGGCGATCGACATGATCTCGTCCATCGCGCATGCGATCCCCGCGTAGTGGACGACGACGATCACCTTGGTGCGCGGCGTGATCAGGGATTCCAGCTTTCGCTCGTCGATATTCAACGTGTCCGGGCGGATGTCCGCGAAGACCGGTGTCGCGCCGCGGAGAACGTACGCGTTGATCGAGGACACGAAGGTGAACGAGGGCACGATGACCTCGTCGCCAGGCTGCACGTCGAGGAGCAATGCCGTCATGTCGAGCGCCGACGTGCACGAGGTGGTCAGCAGGACCTTGGGCACGCCAAGCGTCCGCTCCAGGTTTTCCTGGCATCGCTTCGTGAATGGCCCGTCGCCCGACAGCCGGCCCCGGGTGAGCGCGTCGTCCATGTACTGCTGCTCGTTGCCCTCGAGCGTCGGCAGCGTGAAAGGGATAGGGGCTCCGGGGTGCCGTTCGCGCGCCACGGCCGCGACTATAGCCCTGCTTAACCCGCTTCGATACGGCTAATCCGGCCTATCATCACCGGCCATTGGAACTCAGCGTCGTCGTGCCCGCGTACGGATGCCGCGACTGCTTGCCGCAGCTGCATGAGCGCCTGACCAAGCAACTGCAGGCGATCACGCCCGACTACGAGATCGTCCTGGTCGACGATCGAAGCCCGGATGGCTCGTGGAGCGTCCTGAAGGCGATGGCGACCTCGGATCCGCATGTCAAGGCGATCCGCCTCAGCCGCAACTTCGGGCAGCACAACGCCATCACCGCCGGCCTCGCCGCCAGCCAGGGCGAGTGGACGGTGGTCATGGACTGCGACCTGCAGGACCCGCCGGAGGAGATCCCGGCCCTGTACGACGCTGCGCGGCACGGGGGCTACGACCTGGTCCTGGCGCGGCGCGCCACGCGCTCCCATTCGTGGCTGCGCTTGCTGCTCGCCCGGGTCTACTTCAAGCTGCTGAACACATTCATGGGCACCAACATCGACGGGACCTACGGGACGTTCAGCATCCTCGGCCGCAAGGTCGTTAACGCGTACCTCGCGCTGGGAGACCGCGATCGCCACTACCTCTTCGTGCTGCAGTGGGTGGGCTTCGAGCGCGGCTCGATCGAGTTCGAGCACGCCGCGCGTGCCGGCGGTCGCAGCACCTACACGCTTGGGCGCCTGATCCGCCACGCGTTGAGCGGCGTCTTCTTTCAGACCAGCAACGTGCTCTTCTACATCGTCTATCTGGGCTTCTTCCTGGCCGCGGGCGGCATGCTGCTGGCCCTCTACCTCCTCTATCTAGTCGCCGTCGCCCATCCGCCACCCGGGTACACGAGCGTGATGGTCGTGATGATCATCGTCAGCGGCTTCATCATCGTCAGCACAGGCGTGACCGGTCTCTACATCGGACGCGTCTTCGAGCAGGTCAAGGGCAGGCCGCTCTACGTGGTGGACGAGGTCGTGCAGAAGCAGCGCACTGCTCCAAGAACGAAGTCAGAACGTCGAGAAGTTGAATCGGTCCACTGATGCGCGGCCGGCTGATGCCAAGCGGGTCGCCATCATCCAGTCGAACTACATCCCGTGGAAGGGCTATTTCGACATCATCAACCAGGTCGACGAGCTCATCCTCTACGACGACCGTCAATACACGCGACGCGACTGGCGCAACCGCAACCTGATCAAGACGCCACGCGGCTTGCACTGGCTGACCATTCCCGTGCACGTGAAGGGGCGCTACACGCAGAGGATCGACGAAACGCTCATCAACGACCCGCAGTGGCCGGCCCGGCACTGGAAGACCATCGAGCAGACTTACTCGCGGGCGCCGCACTTCGAGACGTTTCGCGACGCGATCGGCGGTCTGTACGCCGAGTCGGTCGAGGCGAGGCTGAGCGATGTCAACAGGCGATTCCTCGAAGGCATAAGCCGCCTGCTCGGCATCGGCACCAGGTTCGCCTGGTCCACGGACTACGAAGCCGGCGGCGACCGGACGGAGCGGCTCGTCAGCCTGTGCCGCAGCGCCGGTGCGACGGAGTATCTCTCGGGGCCGTCGGCGCGCGATTACATCGACGAAGCTCAGTTTCGCGAGGCCGGTATCCGGCTGACCTACGTCGACTATTCGGGCTACCCCGAATACCCGCAGCTCGACGGGCCGTTCGAGCACGGCGTGACGATCCTCGACCTCCTCTTCAACACGGGCCCCAACGCCCCGGCCTACATGAAGAGCTTCTCTTCCCAAGCCGTGGCCCCGTGAGCTTCGACCCGATCCTCGAAAAAGTCGGCCGCTACTACACGGGCCGTCTCGAGGAGCACGGCACGACCGCGAGGGGCGTGGACTGGAACTCGGAGGAGTCGCAGATCCTCCGCTTCACGCAGCTTGCCCGCGTCCTGCCCTCGGGTCATTACTCGGTGGTCGACTACGGGTGCGGTTACGGCGCGCTCGTCGCGTTTCTCGAGCAGCGCGGTGACGAGTTCGACTACCAGGGCTTCGACATCTCGCCGGCGATGGTGGCGCGCGCGGTCGAGGACCACGGTGGGTCGGGCCGGCGATTCGTCACGTCGGAGACTGAGCTCGAGGTGGCGGATTTTGCGCTCGCCAGCGGAGTCTTCAACGTCAAGCTCGACACGCCCGCCGACGAATGGACCGAGTACGTCACCCACACCCTGGACGTCCTTGACCACCTCGGGCGTCGCGGATTCGCCTTCAACATGCTGACGAGCTACTCGGATGCCGACCGCATGCGTGCAGACCTCTATTACGGCGACCCAAGCCGGTTCTTCGATCTGTGCAAACGAAGCTTTTCGAAGCAGGTTGCGCTCTTGCACGACTACGGCTTGTATGAGTTCACGATTCTGGTGCGCAAGTGAGCGAGGTGGTGATCTTCGGAGCGGGCGATTACGCGAGGATCGCATCCGTCTACCTCGAGAAGGACAGCGACCACGAGGTGCTTGGATTTGCGGTGGATGGCGCCTACAAGGACCGCGACGAGCTGGTCGGCAAGCCGGTGATGGCCTTCGAGGAGATGCTCGAGACGCATCCGCCCGATCGCGTGAAGCTCCTGGTGGCGATCGGCTTCAGCGGCCTCAACCGCCGCCGCACAGAGGTCTACGAGCGGTGCAAAGGGCTGGGCTATCAGTTCATCTCGTACACGAGCTCGAGGTCCTACCAGTGGGGGCACGTCGAGATTGGCGAGAACACGTTCATCTTCGAGGCGAACGTCCTCCAGCCATTCGTCACCATCGGCGACAACTGCGTGCTGTGGAGCGGAAACCACATCGGCCACGACTCGACGATCGCCGACCACTGCTTCATCGCCTCGCACGTCGTGATCTCGGGCAACTGCTCGATCGGCCACTCGTGCTTCATCGGGGTCAACGCGACCTTCCGCGACGGCGTCCGGGTCGCGCCCCGCTGCCTGATCGGCGCGGGAGCGACGATCCTCAAGGACACTGAGGAAGGCGAGGTCTACAGCGTCCGCCGGACCGAGCCGCGCGACGTGAAGAGCTGGGACGTCAAGCTCTAGCCGGGTGCGCTGGGCGAAGCGCGGCGTCGTCCTGTCGCCGCCCACGCGGCTGCCATGGGCGCGCAGCCACGCCGCCCTTCCGATCGTGGATCCGCTGGAGGGGTCACGAGGGCTGGTGTACTTCTCGTCACGAGACGAGCGGAGTCGGGCCCAGATCGGACGCGCCACCGTCGACCTGGACGACCCGGCGCCGTCGCCCCAGTTCGAGCCCGCGCCGGTCGTCCGGCTAGGAGCCCCGGGCGCTTTCGACGAAAGCGGTGTGACCGGCGGATGCCTGGTCCGGTCGGGAGGTGCTCAGCACCTCTACTACTCGGGATGGAGCCTGCCCGGCGACGTGCCCTTCGTCTTCTTCATCGGGTGCGCCGCGAGCACTGACGGGCGCACGTTCGAGAAGGTTTCATCTGAGCCGGTCCTCGGGCGGAGCAGCGTCGATCGGTTCGTCACCGCCTCGCCCTCGATCCTCATCGAAGGGGGCGTCTGGCGCATGTGGTACGTGTCCGGGACGGGGTGGACCTCCGGCGCCAGGCCCGAGCCGAACTACCTCATCCGCTACGCGGAGTCGACGGATGGGATCGAGTGGCGTGCCGGCGGGCGCATCTGCATCGACTACAGCTACCCGGGCGAGCACGCGATCGCGCGCCCGCACGTCATCAAAGAAGGGTCCGTCTATCGCATGTGGTTCTCGCATCGCGGTGACGTGTATCGCATCGGGTACGCGGAATCGAGCGATGGCCTCGAGTGGTCGCGGAATGACGAGCTGGCGGGGATCACCGTGTCGAGCGACGGCTGGGACTCCGAGATGGTCTGCTACCCGTGGGTCGGCGACGTCGGCGGCAAGCGTCGCATGCTCTACAACGGCAACGCTTACGGCCGGACGGGAATCGGCCAGGCCGTCCTCGAAGCGGCGCGGGCCTGAGCGAAGGTGCTCGCGACCAGGATGGCGAGCCAGCTCGCGTCCCAGATGAGCTGGGGCGCGACGACGAGGTAGATCATCGCCTGCATGGCGAGGATGCCCGGCAGCATCCACAACCGATGCCACAGCGGCGGTGAGGTGCGGAGCACCAGCCAGGCGCCGAGCACGAGGCAGCTGTAGTCGGCCTGGTGAAAGTGAAAGGCGACGGTCGCCGAGCCTAGGATCCCGGCCGCGAAAACGATCTCGGTCTCCAGCCTGCGGGCCCAGGCGACGTATACGGCTGCCGCGCCCTGCACCGCCCACAGCGCGTAGGTGAACGGCCCCAGCCCGAAGACGTGAGCGAGCGTGTACTCGAGATGCGTTGCGCTCGCCTGGCCGTCGCGGAGCGCGTGCCACCAGCTCGTCAGGCCCGCCGACCCGAGGTTGAGCGCGGTCGCCGCGCCGAGGGCGGCGCACCCTAGAGCCCATATCGCGACGACGCGGTAGCGGCCGCTGACCAGGAGGACGAGGGGCAGAAGCACGACGTCCTGCGGCTTGAGGAAGGTCGCGACCGCCAGCGCCGCCCCGGCGGCGAGCGGTTGCTCGTGCGCGGTGAGCCACCACGCGGCGGCCAGCAGAGCGATGACCAGGATGATCGGCTGACCGAAGAAGAAGGAGAGCAGGACGGGCCACAGGCCGATGAAGACGAGCAGCAGCGTGACCTTCGCCAGGCCGTCGTAAGGAGCGGCGATGTGCCAGGCGAAGACCAGCGTCGCAACGGAGATGACCGTCCACACCGCGTATGCGATCGGTTCGGGGAAGACCGTGAGGGGCGCGAACAGCCACGCCAGTAGTGGGGGGTTGACGTAAGTCATGACCGAGTCGATGTAGCGCGCATCGCCCGGGAACGACGCGGAAAGGTCGCGCAGCACCGACTGGTCGTAGATCGTCGACCAGCCGTACCTGATGCCTGCCTCCGCGGCGACATACGTGAGGCGGACGTCCTCGTGCACGGGGCCGGTGGCGAACTGGAGGATCCAGCGTCCCACCGAGTAGACGGCCATCCAGGCTGACGCGACGGCGGCGGCGGCGAGCCAGAGCGGCGGTTTCCTCATGGGCGCGCCACATTCTCGGCCAAGAGGCCCGGCCGAGCCTCCTGTTAAACCGGCTTAGTAGACCGGCGTCTCCACTGTCACGGCCTCGAGCCACTTCCGGCACGAGGTCAGGAAGCGCGCCGCCTGCAGCCCGTCGAGCACACGGTGGTCGAACGAGAAGCAGGCGTACATCATCGGCTTGATCCCGATCATGCCCGCGACCGCGACCGGCCTGTCGACGATCGCCTCCATGGTGAGGATGCCGGCCTGTCCCGGATTGATGACCGAATAGCTGAACAGCGTGCCGAACGTGCCCGAGTTGTTGACCGTGAACGTCCCGCCAGTCAGCTCGTCCGCCTTGAGATGTTTGTTGCGGGCGCGGGTCGCGATGTCGTTGACGGCACGACCGAGACCTGCGATCGACAGGCTGTCCGCCTTCCGGATGACGGGGACCAGCAGCGTGTCCTCCATGCCAACCGAGATGCCGAGGTTTATGTCCCGGTGGAGGATCAGCTCGGTGTCGTTGAAGGTCGCGTTGACCTCCGGATGCTCGCGCAGCGCCGAGATCGTCGCGGCCATCACGTAGGGCAGATAGGTGAGGGAGAAGCCTTCCTGCTTCTGGAAGGAGGCTTTGTTGCCGGAGCGGTTGGCCACGACGCCCGACATATCCACCTCTTGCGTCTGCCACGCGTGAGGGATCGTCTGCTTGGAGCGCGTCATGTTCTCGGCGATCAGGCGGCGCACGCGGGTGAGCTGGACGACCTGGTCGCCCTCGGCGGCGGTCGTTTGCGTGGGCACGGCCGAACCCGGCGCCGATGGAGCGGCGGCCTTGCTCTTCGCTGCGAAGTCCTGCACGTCCTTCTTGGTGACTCGGCCGCCGAGACCAGTGCCGGTGACCTTCGACACGTCGACCCCCAGCTCGGAGGCGGCCATCTGAACACCGGGTGAGAAGCGATGCTCGCCGCCGGTGTCGACTTTCTCCGCTTGCCCCTCACCCTGACCCTCTCCCCTGCGGGGAGAGGGAAGATCCTCCGGCGTCTTTGCGGCCTCTTGCTGAACCTTGGGCGCTTCAGTTTTCGGAGCCGGAGCTTCCGCAACCTTGGGCGGTTCAGTCTTGCGAGGCGGAGCCGGAGCCGGCGCTTCCTGCTGGGGTTCCTGCGCCGAAGGCGCTGAGGGTGCGGCTCCGTCGCCCGTTTCGACCACGGCGATCTCGGTGCCCACGTGCACCGTCTGTCCCTCCTTGGCCAGGATCTCGCGCAGGATCCCGGACACCGGGGCGGGCACCTCGGCGTTGACCTTGTCCGTGTCCACCTCGAGCATCGGTTCGAACTCCACGACCTTGTCGCCAGGCTTGACGAGCCAGCGCGAGATCGTGCCCTCGTGCACGGACTCTCCCAATTGCGGCATCACGATGCGCGTGGTCTTGCCGGCCATCAGTACGCCGCCAGGTCCTTCAGGACCTTGGTGATCTTGTCCGGCGTCGGCATGAAGTACTCCTCCATCGGCACCGCATATGGCATGGATGGCACGTCGAGACCGCCGAAGCGCTTGACGGGGGCGTCGAGCCAGCGCCATGCCTCATCCGCGATGAGCGCGGCGACCTCCGACCCAACCGAGATGCTGAAGTTGTCCTCATAGAGGACGAGGCACTTGCCGGTCTTCCGCGCCGAGGCGATGATCGCCTCGCTGTCCAGCGGGTAGACCGTGCGCAGGTCGATGATCTCGACGCTCACACCGTCGGCCTCCAGGTTCTTGGCCGCCTCGAGAGCGTAATGCACCATCAGGCCGTAGCAGAAGACGGAGATGTCGGTCCCCTCGCGGAAGGTGCGCGCCTTCTGGAGCGGGATGAGGTACTCGCCTTTCGGCACGGGCTCCTTGAACATCCGGTAGAGGCGCTTGTGCTCGAAGAACAGCACGGGATCCTGGTCGCGGATCGCCGCGAGAAGTAGTCCCTTCGCCTCGTACGGGCCGGAGGGGATGACGATCTTGAGCCCAGGCGTCGCGAAACGCGCCTCGATCGACTGAGAGTGGTACAGCGCGCCATGCGCGTGACCACCCATCGGCGCGCGCACGACGATCGGCACCGACCAGTCGCCGTCGCTTCGGTAGCGATACTTCGCCGCCTCGTTCGTGATCGAGTTGAAGGCCATGTGGGCGAAGTCGGTGAACTGGATCTCCGCCACCGGCCGCTTGCCCGCGATCGCCAGGCCGAGCGCAACACCGACGATCGACGACTCCGCCAGGGGGCTATCGATCACGCGCGCCTCGCCGTAGCGGGCGTGCAGCCCATCGGTCACGAGGAACACACCGCCCTTCTTGCCGACGTCCTCGCCCAGCACCATCACCCGCTCGTCGCGCTCCATCTCCTCGTTCAGCGCGGACCGCAGGGCCGAGACCATGTTCATGTCTTCCGTCTCGAGCTCCGGCGCCGGGTCGATCGCCTTGGGCACCTCGATGGCGTAGACGTTGGTCAGCGCGTCTTCGGGCGCGGGGTCGGGCGAATCCATCCCCTCGCGGGTCGCCTGCGTGATCTCTTCCTTGACCTGCTCTTCGTACTGGGCGACCTCGGCCGCCGAGAGCACGCTCTCCTCGATCAGGCGCTTCTTGAACCGCTCGAGGCAATCGTTCTGCGCCAGCATGTCGATCTCTTCCTGCGCCCGGTAGCGGCGCTGGTCGTCCTCGGACGAGTGCGCCCCGAGCCGATCGACGAGGCATTCGATGAGGGTTGGACCCTCACCCGCTCTCGCCCGCGCGACCGCGTCCTTCGAGACGACGTAGCAGGTAACCGGGTCGCGGCCGTCGACCGTGACGCCGGGAAACCCGTAGCCCGCGGCGCGCTGCGCGACGTAATCGATCGCGTACTCCTTGCGGAACGGCGTCGAGATGGCGAAGCCGTTGTTCTCGCAGACGAAGACCTCGGGCAGCTTGTAGATGGCGGCGAAGTTGAAGGCCTCGTGCGCGTCGCCCTCCGCTCCGGCCCCCTCGCCGTAGCACGTCATCAGGACCTTGTCGGTGCCATCCATCTTCAGCGCGTAAGCGACACCCGCGCCGCGCACCATCTGCGTCGCGACGGGGGAACCGCCCGACGTGATGTTCAGCCGCGAGTCGGAGAAATGGCCGGGGGTCTGCTTGCCGCCCGAGGCCGGGTCTGCTGCCTTCGCCAGCACCGCCAGCATCAGGTCGAGCGGGGTCATGCCCATTCGCATGCACAGCACGACGTCGCGGTAGTAGGGCGCAAGCCAGTCGTACTTCGGCTTGAGGGGCCAGCTGACGCCGATCTGCGCGGCCTCGTGGCCGGCGCACGAGATGATGAAAGGCGCGCGGCCCTGGCGGTTGAGGACCTGGAAACGGTAGTCGACCTGTCGCCCCAGAACCATGTAGTGGAACCACTGCCGCAGCGCCTTCTCGTCGAGGTCCGTGTCGCGCCACGCGATCGGATCCTGGAATCGCCACTCGGGGCTGAAAGACGGGCCTCTGGTCTTGGTGATCTGCGCCATGTCGGTGACTTGCCTAGAAGTGGATGGCGTGGCCGTCCACGGCCATCGCGGCCTCCATCACGGCTTCGCTCAACGTCGGGTGGGGGTGGATGTTGCGCCCCAGCTCCCAGGCATCGCCCTGGAACAGCTGGGTCAGCGCCGGCTCGGCGATCAGCTCCGTCGCCTCCGGTCCGACGATGTGCGTGCCGAGCATCTGCCCCGTCTTCGCGTCGGCCACCATCTTCACGAAGCCTGCGGTCTCGCCGTGGATCTGGGCGCGGCCGATCGCAGAGAAGGGGAACTTGCCCACCTTCACCTCATGTCCCTTTTCGCGAGCTTGCTTCTCGGTCATGCCGACAGACGCGACCTGCGGGTGCGAGTACGTGCAGCGGGTCACGAGGTCCTGATCCATCGGCGCAAGGCGCTGGCCGGCGATGTCCTCGGCGGCCACGATCCCCTCGTGCGAGGCAGCGTGCGCGAGCAGGTAGCCTCCGACCACGTCGCCGATTGCGTGGATGCCTTCGGCTGAGGTGCGCATCCATTCGTCGACCTTGATGAACCCGTTGGGATGCGTCTCCACGCCGACCACGTCGAGGCCGATCTCCTTGGACACCGCGGCCCGGCCGACGGCCACGAGCAGCTGCTTGGCCCACACCTCGCCCTGGTCCGTGTCCACGCTCACTCCGTCCCGCGCCTTCTTCGCGCCCTTGACCTTGACGCCCGTTCGGCAGTCGATGCCCGCCTTCTTGAAGGCCGCCAGGAGCTCCTTCGACACGTCCTCGTCCTCGAGAGGAACCAGGCGATCGAGGCCCTCCAGCAGGGTCACCTTGACGCCGAGCTGGCTGTAGAACGTCGCGAACTCGACGCCGACCGCGCCGGCGCCGATGATCACGATCGACTCCGGCGCCTCCTTCGACAGGACGGCGTTGTCGGACGAGATGATGAACTTGCCGTCCAGCTCGAGCCCGGGCAAAGTCTTGACCGTCGAGCCCGTGGCCACGATCAGGTTCTTGGCCTTGATCTGCTTCTCCCCGACGTCGATCGTGTTGGGGTCGCGGAGCTTGCCCTTGCCCTCGACGACCTCGATCTTGTTCTTCTTCATCAGGTACTGCACGCCTTTGTAGAGCAGCCCAACCACCGAGTCGCGGCGCTCGGCGATCCGGGGGTAGTCGTAACCGACGACCTCGGCCTTGATCCCGAACTCCGCGCCCCGGGTCGCGACTCGGTGGTACAGCTCTGAGGACTCGAGCAGCGCCTTGGTGGGGATGCAGCCGATGTGGAGGCAGGTCCCACCGAGCTTGTTGGACTCGACCAGGGCGACCTTCAGCCCCAGCTGAGAGGCCCGGATGGCGGCCGGGTAACCACCCATTCCGCCTCCAAGGATGGCGACATCGAAATCGAAGTTGGGCACTTCGGTTAAGTGTAGGAGCGGCTAGCAGCCGGCCTTGCGGATCCGGGCCAGGGCGGCGGCAAATGCGGCTTGGTCGGTCACGGGCAGAGTGGCCGGGTCGCCGAAGTAGTCGACTGCCCGGTAGTACTGCGCCGGGGTCACGAACGGCATCACGAGGGGGTCGACGCCGCCCGCGCTGTTGAGGCAGGGGTCGCCGCGCTCCGCCGACAGGGCCGCGTAGTCCGCATGCTCCCACGCCATCAGGACCGTCCGGGCGGCGACGAAGCTGAAAAGAAGCGCCGCGCTGTTGAAGCAGGCGAGGAAGACCAACGCGACCAGGGCCGGGCGCCACGTGCCGCGCCAGGGCAGACCCCTGGCGGCATCCGCGAGAAGGATGAGCCAGAGCACCCCGGCCACGTAGATGTAGCGCGAGGCGCCTGACTGCTGAACCCCGAGCTGGGCGCGCGTCAGGCCGGTGACCAGGTAGAAGGCGACCAGGCCCGTCGCGACGCCGATCGCGAAGGCGTCCGCACCATGCCGCCGCCAGCGCCACGCGACGGCCAGGACGGCCAGGACGAGAAGCGGAAGGCCGACCCAGCCGCCTTCGCCGATCACGCCGGCCGCGCTCTGGCTAAGGCCCCACAGCGCGTAAACGGGGTCGAGCAGCAGGTTGGCCGCCGTGGGCTGGGGGTTCGGGTGGTTCGCGAATCGTCCGAACGCGACATACCAGGCGGCGAGCACGACCGCGACCGGGGCGAGCCACCTCAGGTCGCGCCGCCTGTCCGGTGCGAGGGCGAGCTGAACCGCGGCCGCGACGGCGAAGAAAAGGCCGATCGCGGAGAACATCAGCGAGACGCCCAGGAACCCCGCGGCGAGGGCTGGCCGCCGGTCGAGGACCAGCAGTGCGGCCAGGCCGAAGGCGACGGAGGCCAGCCACGCCATCTGGAAGGCCCACACCATGTCCTCCCAGCCCGCCCCCAGCACCAGGAGGAGTGCGGCAGCCGCAACGCCGATGAGATCGCCGGCCCGGCGCCGGACGAGCTCGAAAAGCAGGACCACGTTGGCTCCGTGCGCGATCAGCAGCAGCGCCATGTAGGGGAGGTAGCTGCGCAGCCCGACGCTGTGGAGGAGGGCGGAGTAAATGAGCCGGAAGAGGATCGAGGGGTGCTCGTTGTGCGGCTGGAAGTAGGTCGCGACGGTCCAGTCGGGCGCCGTCGTGATGAAGGTCCACTCGTCGAAATAAAAGGTGAAGCTGCGAGTGAGCCACAGCAGTGCCGAGCACACGACGAGCGCGGCGAGGATGACGATCAGGCGCGCGCGCGGCACGCGCACGTCGGCCGCCGTCACGCCTTCAAGCCGTCAGGGGCTGGGGCTGCCGGCGGGCGCTCAGGGTGAGGTACCACACCGCGACGGCAACCAAGAGAGGAAGCGGCGTGAGAGGCCAGGCAAACTCGCCCGCGATCGCGATCACGAGCAGCCACGCCCGCTGCCAGGCCGGCGGGCGTTCGCGCCAGAAGAGCCACGCCGCGAGGACGAGGATCGTGAAGTCCTGCAGGTGCCAGTACGTCGCGCAAAGCATCGTCGCGACGAGGGCCAACGAAAAGATCCGGCCGTTGGACGCGTGGCGATTGACGTACGCGTTCGCGAGCGTGGCTGCCGCGAGCAGCACCTGCAACACCAGGGTCAGCCAGCCGGAACCAAAGAGGTAGGCCAGGGTGAAGTACCGGTTGTTGGTCACGTGCTGCGCGTCGTTCAGGAGAGCGATGTAGGCCTGGAGGCCCTGCGTGCCTACTAGCGCGAGCGAGACCGCCACCAGCACCGCGGCCGTGGCAGCCCACGCCGCGGCGATCCTCCAGCGGCCCGCCACGAGCAGCACAACCGGGAGGAGGAGGGTGAGCTGCGGTTTGATGACCGAGAGACCGAGCGCGATTCCCGCGAGATATGGCTTTTCAGCCTCGGCGAAGCGCCACGCGGCCGCGACCGCGAGAAGGATGACGAGGTCCGCCTGAGCGAGGCTGAGGCCGTAGAGAACCGGATACCAGGCCAGCGCGCCGAGCAGCCACAGCCAACGAGCCGGAAGCTCCCCGGGCGCGGCGATCCACCAGGCCGCCCCAAGCGCGATCAAGGAGAGGGCCAACCAGACGAACGTGGCGCCGACGGGGCCGAACAGGGTCAACGGCGCCACCAGCCACGCATACGGCGGTGGCGAGATGAAGCGTTGGCCGTCGTTGAAGACCGCGTGTGGACGCAGCTGCGCGAACAGGTCGTGCTGCAGCGGGAGCGAATAGATCTGGCTCCAGCCGTGCTCGAGGCCGATGCGCGCGCCGATGAAGATGAGCGTGAGGTCGTTGTCGAGGATGTCCGCGCGCAGCGGGACGACCACGACAAACCACCCTGTCAGGGCGATGGCGATGAGGAGGAACCAGGCGAGCCCGGCGGCGCCGAGGTTGCGGCGCGCGGAAGCGTCGAGTCGGAGCGCGGGAGGCCCGGACCGAAAAGCCGTCGACGGATCTTCGGCGCCCACGCGGCCCATCTCCGGCTTCACCTCCTGCGCTGCTCGCTCACGCATCTACGCGATGCGCTCGCTGCGCTGCTCGGCGGTTCAGCCGGATCTGGACCACCTGGATCGCCGAATCTCTCGTCGAAGGTTTTCGGCCGGGCCTCTAGCCCCGCTCGGCGAGTGGCACTGGTTTTCGCGGCTCCGGTCCGATGTATTCCGATTGCGGCCGGATTATGCGGTTGTTGGCCACCTGCTCGAGCACATGAGCGGTCCAACCAGCCGCTCGGGAGACTGCGAACGTGGGTGTGAAGTACTGCTTGGGGAGCCCGATCGCCTGGAGCACGCCCGCCGAGTAGAACTCGACGTTGGTCGACTGCGGCCGCTCAGGATGCTCCTCGTGGAGGATGCGCAGCGCCACCTCCTCCACCTTGGTCGCGAGCGCGTAGAAGTCGGGATTCATCCGCTCGCACATCGCCTTGAGGATCTTCGCCCGCGGGTCGTATACGCGGTAGACGCGATGGCCGAAGCCCATGAACTTGACTTTGCGCGTCCGGGCCTCGCGCATCCAGCGCTCCGCGTTCTGCGCGGTTCCCATCTGCTCGAGCTGTTCGATGACCGCAGAGGGCGCGCCGCCGTGAGCAGGTCCCTTCAACGCCCCGATGGCCCCGACCACGCATGAGGCGAGGTCGGAGTCGGTCGACGCGATGACCCTGGCGGTGAATGTCGAGGCGTTCATCCCGTGGTCGGCGAGGAGCACGAGGTACGTGTTGAGCGCGTGGACGATCTCGGGGCTCGATTCCTTGCCGTTCAGCATGTAGAGGTAGTTCGCAGCGTGGCCGAGGTCGGCGCGGGGCTTGATTGCGGGCTGGCCCTGCTGGCGCCGGTGAAAGGCGGCGAGGATCGTCGGAAACGACGCTGCGAGATGGATGGCGAGCGGGATGGTCGGCTTCTCGAGACGGTGCTCGACGCCCTGCACCGAGACGACGCTGCGCAGCACGTCCATCGGGTCCGTGTCGGTCGGCAGCGCCTCGAGCGTGGCTGTGGCGGCCGGCGTCAGGTTCCGGGAGCCCGCCAGCTCGAGTGTCAGCGCGTCGAGCTCGGCCCGGGTCGGCAGGCGGCCGCGCCACAGCAGGTGCGCGACCTCTTCGAACGACATCTCCTCGGCGAGGTCGGCGATGACGTAGCCGTGGTACACGAGCCGGCCGTTCTCGCCGTCGACCATGGAGATGGCGGTCTGCGCGGCGATTATGCCCTCGAGCCCAGGGATGTAGTTGCTCGTCATCTCTTTGCGAGCTGGGCGGGCTTCTTGCCGGGCTCGGGGCCCGTCCAGTGCGAGGCCGGGCGGATGAGGCGGAGGTCGGCCAGCGACTCGAGGACGTGGGCTGTCCAGCCCGAGACCCGGGACGTCGCGAAGATCGCGGTGAACAGCTCCTTTGGGATGCCCGCGCCGGTCAGCACGACCGAGGCCCAGAAGTCCACGTTGGTCGCGTTGGGCCTGTCCGGATGTGCGTCGTGGAGGATTTTCAGCGCCACTTCCTCGGTTCGCGCCGCGGTCTTGTAAAGCTCGGGTGAGGCGGTCTTCGCCATCTCGCGCAGGATCTTCGCGCGGGGGTCGTAGGTGCGATAGACGCGGTGTCCGAAGCCGGAAAATCGCTCATGCCGACCGTGGGCCTCGGTGAGGTATTTCTCCGCGTTCTCGGCCGATCCGATCTTGTCCAGCATCGTCCGGGCCGCGAACGTCGCCCCGCCGTGAGCCGGACCCTTCAAGGCCGCGATCGCACCGACGACGCATGAGCAAAGGTCGCTCCCGGTCGAGGCGACGACGCGAGCGGTGAACGTGGAGGCGTTGAGGCCGTGGTCGGCGAGCAGCACCAGGTAAGTGTCGAGCCAGCGGACCTGGTCCGATTTCGGCTCTTCGCCGCTCATCATCCAGAGCAGGTTCGCGGAGTGGCCTAGGTCGGCGCGAGGCTCGACGATCTCCTTGCCCTGCCGGCGCCGGTGCGCCGCGCCGACGATCGTGGGAAACACGGCGGTCAGGGCGACCGCTTCGTCGAGCGTCGGTTTGCTGAATGTCTTGCTCGCGCCTTGCGCGGAGACGACCGTCCGGAGGACGTCCATCGCATCTGTCTGCGGGTCCAGAGCGGTGAGACAGCCGCGGGCGGACCTGTTGAGGGTCCGGGCCGCCGACATCTGCTGCCGCAGAGCCTCGAGCTCCTTTTCAGCCGGCAGCTCGCCGTGCCACAGCAGATAGGCGGCCTCTTCGTATCCCGCGACGGGAACGATGTCCTCGATCAGGTATCCGCCGCGATAGATGAGACGGCCGCCGGCGCCGTCGACTTCGCTGACGGCGGTCTCAGCAGCTACCACACCTTCCAGCCCGGGGCTGAACTCCGCCACTTCGAGACTAATAGTAGATAGAGCCCCGACGTCGAATTCCGCGCCGTAGGACCCAACGGTGCGTTTGCAAGGCTTGTGAAACGTTCCGCTGGCGTCAGCGGCGCGTTATTCGGGGCGAGTGGTTAGACCATCCCCAGTTCCCAGCGCGCTTCTTCCGACATGCGCTCCGGGGTCCACACCGGCTCGTAAACGATGTCGACGCCGGCGTCCGCGATGCCGGGCAGCGTCAGCAGGTGGTCTCGGACATCGGCCATCACGTCGGCCGCCATCGGGCAGCCCAGCGCGGTCAGGGTCATCTTCACGTCGATGCGCGCCGGCTTGATCGCGATGTCGTAGACCAGGCCGAGGTCGATGATGTTGACCGGGATCTCAGGGTCGAAACACTGGCGCAGGACCTCGATCACGTCCTCGGGCTTCACCGTCGAGTCGGGCGCGACCTGCGTCGTGGGCGCCGGAGCTTCGCTCACGGTTTCTCCAGCGGCAGGCCGGCCTTGCGCCACGCGTCCGTGCCGCCGCGAAAGTTCACGACGTCCTTCGTGCCCAGGGCGACCGCCATCTCCGCAGCGATCGCGGAGCGGTTGCCCACCGCGCATACGAAGAGTGTCTTGTCCCGGAACTTGTGGCCCTGCGGGTCTTTCAGGATCTCGTCCAGGAAGACGTGGCGGGCCTGGGGGATGTGGCCGCGGTCCCATTCCCAGTAGTCGCGGACGTCGACCAGGTCATACCCGTCGTCGATGAGCTTCTGCACCTCGTCGACGGTCACCTCGCGAAACGGTGCGGTCTGTTCGGTCATCTCTATCTACTACTCCTCATCGTCGCCGGCCAATCCATATGCGCCGACCTTCAAAACCTTCAGCGAGAGCAGGGCGCACTTGATCCGCGCCGGCGAGATCTGGATTCCCAGCTCGCCGAGCACGTCGTCCTTCGTGATCTTCTTGGCCTCGTCGAGCTGCATGCCCTTCAGCCGCTCCGTCAGCAGCGAAGCTGACGCCTGCGAGATCGCGCAGCCGCGGCCGTGGAAGCGGATGTCCTCGATCACCCCGTCGCGCACCTGGAAGTCCATTCCGACGATGTCGCCGCAAAGGGGGTTGTCCTCCTCGTGCGTGATGTCAGGGTGCTCGAGGCGCCCGTAGTTACGCGGGTTCTTGTAGTGGTCGAGGATGTACTCGCGGTAAAACTGATCGTCAGCAGCAGTGCTCATGCCTGTGCCAATACCTGCCTTAGAACGCGCGGGGTCCCCGCGAAATCGAAGATTTCGTGGGGTGCGTAAAACTGATCATCAGCAGCGGTGCTCATGCGGGTGCCACTGCCTGCCTGAGCACGCGGGGTGCGTAGAACTGATCATCGGCGGCGGTGCTCATTTGAAGATCCTCTGGGCCTCCTGGATGGAACCGACCAGGCGGTCGACCTCATCCTTCTGGGTGTAGACGTAAAACGATGCGCGGGCGGTCGCAGCCACGCCCAGGCGGGTCATCAGCGGCATCGCGCAGTGATGTCCGGCCCGCAGGCAGACCTGGTCGCGGTCCGCGATCGTCGCGAGGTCGTGCGGGTGGATGCCTTCCAGCGCGAAGGAGATGACGCCCGCTCGACGCGAGGGCGGCGGGCCGTAGACGGTCAGACCGTCGATGTCGCTCAGCGCTTCGTACGCGTACTCGGTGATCTCGAGCTCATGCGCCCGCACCGCGTCCATGCCGAGCCCGCTCAGGTAGTCGACCGCCGCGCCAAGTCCGATCACCTCGGCGATGGCCTGCGTGCCCGCCTCGAAACGCCAGGGAAGGTCGTGGTATGTCGTCCCTTCGATCCGGACGGTCCGGATCATGTCGCCTCCGGCCATGAACGGGTCCATCGCCTCGAGCAGCTCGCGCCGGCCGTAGAGGATTCCCGCCCCGGTGGGGCCGAGCATCTTGTGGCCGCTGAACGCGTAGAAGTCGCAGCCCAGCGCGCGCACGTCCACCGGCTGGTGCGGAGTGCTCTGAGCCCCGTCGACCAGCACAGTCGCGCCGGCCTTCTTCGCGGCGGCCACCATCTCCCGGGCCGGATTGATGGTGCCCATCGCGTTGCTGACCAGGTTGAATGCGACGAGCTTCGGGCCGCGCGCCAGAAGCTTGGCGAACTGATCCTGCAGGAGCTCGCCCCTCTCGTCGATGTCGACGTACTGGATCTCAGCGCCCTTCTCGGCGGCGAGGATCTGCCACGGGACGATGTTCGAGTGGTGGTCGAGGATCGTGAGCACGATCAGGTCGCCCTGCTTGATGTTCTTGCGGCCCCACGAGTAGGCGACAAGGTTGATCGCCTCGGTGGTGCCGCGCACGTAGATGATCTCCTTCATCGACGCCGCGTTGATGAAGGCGCGCACCTTCTCTCGTGCGGCCTCGTAGCGCTCGGTCGCCTCTTCGGCGATGCGGTACGCGGCGCGATGGATGTTCGAGTTGTACTTCTCGAAATACTCCAGCATCGCGCCGGTCACCTGGCGCGGCCGCTGCGAAGTGTTGGCGGAGTCCAGGTAGGCGATGCCGGTCTCGAAGATCGGGAAGTCCTTCCTGATCGCGGCGACGTCGATGGTGCCGGCGGCCATGATCACTCAGGCACCTCGACGAAGATGTCCGAGCCCTCGACCCTCACGGGATAGGTGGTCGCCGGAATCACCGCCGGCAGCCCGGTGACCTTGCCTGTCACCAGGTTGAAGCGCGAGCCGTGCTGCGGGCACTCCACGTCCATGGCCCACAGCTCTCCCTCGCTCAGGGAGAACTCTTCATGCGTGCAGACGTCGTTGAGCGCGTAGAAGTTGCCGTCCTCAGCGTGAGCGAGGCACACCGGCGTGGTGCCCGCGTCGACGTGCTTCATCGTGTCGGCCGGGAGCTCGTCGACCGAAGCCACGCGGTGGCTAGCCAATCCGTGCCTCCAGCTCGGCCTCGACCAGGTTGCGTGCGTGCTCGAACGGGATGCGCTCCAGCACGGCGCCGAAGAAGCCCTGGATGAGCATCCGCTTTGCGGTCGTCTCGGGAATGCCGCGCGAGCGCAGATAGAAGAGGTGCTCGGGATCGACAGGACCGACCGTGGCGCCGTGCGTGCAGCGCACGTCGTTGTTGTCGATCTCGAGCATCGGGATCGAGGTCGCCTTGGCGTGGTCGGACAGCACCAGGTTGCGGTTGGCCTGGTACGCGTCCGACCGCGCGGCGCCCTTTTCGATCCGGATCAGACCCGCATAGACGGTGCGCGCGGTGTCCTGTAGCGCGCCCTTGAACAGCAGGTCCGAGCGCGTGTTGCCGACGCGATGGTCCTGCAGGGTGTGGAAGTCGAAGAACTGGTCGCCCGAGGCGAAGTAGATCGCCTTCAGCTCCGCGTTGGCGCCCTGGCCCACCAGCGACGCTTCGACCCGAGTCTTGGAGAACTTGCCGCCGAGCGTGACGTTGAACAGCTTCAGGCTCGCGTCCTTCTGCAGCTCGGCGCGCTGGTCGGCGAAGTGCCAGACATTGCGGCCCCACTTCTGGACGGCGACGTAACCCACCTGCGAACCGTCGCCCAGGAAGATCTCCGTCGATCCGCTGCGATAACCGGCCTCGTCTTCCTGCTCGGCGATGTACTCGTCGAGATAGTCGAAGCGCGAGTTCTTGCCGGCGACGATCAGCGTGTGCGGCAGGACGCTCGTGCCGCCTTCGTGAGAGAAGTGCTGGCCGATGATCGGCTGGTCGATCACGACCCCGTCGGGGACATACAGAAAAGTGCCGCCGGTGAAGAACGCCGCGTGGAGGGCGGTGAACCTGTCGCGGTCTGCGTGCACAAGGGAGAACAACCGCGGTTCGACCAGGTCAGGGTGGTCCTTGGCGGCCTGGCGGAGCGGCTTGAGGATCACACCCTTCGGCAAAGCAGACGGAAGGACGAGCTTCTGTCCGTCGAGGTGCTCGAGCTTCGAGTACTGGCCCAGGTCGAAACGGCTGACGTCGGTCCGCCGCCACTCCTCATCCGTCTTGCTGGGCGCGGGCAGCCGCCCGTACGTGGCGAATGCCGACTGTCTGCGGTCGTGCAGCCAGTCGGGTTCACCCCGGAGCTCGTCCAGGGTCTCCGCGTTGAGCCCCATGGTCAGCCTACCGAGCCCTCCATCTCGAGCTGGATGAGCCGGTTCAGCTCCACCGCGTACTCGAGAGGAAGCTCCTTGGTGAACGGCTCGATGAAGCCGTTGACGATCATGGTCTCGGCCTCGCTGCGAGTGATTCCGCGGCTCATCAGGTAGAAGAGCTGCTCGTCGGAGACCTTGCTCACCGTCGCCTCGTGGCCGAGGGTCACGTTCTCGGCGTCGACGTCGTTGTACGGGTAGGTGTCGGAGCGAGACTCGTCGTCGAGCAGAAGCGCGTCGCACTTGACGAACGACTTGCTGTTGTGTGCGCCCGGGTACATCTTGATGTGGCCGCGGTACGAGGTGCGCCCGCCGCCCTTGGAGATGGATTTGGAAGTGATGGTCGACGTCGTGTTCGGCGCGACGTGGATCATCTTGCCGCCGGCGTCCTGGTGCTGGCCCTTGCCCGCGAACGCGACCGAGAGCACGTCGCCCTTCGCGCCCGGCTCCATCAGGTAGACGCTCGGGTACTTCATCGTGATCTGCGACCCCAGGTTTCCGTCGACCCACTCCATCGTCGCGTCGGCGTAGGCCATGGCGCGCTTGGTCACCAGGTTGAAGACGTTGGTCGACCAGTTCTGGATCGTCGTGTAGCGGCAGCGCGCGTTCTTCTTGACGATGATCTCGACCACCGCCGAGTGCAGCGAGTCGGTCGTGTAGATGGGCGCCGTGCAGCCTTCGATGTAGTGCACGAACGAGCCCTCGTCGCAGATGATGAGTGTCCGCTCGAACTGGCCCATGTTCTCCGCGTTGATGCGGAAGTAAGCCTGCAGCGGGATCTCCACCCGCACGCCCTTCGGCACGTAGATGAACGAACCACCCGACCACACGGCCGTGTTCAGCGCCGAGAACTTGTTGTCCGCGGGCGGGATGACGGTTCCGAAGTACTCCTTGAACAGCTCGGGGTAGTCACGGAGAGCCGAGTCGGTGTCGGTGAAGATGACACCCTTGGCGGTCAGCTCCTTCTGCAGCGAGTGGTAGACGACCTCCGACTCGTACTGCGCCGAGACGCCGGCCAGGAACTTGCGCTCCGCCTCCGGCACGCCGAGCCTGTCGTACGTCGCCTTGATGTCCGGCGGCAGGTCCTCCCAGGTCTTCGACTGCTTGTCGGACGCCTTGAGGTAATAGAAGATGTTCTCGAAGTCGATCACCGAGAGGTCAGCCCCCCACGTGGGCATCGGCTTCTTGCGGAAGATCTCGAGCGAGCGGAGACGCATCTTCGTCATCCACTCGGGCTCCTGCTTCATCCACGAGATCTCTTTCACGATCTCAGGGTTGAGGCCGCGCTTCGCCTTGAAGACGTATTCCTCGGGGACGAAGAATCCGTACTTCTCCTTGTAATCGGAGCCGACGTCAACGTTGGGTACAGTGGCCATCAGCCAACCTCCTCGGGCTTGAGCACGGCCGGCTCATCAGCCTCGGCCCACTCCGAATAACCGGTCTTTTCGAGCCTATCCGCCACCTCGGGCCCGCCCGACAGCACGAACTTGCCATCGACCAGGACGTGCACGAAGTCGGGCTTGATGAACTCGAGGACGCGCGTGTAATGGGTGATGATCAGCACGCCGAGCTCTGGGCCGCGCATGCGGTTGACGGCCTCGGCGACGAACTTGATCGAGTCGATGTCGAGGCCTGAGTCGGTCTCGTCGAGGATCGCAATCTCGGGCTTCAGCATCGCCATCTGCAGGATCTCCGCGCGCTTCTTCTCGCCGCCGGAGAAACCGTCGTTGATGTAGCGCGGCAGGAACGAGTCGTCCATGTGCAGGACCTCGAGCTCGTCTTTGAGCATCGAGCGGAACTCCTTCGGCGAGATCTGCTTCGACTTGTCCTTGCCGTCGTATCCACGCTTGGCGTTGATCGCCGTGCGCAGGAAGTTGGTCATCGAGATACCCGGCACGACCACGGGGTACTGGAACGCGAGGAACATGCCCATGCGCGCTCGCTCGTCGGGCTCCAGCTCGAGGACGTTCTTTCCCTTGAAGAGAACCTCGCCACTGTCGACGGTGTAGCCCGGGTGTCCCATCAGCGTGTGCGACAGCGTCGACTTGCCGGATCCGTTCGGGCCCATCACGGCGTGGACCTCGCCCTTCGAAATGTCGAGCGAGACGCCCTTCAGGATCTGCCGTCCTTCGACGCTTGCGTGCAGGTCTTTGATCTCGAAATCAGCCAACTCTGTTCTCGTTCTCCTTCATCACGTATGTGCAGTCGTCGGCCGCTTCGGCCATCCACGTCGTGCGGTTGACCTCGACACCCAGGAGCCGCTCGTACATCTGCTGCTCGTTGAGACACGGAAGACCTGTGCGAGACGCGACGTCCTGGATTGGGCAGTTGCAGTGGCGGATCGCGAGCCCACCGTCCCCGAGCTCGACCACTTCGGCCATGTGCCCGTGCTCGCTGGCCAGCTTGGCCAGCTCGCGGACCCGCGATTGAAAGTCTAGGCCGGCCAATCGGGGCGCATACTCGGCCTCCAGTCGCGCGGCGCGGCGCTCGAAGAAGTTCCTCAATTGCTCGTTCGAGATGAACTCGACGAGCTCGCCGGTCAGCTCCCGGTGGCCGTCCGGAAAGTGGTCAACCGCCAGAGGCGTGAGCCTGTAGAGGTTCTCGGGCCGGCCCCGGCCTCGGGCGTGCGGTTCGGATGGCGCGAGCACCGCCAGGCCTGCCTCTTCGAGCGCCTCCAGGTGGCGCAGCGCTCCCTGCTTCGAGACCTCGAGGTGCGCGGCGATCTCGGCCAGCGTGGCCTGACCGCGCGTCTTCAAGAAGGCGAGGATGGTTTCGCGCTTGGACTCCACTTCGGCCAGTCTACCGACTTTATCAACACGTCTGTTGAAATACCCCTGAGGTGACTCGGGACCGCGCGCTCCTGCTGACCGGCCGAGGCCTGCGCGCTTACGCGTTCGGCTTCTCGGCGGTGCTGATCGGCCTGCACCTGGAGCGGGCGGGTCTCTCGCCGACGCTGATCGGGCTCACGCTTGGGGTCGGGCTGGCAGCGGCCTCATTGACAGGCCTGGGATCGGCTGCCCTGGCGGCGCGCGCCGGACGCCGCACCACGCTCGCGATGGTCGGCCTGCTGATGGCGATCACCGGGCTTGACCTCGCGCTCGCGACACAACCGGCGCTCCTGGTGGCCTCCGGCGTGACCGGCATGCTCGGTGCCGCGAGCGTCGACTACGGTCCGTTCGCTTCGGTCGAGCAGGCCATGCTCGCGGAGAGCGCTTCCGGCCCCAAGCGCAACCGCGCCTTCGGGCGCTACTCGCTGACGGGCGGTCTGTTCAACGCGGCCGGCGGGTTGACGACCGCGCTGTTCGCAGGCACGCGCGCTTTCTTCCTTCTGTATGCGGCGCTTGGAGTCATCACCGCCGCATTGCCCTTGTTCATGTCCGACCGCGTCGAGGGCGAGCCGGCTCGGGTGGCCTTCGGCTCCTTCCGCCCGCTCGCCGGGCTTGCCGCGCTGTTCGCGCTCGACTCGCTCGGCGGAGGTTTCGTCGCGAATGCTGTCATCGCGTACTGGCTGCACGTGCGCTTCGGGGTGGGCCCTCATCTGTTGGGACCGGTGTTCGCCGGCATCGCGTTCCTCCAGGCGCTGTCGTACGAGGTTTCCGGTCGTCTCGCCGACCGCATCGGCCTCATCAACACGATGGTCTTCACCCACCTGCCGAGCAACCTGCTCCTGCTGGTGGTGCCGTTTGCCCCCAGCCTGGGTTGGGCGGTCGGCCTGCTCCTGGCCCGCTTTGCGCTGGCGCAGATGGACGTGCCGGCGCGCCAGGCGTACATCGTCTCGATCGTGCCGCCGGGCGAGCGCGCCGGCGCAGTGGCGATGACCGGCGCGGTCCGCGGCGTCGCGATGTCGCTCGGCCCGACCCTGGCCGGAGTGGCGATCGGGGCGGCGGCGTTTGGATTTCCGTTTTTCGCGGGCGGGGGCCTGAAGGCCGTCTACGACCTTGCGCTGTACGCCGGCTTCCGCAACCGCCGGGCGGAGCACGAGGCTTAAGGTTTTCGGGCGGTGGAGGAGGACCTGACTCAGATGGACGCCCCCGAGCTCGATCGCCGTGTGGCCGAGCTGCGCGAGCGCATGCGCCCGGTCGAGGACGAGCTGACGGGCCTCCGCGGGCAGCGCGATCTCCTGCAGACCGAATTGCGGAGGCGCCGCCGCGCCGCCGACCGCACCGCCCGGGCAGACCTCAAGTCGGCCATGCGCGAGGGCAAGTTCCCATCGATTGCCGAGCTTGTGGCGGCCGCCGAGTCCGGCTCGCTGGAGGGGTTCGTCTACAACCTGAAGACCGGGGGCACAGTGCGCCTGGGCTTCCCCGGCTCGCGGACACAGAGCCTTACTTTCACCGACGGCGTCCGGATCGCGCAGGCCGTCGACCTCGCCCACGCCGCACAGCTTTACGCGGCTGGATGGGAGCTGGGGAGCCCCGGCCGGCCGGGCGTTCGAGTTCATTTTCCCGGCACCCGGCAAGAGAGACTGGTCCCCGCCGAGGAGGTGTATGCTCGGCCCGGCGAGCGCGACCAGGGGTGAGGTCGTTGAGCAGTACACGATGTCAAACGACCAGTTGCCGCGGGAAATCCAGTCATGCGGTCTGAACCGCGGTATTTCGGCATGATCGCCGTCGAGGAGCGGCCGGCTTCCGCCCCGATCGAACTGCCAGTCGCCCAGGCGGGCGACGACATGCCGCTCCAGCGACGCAAGCGGCCTCTGGTCACGAGGCTGTCATCCATCGTGCTGGCGATTGCCCTGCTCAGCACGGTCGGGGGCGGGGGCCTTGTCGACTCGGGTGGCGCCTACGCGCTGCAGGCTCGGGCGGCCGCCATCCACGCTCACTGGGATTACATGCGCGCGAATGGCATCCCGGAGGCCGACCTTGCCCCGCTCGAGCAGGAGTGGACGTTGAGCCAGGCGTCGAAGATCGTCGGCGCGGGCACCCTGTTCTGGCTGCCAGGCGGCGCCGAGACGCTCGACCGCTGGCAGGCCGCCGGTGATGCCATCTGGGCGAATGACCTCAGCCGATACCGCACCGACGCCCGCACCGCGGAGCAGAGCCTGCACCGAGAGCTCGGCGCAGAGTCGTTCGTCCAGCGCAAGGCGAGGCTTGACGCCTTCGACTCGGCTGTGACCCCGCTTGACTTCTCGACCCTCCGCGACGAGTGGACGCTGGAGGCGAAGCTGGTCCCGATCGACCGGAGGTTGGCTGGGCTGACCGCCGCGGTCGCCGACCAGGCCCAGCAGGCGAAGAAGCTAGGCATCCGCAGCGATCCCGCGGCGGACGTGCTGGCGAACGCTACCGCGTACACGTCCCTCGACGCGCTGGGCCGCATGGCACGTGCCGAGTTTCTGACGCGCAGCCTCGTTTCGCTGCAATCCAGTCTCGAAATCCGGCTGAACGCCGGCGCCTTCGCGCAGCAGAACCTGCAGCACGCGACCGACGAGACCTCCTTGGCAGCGCTATACGGCCTCGGGGTGTCGAGCTACCAGTCGCGCCTCGCAACCGACCAAGCGCTCTACGCGAACGCGCTGACCGTCGCGCAGTTCAACGCCGTCACGGCCGACACGCAGCAGATCGCGGCCGCAGCCGACCACGACATCTACGTCGTGACCAGCCAAACGCACATCATCTCCGGCGTCAGCTTCATCTATCAGAGCCATTCGCTGAGCTGCGAGGAGGCGGCCACCTCGATGGCGCTGACCCACCAGGGCATCAACCTGAGCCAGGACCAGATCCTCAGCGAGGTCGGCGCCGACCTCCGGTCGAAGTACGTGGACTCGGCCGGCCGCGTGCGGTGGGGCAACCCTTACGAGACGTTCGTCGGCAGCGTGAACGGCAACGAGAGCTATTACTCGGGTTACGGGATGTTCTACCCGCCGCTTGTCCGCGTCGCCAAGGCGCATGGGGCGAGCATCCTCGCGTACGGAACGATGTCGGCGGGGACGATCTACGCGCGCGTGATCGCCGGCCACCCGGTGGTCGCGTTCGCCACGTGGGACTGGCTCTGGCATCCGCGCCGCGACTACCTGAGCTTCGACGGGCAGTGGATCCCGTGGATCGGACCCTTCTACGCGTCACACGTCTACACAGTTATCGGCGTGAGCCCGAGCTCGGTGCTGGTGGACGACCCGATCCGCGGTCAGTACTGGGTCAGCAAGGGAGACTTCGAAGCCAGCTACTCCGACTTCAACGAAGCAATAGTTTTCGCCTAAGCCGCATTACGTGCGAATTGCGCAAAACAGACGCAATCCACGTGAATAGACGAGGGTTTTGCGCAAAACGAACCGAATCCTTTTGCGACGTCGGGTTACGGCGTGGTTACGGAGTTCGTGTACGGCGCCAGGACCAGGAAGACCCGGCCCATGTTCAGCTCCGGGTACGCCTGGTCGACGTCGTCGATCGCGTGCATCAGCTGGTCGTACGTGATGGAGTATCCGTGGCCATGCGTCAGCCCGGGATCGTTGAGGATGTAGTGGTCGGATTGGTCGTAGCCCACGACGACGAGGTAGTGCGACACCGAATATCCCGCCTGCTCGAAGTGGTTCGCGTAGCCGGGATAGTTCGGGTTACCCAGGCCGTGGGTCCTGACCCCGACGATGAGCGGCCGGCCCAACGCCAGCTGCTGCTTCATGCTCAGTCGATCCGAGGGCAGGACTTTGTAGGCCCATCCCATGTACTTCTGGGCGGTTTGGCCGATCTGCAGCGGGGTCAAATCCAGCGCCGGCTTCCATGACGTGATCTGGTTGATCGCCGCGTCAGCCGTCCCCGGGTCGATGAGGCCCCCAGAGTGATCGCCGTGCAGGTAGCGGTCGACCATCACCATGCTCGCCTCTTCGCACGTGTGCTGCTTGGCGGCCCAGTTGCCGAGTGGGGCTTGGGGTGTGAATGGAACCGGCAGGATGACCGCGGCGGGCAGGGTGACGGGCGGCTGGTCGCTGGGCGCCGCGGTGTTCAGGTCGATCGGCACGAGGTCCGGCGTGACATAGGTGATCTGAGGGCCGGCGCCGAAGAAGGCGAAGTACACGCCCGCGCCAATGCCGACCGCGGCCACCAAGCCGAGTCCCGCCATCCACTTGAGGAGGCCCATCGAAGCTAGAACTCAAAAACCCAGGTAAAGGTTGCGGGCATGGACAAGGTCGATGCCGAGTATAGATCGAGCGGTTTACATCCCTGAACCACATCGAGTACCGCTTTCAGCGGGGACGTTTTATCAGCGGCTGAGGGCAGCACGCCAATGGGAAGCGGAGGGATCGGGCTTTGGACATCCAGCTGAGCCGCAGAGGCGGCATAGGACCGGCGCACATTCATTGGGGCGGCATCGCGGTCGCGGTCGTCGCCGCAGTGGCCCTCGGAGGAATCTCTGGGGCGACCGCCCGCCACTATCTCAACGCCGGCGCGCCAAGGCCTCTGCAAGGCGTCACGAGCGTGCAGCCCGAGCTGATCCCCGCTGTCGGCCCGGGGACGGAAGCCACGCCTGTCGCGCTGCCCGACCACGTCCTTCTCCAGGTGCCGTTCACGACCCAGGCGCCGCTCAACAACTGGGCGCAGCACCAGGAGAGCTGCGAAGCGGCAAACCTGACGATGCTCTGGCTCTACTGGAACCGCGACCAGTCGGTCGTGATCGATCCGCACAGCGCGGACGGCTACATCACCATGATCGACGGCTGGAAGAGCCAGCCTGACCTTAACGACACGATGGTCGGCCAGCTTGCGCTGCAGCATTGGGGCTATGAATACCGGCTGGTGCCCAACGATCCGAAGACGATCGCCCTACAGCTGGCCGCCGGGCGGCCCCTCCTGGCCGAGGTGCGCACCCACGGGCTAGGCAACTCGCACTACCCCGGCTACTCGAGCCATTACGAGCAGACGGGTTGGTCGGTGCCTCATTTCGTGACGATCATCGGTTACGACCAGAGCGGCGTCTGGCTGAACGACCCGGGCATCTCGTGGGGCCGCGGCTACCACATCACGTACGACCAGCTGACGCACGCCATCGACGACCTCGACCAGCACCACCCCGGGTTGAGCGAGGGCCAGGTGCTCCTCCTGATCGCGCCCGCGGCCAAGACAAAGGTGAGAGCGGGCAACTTCTAGGCGATACTTCCGGCCGTGGCTGAAACTGCGGAAAGCGCCGCGGCGCAGCTCGGCACGCGCGCGGTCAGCAACTCGGTCTTCATCCTCGCCGCCCGCACGATCTCGCGCGTCATATCACTTGTCGTCGTCGTCGTTCTCGCGAACGCGCTCGGCGCCACCAGCTACGGCCGCTACACGACGCTGATCGTCTACTCGGGGCTCGTAGCGGTAATCGGCGACCTCGGCTTCCAGTCGCTCTACACGCGTGAGGCGGCGCGCAATCACCCGGAGCTCGGCCACTACCTCGGCACGCTGATTGTTTTTCGCGTCGCGCTCGCGGCGGCCTCTGCGGTTGTGCTCGCAGTGGCGCTTGGCCTTGGCGCAGGGTTGTCTTCGCTGATCGTGCCTGGCTGCGCGCTGCTCATCGCCACCGCGTACGCGAGCCTGCTGCGCAATACGTTCTATGCCGTCGGCCGGGCGGAGTTCGACGCGATGGCGATCGTGCTCGAGACCCTTATCCAGGCCGGGCTCATCGTCTTCGGCGCGCGCCGCCACTCGGGCGTCGCGTTCTACGTGTACGCGTACACCGCCTCGTACTCCTTCACGATCGTCTACTCGATCGTCGTGATCCAGGTCTTCCGGCTGGCCAGGATCCGGCTCGGATTCGACCTCAACCTCATCCGCACCTGGCTGCCACTGGCGCTGCCCTTCGCCCTCACCTTCTTTCTCACCAACGTGTACTTCCGCGCCGGCTTCGTGATCCTCCAGCAGCTGCGGTCGTTTGCCGAGGTTGGCTGGTTCACGCTCGCGTACAAACCCTTTGAGGCGCTCCAGTTCGTGCCCCTGGCCATCCAGACCGTCGTCTATCCCGTGCTGGGCGTGTATTTCGTCACGGATCCCTCGCGGCTGAAGCTCGCGTACGAGAGATTCTTCAAGGTGCTCGTCCTGCTCGGCTGGCCGTTGACCGTGGGCACGTTCGTGCTCGTGCATCCGATCAACCAGATCTTCAATCGCTCGGGTCAGTTTGCGCAGTCTGAACCGGCGCTGCGCATCCTCGCCTTCGGGATCGTTTTTCTGTTTGCCAACTCGGCTTTCTACGCGATGCTCAACGCGACCAACCGCCAGGGCTTCAACGCATGGGCGACCGGGCTGGCCACCGTGGTCGCGGTTGCGCTGAACCTCGTCTTCATCGCGCTGGCGGGCTACCTTGGCGCCAGCGTGGCGACCGTGGTCACCGAGGCGGCGCTGTGCACGTTTGGCTGGTGGTTCGTCCAGCTCAGAAGGCCCGATCTGCGACTGCCCGTGATCCAGCTCAGCTGGCGGATCCTGGTGGCCGGCGCGGCAATGGGCGCCGCGGTCTTTCCGCTGCGCGGGTTTTCGATCCTGCTCTCAGTCCCGGCCGGGTTCATCGTCTACCTGGTCGCGATCCTGATCCTGCGCGTCGTGACCCCGGAGGAATGGGAGCTGGCCGAGGAAGGACTGCTCGAAAGGCTCCGCCGTAACCCTCCCAGAGTCATCGTCGTTGGAGAAGACGGGAAAGCGTAGAATCCTGCGCGCCTCCAACCAATGGCTCGAAACGTTCCTGAGCGGATAAAGACGAAGGGGGGACACAGCCCCAGAGCGCGGATTCACGCCGCGTGGTCCCCGATCGGCCAGAGCATGCGGCGGAAGTCGACGCTGCGCGGGCTCGGGGCGGTGGTTGCCGTGGTCCTGGTGCTCGGCTTTGCGGCCGACGCCTACGCACAGTCGTTCTTCGACAGCCTGCCATC
>Ga0209220_1000135_pt1 | contig 32421 bp, 29 predicted proteins | sample BlaSpr_A8_OM3_M3_FD_187984 | JGI IMG/M metagenome (GOLD analysis project Ga0209220, IMG submission 187984) | Forest soil microbial communities from Thunder Bay, Ontario, Canada - Black Spruce, Ontario site 2_A8_OM3_M3 (SPAdes) (version 2) | ecosystem: Environmental > Terrestrial > Soil > Boreal... | reverse complement strand
GGAAAGGGAGCGAAGATTAGCAGGGATTCCTTTGTCGATCAACTGCTTATACCGCCGCTGGGCCCGGACTGCGGGACTCGCTGTCAAGAACACCTTGAGGGTCGCATCGGGAAAAACAACAGTCCCCATGTCGCGGCCGTCAGCGACCAGCCCGGGTGGCCGGCGGAAGGCGCGCTGGCGCTTCAGGAGCCGCTTGCGCACCTCGGGAAGTTTCGCCACTTCGGATGCGCGCTTGCTTACCTCCTCGCTGCGCACGTCAAAAGTAACATCTTGATTCGAAATGAGAATTCTGTCAATCACGAAGTCCACGGCCATGCCCTCGGCGACCTCCGCCAAGGCCTTTTCATCGGTGATCCTGTCCCTCAATGAGACGAGCGCGATCAGGCGGTAGAGGGCGCCGCTTTCGAGATAGTGAAACGACAGCTCGTCGGCCACGCGCTTCGCGATGGTGCCCTTGCCGGAGGCCGACGGACCATCGATCGCGATCACCGGCGCGACCGAGGCTGTCATGCGGCCGCGATGCTGGCGAAAGCGCGGAAATAGTCCGGGAAGGTCTTGGCGACGCAGCCCGGATCGTTGATGCGCACCGGCACGCCGCCGAGCGCGGCGAGCGAGAAGCTCATCGCCATGCGGTGATCGTCATAGGTATCGATGGAAGCATTCGGCTTCAATTTTTCAGGAAAGATCTTCAGGAAATCCTTACCTTCTTCCACGCGCGCCCCGAGCTTGCGCAACTCGGTTGCCATGGCGGTGAGCCGGTCGGTTTCCTTCAAGCGCCAGCTGCCGATGTTGCGCAGCGTGCTCGGCCCGTCGGCGAATAGCGCCATCACGGCCGCGGTCATCGCCGCGTCAGGGATGTGATTCATGTCCATATCGATGGGTTTCAGCTTTTTTTTTGCCCCTGAAACCTCGATCCAGTCCTCACCCATCGAGACGCTCGCGCCCATGCGCTCGAGCACCTCCGCGAAGCGCACATCGCCCTGGATGCTGTCGCGCCCGACCCCTTCGACGCGCACCGGCCCGCCGCCGATCGCGCCCGCGGCGAGAAAGTATGACGCCGACGACGCGTCGCCTTCGACGTAGATTTTTCGCGGCGAGACATAGCGCGCAGCGGGAACCTCGAATGAATGCCATCCCTTGCGCGTCACCTCGACGCCGAAGCGGCGCATCACATTCAGGGTAATTTCCACGTAGGGCTTGGAAATCAGTTCGCCCTGCACCTCGACCCTTGCTTTCGAGCCGAGAAGCGGCAGTGCCATGAGCAGCGCAGTGAGAAACTGCGACGACACGTCGCCTTTCACCGTCACCGGCTCATTCAGCTTGATGGTCGCGGGGTGGATCGCGAGCGGCGGATAGCCGTCCGCACCGAGGTACTCGACGTCGGCCCCGATCCCGCGCAACGCTGTCACCAGGTCGCCAATGGGGCGCTCGTGCATCCTCGGCACGCCGGAAAGGCGATATTCGCCCTTTGTCATGATCAGTGCGGCGGCGAGCGGACGCAACGCGGTGCCGGCATTGCCGAGGAAGAGGTCGGCTTTTTTCACCGGAAAGCTTCCTCCAGCGCCTTTTACATGGATTGATTTTTTGCTTTTTGTAAAACCGACCCCGAGCGCTGACAGCGCGTCGACCATGACCCGGGTGTCGTCTGCGTCGAGCAGCCCGCTCACCTCGGTATCGCCGGAGGCGAGGGCCGCGAGAAGGAGCACGCGGTTCGAGATGCTCTTCGAGCCCGGAAGCCGTACTTTGCCCGCCGCGCGGCGGATCGGCTTCAGCTCGAGGGCTTCCATCAGGCTTCGAATTCGCCGTCGAGCCAGCGCTGCCGGGCAGCGCGGGCATCGCGGAACAGCTTCTCTAACGCAGCCGCATCCGCTGATTCAATGATTTTTCTTATGGAGCCCAGGTTTTTCGAATAGCGGTCGATCTCTTCCAGCAGGCGGTCGCGGTTGGCGATGCAGATGTCGCGCCACATTTCCGGATGGCTCGAGGCAATGCGGGTGAAGTCGCGAAAGCCGCCGGCGGCGTAGGAGAAAAGCTGCGCCGCGTTCGCGCGTGCCGCGATGTCGTGCACCAGCGCGAAGGCGAGCACGTGCGGCAGGTGGCTCACCGCCGCCAGCACGCTGTCGTGCTCTTCCGCCGTCATGCGGGTGATCCGCGCGCCGCACGACTCCCAAGCCTGCTCCACTTTCTTGACCGCTGCGGCCGCATTTTCCCGCAAAGGCGTCAGTATCACGCGCCTGCCCTTGAACAGATCCGGCGTCGCCGCCGCGGCCCCGCTTTTCTCGGCGCCGGCGATCGGATGCCCCGGGACGAACTGCGCAATTTTTTCCTTCAATGCGCTGCGCGCTGCGGCAACGACGTCGCGCTTCGTGCTCCCGGCGTCCGTGACGATCGCTTTCGGATGAAGGCTCATTGAAGAGAGAATTTTCGGGTAGTGCGAGACGGGTGTAGCGAGAAGAACCAGGTCCGCGCCGCGCGCCGCGGCGGCGGGATCCGGAGCGATCGAATCGATGGCGCCGCGTTGCAGAGCGAGCTTCAAGTTGCCGGGATTGCGCCCGGCGCCTACCACGTGCGCGCAGGCCTTCGCCTGCTTGAGGCCCAGCGCGAAGGACCCGCCGATCAGGCCGACGCCGATGATCGCGACTCGCTCGAAGAGCATCAGTCCTTGAGGCTCGCCGCAAGCGCGGCCAGGAATTTCTCGTTCTCCTGGGGCGTGCCGATGGTGACGCGCAGGTGTTCGGGCAGGCCGTAGCCGCCGCCCACCGGCCGCACGATCACGCTCCGGCGCAGCAGCCGCTTGTAGATCTCGGCCGCTTTGCCGACGCGCATGGTGAGGAAGTTGGCATGCGACGGGATGAAATCCAGGCCGAGGCCGCGCGCGCCTTCCTCGAGCTGCCTGAGGCCCTGCAGGTTCTCGGCGTAGCTGCGCGCCACGAACTCCATGTCGTCGAGCGCGGCGGTGGCCGCGGCGAGCGCGACGCTGTTCACGTTGAACGGCTGGCGCACGCGGTTCATCACGTCGGCGACCGACGGATGCGCCAGCGCGAAGCCGACCCGCAGGCCGGCGAGACCGTAGGCCTTGGAGAAGGTGCGCGTGACCACCAGGTTGGGATGACGCTTGATCCACTTCGTGCTGTCGGCGCGCAGGTCGGGCGTCAGGTACTCGTTGTAGGCCTCGTCGAGCACCACCAGGACGCGCTCGGGGACGCGGCGCAGGAACGCCTCGATCTCGTCCGGGCGCGCCATCGTGCCGGTCGGGTTGTTGGGGTTCGCGATCCAGGCCACGTAAGTTTCGTCGTCGATCGCCGTCGCCATCGTCTCGAGATCGTGGCCGTAGTTCTTCGCCGGCACGACGATCGCGCGCGCACCGCGCGCCTGCGTGGCGAGCGGATACACGGCGAAGGCGTGCTGCGAGAGCACCGCGGCGCGGCCGGGCCCGAGGAAGGCGAGCGCCACCAGCTCGAGCACGTCGTTCGAGCCGTTGCCGAGCACAATCGACGAGATATCGATGCCGTAACGCGCCGAGATCGCCTGCTTCAGCTCGAAGCCGTTGCCGTCGGGGTAACGCGCGATCTCGCCGATCGACGCCTCGATCGCGGCGCGTGTGCGCGGACCGATGCCGCGCGGGTTCTCGTTCGAGGCAAGCTTGATGATGCCGGCTTCGTCGAGTCCCATCTCGCGCGCCAGCTCCGAAATCGGCTTACCCGGCTGGTACGGCGCTATCGAGCGCACGTACGAGGGCGACAGTTCACACAGGTCCATCAGCATTTTTTTGTCAGCTCACCGCGGCGGGATACGATCCCAGGATTTTCAGAAACGGGGCCTTCTGTCGCAGCTCGGCGAGCGCTTGCGCGACGCGCGAGTCCTTCTGGTGCCCCTCGATGTCGATGAAGAACATGTACTCCCACAGCGCGGCGCCGGCGCGCGACGGGCGCGACTCGATGCGGCTCATGCTGACGCGGTTCTGCGCGAGCGGCGTCAGGAGCGCGTGCACCGCGCCGGGCTTGTTTTCGGCCGACACCACCAGCGAGGTGCGATCGTTTCCGGTCGGCGCCGGATCGAGGTTGCCCAGCACGAGGAAGCGCGTGGTGTTGTTCGGCGCATCCTCGATCGAGCGCGCCAGAGCGTTCAGGCGGTAGCGCTCGGCGGCGGCTTCGCCAGCGATCGCCGCGGCTCCCTCCTCGGTGCTCGCGCGCTGCGCCGCCTCGGCGTTCGAGGCGACGGGAATGCGCTCGGCATTGGGCAGGTTCTGCGCGAGCCAGCCGTTGCACTGCGCGAGGGATTGGGCGTGGGAGTAGACGCGCCGCACGGCCCGCAGGCTTTCTCCCTTGAAAAGGAGATTCTGCTGCACGCGCAACTCGATCTCCGCGCAGATGCGAAGCGGCGTGACGAGCAGCAGGTCTAGCGTGCGCCCCACCACGCCTTCGGTCGAGTTCTCGACCGGCACCACGGCGAATTGCACGGCGCCCGACTCGCAGCGTCGGAACGCGTCGTCGACCGAGGCGAACGGCATCGCGTCGACCGCGCGGCCGAAATGCTTGCGTACCGCCTGCTCGCTGAAGGTCCCCTCGGGCCCGAGATACGAGACGCGGATCGCCTCCTCGAGGCCGCGGCAGGCCGAGATCACCTCGCGGAACACCGCGGCCAGGCGCTCCGCGGAAAGCGGGCCGGCATTGGCCTGCGTCACGCGGCGCAGGATTTCGGTCTCGCGCTCCGGGCGGTACGCCGGCGCGCCGGACTTCAGCGCGCCGATGTGCTGCGCCAAGTCCGCGCGGCGGTTGAGCAGCGCCGCGAGCTGGTCGTCGAGCGCATCGATCTCACGGCGCAGCTTTTCGATCTCGTCAGACATCGGCGGGAAGATAGCGCACCGCCAGCACGCCGTTCAATTCGCAGAGCTCGTCCACCACCGCGGCGGGAACCGGGCTGTCTGCGTCCACCAGCGTGTACGCCATCTCCCCCCTGGATTTGTTCAGCATGTTGTGGATGTTGATCTTGCGCCGCCCGAGCGCGTGCGAGATGGCCCCCAGCATGTCGGGAACGTTGGCGTTGGCGATCGCCAGCCGGTACGGCGCCTCGCGCGCCATCATCGCATCCGGGAAATTGACCGCGTTCTGCAGGTTGCCGTGCTCGAGGTAGTCGCGCAGCTGGTCGACCACCATGATGGCGCTGTTGTCCTCGGCCTCGCGCGTCGAGGCGCCAAGGTGCGGCAGGGCGATGACGCCGGCCTGCCCGAGCAGCCCGGCGCTCGGGAAATCGGTGACATACCACTTCAGCCGGTGGCTGCTCAGAGCCTTCACGACCGCATCATCGGCGACTACGCCTTCGCGCGAGAAGTTGAGCAGCACCGCGCCGGCGCGCAAGTGCTCGATGTTCTTGGCGTTGATCATGTGGCGCGTCTTCTCGCCGAAGGGCACGTGCAGCGAGACGAAATGGCTCGACTTGAGCACCTCGTCGACGCTGGCGGCCTTGCGCACTTGCGAAGGCAGGCTCCACGCCGCATCGACGGTGATGTCCGGGTCGTAGCCGAGCACGTTCATGCCCAGGCGAATCGCGGCGTCGGCGACCAGGCTGCCGATCTTGCCCAGGCCGACTATGCCCAGCGTATGCCCGGGGAGCTCGGATCCCGCAAACTGCTTCTTGCCGTCCTCGACGCGTTTGTCGATGTCGGAGCCGCCGTCGTTCAGGCTTTGCACGAATTTCAGCGCCGGCGCGAGGTTGCGCGCAGCGAGCAGCATGCCGGCGAGCACCAGCTCCTTCACCGCGTTGGCATTCGCGCCCGGCGCATTGAACACCGGCACGCCGCGCTTGGACAGCGCCGCCACCGGGATGTTGTTCACGCCCGCCCCCGCGCGGCCCACCGCCTTCAGCGAAGGCCCGAACTCGTGCTTATGCAGGTCCGCCGAGCGCACCAGGATCGCCTGCGGATCCTTCGCCTCCTTCACCACCGTGTACTGCTCCGCGGGAAGGCGCTTCAGGCCGACCTGGGCGATGGTGTTGAGCACCAGGATCTCGCATTTCTTGCTGCGCGCCTTAGCCATGCTTGGCTTCGAATTCCTTCATGTACTCGAGGAGCCGCTGCACGCCCTCGAGCGGCATGGCGTTGTAGATCGAGGCGCGCATGCCGCCGACCGAGCGGTGGCCCTTCAGCTGGACCATGCCGCGCTCGGCCGCCCCCTTCAGGAAGGGTTCATCCAAAGAAGCGTCTTTTAAAGTAAAAGGCACGTTCATGCGTGAACGATCTTCCTTCGCCACGGGGTTCTTGTAGAAGCTGCTCGAATCGAGGAAGTCGTACAGCAGTGCCGCCTTTTGAATATTTCTTTTTTCGACTTCCCGCACGCCGCCCTGCTGCTTCACCCACTTGAACACGAGGCCGGCGATGTACATCGAGTAGGTCGGTGGCGTATTGAGCATCGAATCAGCTTCGGCCTGCAGCTTGTAATCCATGACCGACGGCGTGCCCTTCGCCACGTTGCCGAGCAGGTCCTCGCGCATGATGACGATGGTGAGTCCCGCGGGTCCGACGTTTTTCTGCGCGCCGGCGTAGATCAGCCCGAACTTCGAGATGTCGAGCGGCCGGGAAAGGAAATGCGATGACGCATCTGCCACCAGGGGAACATAGCCAGTGGAGGGAACCGTGTGGAACTCGACCCCACCTATGGTTTCGTTGGAACAGTAGTGCACGTACGCCGTGTCCTTTCTGACGTTCCATTTCTTCGGCGCATAAGTGAAGTTCTTGTCTTCGGAGCTCGCGGCGATGTGCACGTCGCAGTAGGCCTTCGCCTCCTTGATGGCCTTCTTCGACCATTCGCCGGTCGACACGTGGTCGGCCCTGCCCTTGCCGTGCAGCAGGTTCATCGGCACCTGGGCGAACTGCAGCGTCGCGCCGCCCTGCAGGAACAGCACCTTGTAGTTCTGCGGAACAGCGAGCAGCTCGCGCAGGTCGCGCTCGGCCTCGGCGGCGATGCCGATGAATTCCTTGCCGCGGTGGCTCATCTCCATCACGCACATGCCGGTGCCGTGCCAGTCGAGCATCTCGTCGCCGGCGCGCGCCAGCACCTCGGCGGGCAGCATGGCGGGCCCGGCGCTGAAATTGAAGATGCGCGACATCAGGAATTAATACGCAACGTCAATGCACCGTCGGCCCGGAGGGCGCCGGCGGCAGCTCGGGCGCGGCGTCGCCGTTACCGCCGTTGCCGTTGCCTTCGATTTCCCGCTCCTCGATGCGCTCCATGCCGGCGAGTTTTTCGCCCTCGCTGAGGGAGATGAGCGTCACGCCCTGGGTGGAACGGCCCTGCTCGCGGATCTGTGCGACGCTGGTGCGGATCAGAACGCCGCCAGTCGAGATCAGCATGACCTCGTCGTGGTCATCGACCAGCACCGCGCCGACCACTGTGCCGTTGCGCTCGGAAGTCTGGATCGCGATGACGCCCTGGCCGCCGCGTCCATGGCGCGGGTATTCGCTGATCGGCGTGCGCTTGCCGAAGCCGTTCTCGGTCGCGGTGAGCACCGATTTCGATTCATCGTGCGCCGCGAGCATGCAAACCACGCGCTGGCCCTCGCCGAGGCGCATGCCGCGAACGCCGGTCGCCTGGCGCCCCATCGGCCGCACGTCGCCCTCCTCGAAACGCACTGCCTTTCCGTCTGACGAGAACAGCATCACGTCGTACTTGCCGTCGGTGAGCGCGGCGCCGACCAGGTAATCGCCCTCGTCGAACCCGACCGCGATGATGCCGCTCGGCCGCGGGCGCGAGAACTCGGCCAGCGGTGTTTTCTTCACCGTGCCCTGCGCGGTCGCCATGAAGACGTAGTGGTTCTCGTCGAACTCCTTGACCGGCACTACCGCGGTGATCTTCTCGCCTTCTTCCAGGGGGAACATGTTGACGATCGGCTTGCCGCGGCTGGAGCGGCTGCCAGCCGGTACCTCGTACACCTTGAGCCAGTACAGCCGCCCGCGGTTGGAGAAGCACAGCAGGTAGTCGTGCGAGTGCGCGATGAACAGGCGCTCGATGAAGTCGTCCTCCTTCATCGTGGTGGCCATCTTGCCGCGGCCGCCGCGGCGCTGGGCGCGGTAGTCGGCGAGCGGCTGCGACTTGACGTAGCCGCCATGCGAGAACGTCACCACCATGTCCTGCGGCGCGATCAGGTCCTCGATCGCGATGTCTTCGGCGACGGTCACGATCTCGCTGCGCCGCGCATCTCCGAATTCCTCTTTTATCTTCTTCAGTTCTTCGGCGATGATCGCCATGATGCGGCTCGGCTTGGCGAGGATGTCGAGCAGGTCGACGATGTTCTCGATCACCTCGCGGTACTCGTCGCGGATCTTGTCCCGCTCGAGGCCGGTCAGGCGCTGCAGCCGCAGCTCGAGGATCGCCTGCGCCTGCTCGTCGGAAAGGTGGTAGCCGTCCTCCTTGATCCCGAAGTTCGCGGCCAGCCCTTCGGGGCGGAACTGCTCCGTCGGCTCGGTTCCCACCAGTTGCTTGACCAGGTCTGAAGCCCAGGGCCGCGCCATCAGCCCGCGTTTCGCCTCCGCCGGCGTCGGCGCCTTCTTGATGAGGTCGACGACCTCGTCGACATTGGAGAGCGCCACTGCGAGGCCTTCCAGCACATGGCCACGCTCGCGCGCCTTGCGCAGGTCGTACACGGTGCGCCGCGTCACCACCTCGCGCCGATGCGAGACGAAGGCCTCGATCAGGTCCTTGAGCGAGAGCAGCCGCGGCTGGCCGTCGACCAGCGCCACCATGTTGATGCCGAAGGTGTCCTGCAGCTGCGTCTGCTTGAAGAGGTTGTTGAGCACGACCTCGGGGATTTCGGCGCGCTTGAGCTCGATCACCACGCGCATGCCGGAGCGGTCCGACTCGTCGCGGATGTCCGACACGCCTTCCAGCTTTTTCTCGGTCACCAGCTCGGCGATGCGCTCGAGCAGCGCCTTCTTGTTCACCTGGTAGGGCAGCTCGTCGACTATGATCGCCTGGCGGTCGCCCCGGCCGATGTCCTCGAAGTGGGTGCGCGCGCGGATCACGACGCGGCCGCGGCCGCTGCGGTAGCCCTCGTGCACGCCGGCGAGGCCGTAGATGATGCCGGCGGTCGGGAAGTCGGGCGCCGGCATCAGCTTGATCACTTCCTCGATCGCGCAATGCGGATGGGCGAGCAGGTGCAGGCAGGCGTCGACGACTTCGCCCAGGTTGTGCGGCGGAATGTTGGTCGCCATACCGACAGCGATGCCGGTCGAGCCGTTCACCAGCAGGTTGGGAATGCGCGTCGGCAGGACGGCCGGCTCGAGCTCCTTGCCGTCGTAGTTCGGCGTGAAATCGACCGTCTCCTTGTCGATGTCGAGCAGCATCTCGGAGGCGATCTTCTCCAGCCGGCACTCGGTATAGCGGTAGGCCGCCGCCGAATCGCCGTCCACCGAGCCGAAATTGCCCTGGCCGTCGACCAGCGTGTAGCGCATGGAGAAGTCCTGCGCCATGCGCACCAGCGCCTCGTAGGTGGCGGCGTCGCCGTGGGGGTGGTACTTGCCCAGCACGTCGCCGACGATACGCGCGCACTTCACATACGGGCGGTTCCAGACGTTGTTCGCCTCGTTCATCGCGTACAGCACGCGCCGGTGGACCGGCTTCAGGCCGTCGCGCACGTCGGGGAGCGCACGTCCCACGATCACGCTCATCGCGTAATCGAGGTACGAGCGCCGCATCTCCTCTTCGAGGCTGATCGGCAGGGTTTCTTTGGCGAACGGTTCCATTTCTCGCTAGATCGGCGCGGACGCCTGAAAGAGGGCGAAAAAGCGCATCCGGAAAGGGAGAAATTTTATCACGCGAAGCCTCGGATTTCCCTCGAAAAAGTGTTGTGTCCGGGCGCGCCCCTGTGCTTAAATTCGGCGGTCGTCAACACATAAGAAAAGGGAGGCGCCGTGAGCACCAGGCTGGCTTTATCCGCAGCGCTCGCAACTACTGCAATGACGTTTTCGCTGGCCGCATTCGAGGCGGCCGCTCAGGAGGGATACGTCGCATCTCCGCCGGCAGGTACCGTCTGGAAGAGCGGCTCCGGAGGCTGTGTGCGCACCGGATTCTGGACGCCCTCTATGGCCACCGAGGAATGCGATCCGGATCTGGTGCCCACGCCGGCGGCCCCGCCGCCGCGTGCAGAGGTAGCGCCGCCTCCTCCGCCACCTCCCGAGCCCAAGCCGGAAGTCGCGCCGGCCGCGCCGCCTCCGCCGCCGAAGGCCGCAGCGCTCAAGCCGGTGCCGCTCACCCTCGGTGCGGCGGAACTGTTTGCCTTCGATCGCGCGACGCTGACGCCGGCGGGCCGCGCGAAGCTCGAAAAGGAAGTCGTCGACAAAGTGAAGCAGGACTATTCCGACGTCCGTGTCATCAACGTCAACGGGCATACCGACCGGCTGGGCGCGGCGCAGTACAACCAGCGCCTGTCGGAGCGCCGTGCCGAGGCGGTGCGCAACTACCTGGTGTCCAGGGGCTTCGACGGCTCGAAGATCGAGACCTATGGCTATGGCAAGACGATGCCGGTGAAGTCCTGCCCCGACCAGAAGAACCGCAAGGCGGTCATCGAGTGCCTGACGCCCAACCGCCGCGTGGAGATCGAGGTTCACGGCACGCGCCGATAATCGCGCGAAAATAGCGGTACCGAGGCCCCGGCGTTCCCGGGGCTTTTTTTCATGCCAAACGGCTCACTTCTTCTTCCGCGCTGGGTCGTGCCCGTCGAGCCGGCGGCCACAGTGCTCGAAGACCACGCGGTGGCGATTCGCGGTGGCCGCATCGAGGCGATCCTGCCGGCGCGCGACGCGCGCGCGCGCTTCCAGGAATACGAAGCCGTCGATCTCCCCGGTCAAGTCCTGATCCCGGGCCTGGTCAACGCGCACACGCACGCCGCCATGACGCTGATGCGCGGGCTCGCCGACGACCTGCCGCTCATGCGCTGGCTGCAGGAGCACATCTGGCCGGCCGAGGCGCAGTATGTGTCGCACGACTTCGTGCGCGACGGCACGCTCCTCGCCTGCGCCGAGATGCTGCGCGGCGGGATCACCTGCTTCAACGACATGTATTTCTTTCCGGACGCGGCGCTGGAAGCATCGCTCGCAGCGCGCATGCGCTCTGCGCACGGCATCATTGCGATCGAGTTTCCGTCGGCTTACGCGTCGGACCCGGCCGACTACCTGCGCAAGGGCCTCGCCATCCGCGACCGCTACCGCGACCAGAAGCTCGCCTCGTTCTGCCTCGCCCCGCACGCGCCCTACACGGTGTCCGACGCGACCTTCCGGCAGGTGGCGACCCTCGCTGCCGAGCTGGATCTGCCCGTGCACATGCATCTGCATGAAACCGCGGACGAGATAGAACGCTCGGTGCGCGAGCACGGCGTGCGCCCGATCGAGCGCTTGCGGCGGCTGGGCCTGCTTGGACCGAACCTCATTGCCGTCCATGCGGTTCATCTCCAGGACGACGAGATAAAGCTTCTCGCGCGGCACGGCTGCTCGGTGGTTCACTGCCCGTCTTCCAACCTCAAGCTCGCCAGCGGATTCGCGCCGGTGGCGGCGCTGCTCGAAGCCGACATCAACGTCGCGCTCGGCACGGACGGCGCGGCGAGCAACAACCGGCTCGACCTGTTCCAGGAGATGCGCAGCGCGGCGCTGCTTGCCAAGGCCGTATCGCGCAGCGCCGAGGCGATGCCGGCGCACGCCGCACTGCGCGCCGCGACGCTCGCCGGCGCGCGAGCGCTCGGCATCGCCGAAACCACCGGCTCGATCGAAGCGGGCAAGGCCGCGGACCTGGCTGCGGTCACCCTGAGCGCGCCCGAGCTCGCGCCTTGCTACGACCCGGTATCGCATCTCGTCTATGCCGCCGGACGCGAGCATGTGACCCACGTATGGGTGGACGGCGAGTTGCTGGTGCGCGACGGCGCTCTGCAAAGCGCGCTTTCCGGTTTGGACACTCGATGGCAGTTATGGCAGAATGCCCTCAAGAAACACGCAGACTCTTGATACAAAAAAGCTTTTAGAAGGGGATAGAAAATGATCAAGAACATTGGGCTGCTCCTCGTTGCGCTTGCCTTCGCAGCCGGATGCGCAACGCAAGAAGCTCCGAAGCCGGCGCCGGAACCCGCGCCCGCTCCCCCGCCCGCTCCCGCGCCTGTTGTCCAGCCGGCACCGCCGCCGCCAGCACCTGCGCCGAAGCCCAAGCCGGTGGCCGAGAAAGTCACTTTCGCCGCCGACGTGCTGTTCGATTTCGACAAGGCGGTGATCAAGCCGGAAGGCAAGACGAAGCTAGATGACCTCGCCACCAAAGTGAAGGGCATCAACCTCGAAGTAGTGATCGCCATCGGCCACGCCGACTCGATCGGCTCGGACGAGTACAACCAGAAGCTGTCGGTGCGCCGCGCCGAAGCGGTAAAGGCCTACCTGGTCTCGAAGGGCATCGAGCCGAACCGCGTCTACACCGAGGGCAAGGGCGAGAAGCAGCCGGTCGCCGACAACAGGACCAAGGACGGCCGCGCCAAGAACCGGCGCGTCGAGATCGAGGTCATCGGCACGCGGCAGCCGTAATAACCACCTCTAAACCGCTCCACTCCTCAAGAAGCCCCGCTCCGGCGGGGCTTTTTATTTGCGGAAAAATCGGGGTCAGAGCCCGATTTCGCTAATATCTGCTGATGGCAATGGCGGTCGAAATCGGGCTCTGACCCCGATTTTTCCATGAACGCGGATCCTGCAGAACTCGCCAAATTCAACCAGCTTGCCCACCGCTGGTGGGACCCGCAGGGCGAATTCAGACCGCTGCATGACATCAACCCGCTGCGCCTCGAGTGGATCGATGGGCACCTCGGCCTGAGCGGGAAAGACGTGCTCGACGTCGGCTGCGGCGGCGGCATCCTGGCCGAAGCGATGGCGCAGCGCGGCGCGCGTGTCACCGGTATCGATCTCTCCGACAAGGCGCTGAGCGTGGCGCAGCTGCACTTGCTCGAGAGCCGGCTGCCGGTGCGCTACGAAAAGGCGCTGGTCGAGGACTATGCCGTCTTGCACGCGGGCGAGTTCGACGCCGTGACTTGCATGGAATTGCTCGAGCACGTGCCGGAGCCGGCGAGCATGGTGGCGGCGTGCGCGACGCTGGTACGGCCCGGCGGGCAGGTATTTTTCTCGACCATCAACCGCAATCCCAAGTCCTACCTCTTCGCCGTGATCGGCGCCGAGTACGTCCTGAAGCTGCTGCCGAAAGGCACTCACGACTACCTGCGCTTCGTGAAGCCTTCGGAGCTCGCGCGCTGGAGCCGCGACAGCGGCCTGCGCCCCGACGAGCTGATCGGCATGACCTACAACCCCATCACCCGGCAATATCGGCTGGGACAGGATTGCGACGTCAACTATCTTCTGCGCTGCCTCCGTGACGCCTAGCCGCGCGGTGCTGTTCGATTTCGACGGCACCCTCGCCGACACCGCGCCCGACCTTGCCGCGGCGATCAATCGCCTGCGGCTCGAGCGGGGATTGAAGGAGCTCGCGGTCGACGACATTCGGCCTTACGCGTCTATGGGGGCACGCGGCCTGGTGCGTGTCGGCTTCGGCTTGACGCCCGAGGACGCGGAGTATCCGGCTCTGCGCGATGAGTTTCTCGCGCGCTACGACGAGCGCGTATGCGTGGATACGCGTCTGTTTCCGGGGATGATGGAACTGCTCGGCGAGCTGAAGCGCCGCGGCATCGCCTGGGGAATCGTCACCAACAAGGCAACTCGCTTCACAGGGCGCATAGTAGAGCTTCTGGAAGTAGAACCCGGTTGCGTGGTGTGCGGCGATACCACGCCGCATATAAAACCTCATCCGGCTCCGCTGCTGCGTGCCGCAGAGCTGCTCGAAGTGCCGCCCGCGGCCTGCTGGTACGTCGGCGACGACCTGCGCGACATCCAGGCGGCGCGCGCCGCCGGAATGCGCGCCGTGGCGGTCGAATACGGCTATCACGGCGCCAACGGCGAAGCCCCGCGCTTGTGGAACGCCGACATCACCATCTCGATGCCTCTGGAGCTGATCCAACACCTATGAAAGCAATCGCCCGCACGCGCCCTCTGCCGATCAGCGACCCGGCATCGCTCGTCGACATCGAGTTGCCGAAGCCTGCGCCGGCCGGCCGCGACTTGCTGGTGAAAGTCGAGGCGGTGTCGGTAAACCCCGTCGACACGAAGCGCCGGCTCGACGCCGGCAAGGCCGACTCGCAGCCGCGCGTACTGGGCTGGGACGCCGCCGGCACCGTCGAAGCGACCGGCCGCGACGCGACGCTCTTCATGCCGGGCGACGCGGTGTATTACGCGGGCGATGTCACCCGGCCCGGCTGCAACAGCGAGTTCCACCTGGTCGACGAGCGCATCGTCGGCCGCAAGCCGAAAGGCCTCGACTTCGCGCAAGCCGCGGCGATCCCTCTTACCGCGATCACCGCATGGGAGGCTTTCTTCGACCGGCTGAAAGTTAAGCCTGAGAAGTCGATGCTGATCATCGGCGGCGCGGGCGGCGTCGGCTCGATCGGCATACAGCTGGCGAAGATCGCCGGGCTGACGGTCATCGCCACCGCGTCGCGGCCGGAATCCGTCGCTTGGGTGAAGGACCTCGGCGCCGACCACGTCGTTAGCCACCGCAAGCCCCTCAAGCCGCAGATCGAGGTTCTGGGCATGAGGCACGTCGACTACATCGCCTGCTTCAACGACCTCGACGAGCACTGGGCGGCGATCGGCGATCTCATCGCGCCGCAGGGGGCGATCGTCTCGATCGTCGGCAACCGCGATCCGCTGTCGCTCGACGCCGTGCGTGCAAAGAGCGCCGCGCTGTGCTGGGAACTGATGTTCACCCGGCCGCGCTTCCAGACGCCCGACATGATCGAGCAGCATCGGCTCCTCGACCAGGTCGCCGATTGGCTCGATGCCCGCCGCTTGCGCGGCACCCTGCGCGAGACGCTCTCGCCGATCAACGCCGCCAACTTGCGCGCCGCGCACGCCAAGCTCGAGTCGGGAACGATGATCGGCAAGATGGTGCTAAAGGGCTGGTCTTGATAAGATGCCGTACGCAGAGATTCCGGGGGCGACCTGGTTTCGACGTGGGCAACGAAGCAGCGCAGGGCATGCCGAGGACCAGATCACCTCGTAAATCCAGTCTGGGAACACTCTAAACGCCAACGACGAGCGTTTCGCTCTAGCGGCCTAATACCCGCTAGACGCTGCACTGGTCTGCTGATGGGCCAGGCTCCCTAAAAGGAGTGCAGCGTCATTCACATCAGCCTCTCCTCCCGGTCTGGCCGCTTGGCCGGGGGGATCCGTCGAAGCGGCTAGCCGAGCGTCAGCCTGCCGGTTGGCGGGCGCAAGGCGAAACTCAAATAACCAGGCTAAGCATGTAGTCCTGACTGTCTAGGGCTTACGGACGCGGGTTCGATTCCCGCCGCCTCCACCACTTTCCCATTCCACGACGTTCCTCTAGGCAGCGGAAGGACACGCTGTCGTTTAACTGAGCGCCGCTCAGGCGTCAGCGGTAGACCAGCGTCGGTATGCTCGAGTGCGTGAGAACGTCCTCGGTCTCGCTGCCGTGCCACAGCTTGGCGAGCCCGCTGCGGCCGTGCGAGGACATGAAGATCGCGTCGCAGCGGTGGCTTTCGGCCGCCGCGATGATCGCCTTGAACGGGTGGTCGCTCTGGGTGAAATCGGTGTCGAATGCGACCTCCGCGGCGCGTGCCCGGTGCATTGCCGGGGCGAGGATGCCGTGCGCCATTTTTTCCGACTGGCGATTGTGCTCCTCTATCGAGATCACGCGCTTCGACATGATCGTCGATTCGTTCGGCGCCTCGTACTCGGGCACCGCAGTGAACAGGGTGACGCGGGCGCCGGACTCGCGGGCGAACTCGATGCCGGCCTCCACCGCCTTGTCGGCAGTTTCGGAGCCGTCGGTCGGGATCAGGATGTGCTCGTACATGGGGCCTCCATTACCTGCTGAAGATCAAGGTCGAGGTGAGCGAATTCTCCGGTGTGCGCTCGAGCAGGCGCTCGATCAGCGCCACGTGCTCCTGCTCCTCGGCCGCCATCTCGCGCGCCAGGGCGCGCAGCGCCGGATCGTCGGCGGTGCTGAACACCCGCTCGAAGAAGGCCTGCGCGCGCCTTTCCGCCTCGAGCGCGATGGCGAGCGCCTGGCGCGGCGTCATCAGCCGGAAAATCAGCTCGCGCGCCGCGGTCTCGGGCGCACCGGCGTCGAGCCACTGGTATTGCGCCGGTGCGATTGCCGGCAGAGCGGTGTCATCGGTCCTGCGCTCGAGGGCTTCGAGGTGCTCCGCCTCCATGCGGGCGAGCATGTCGAACACCGTCGCCAGCTCGTCGCGGCCCTCGTCCGCCATCCGCCCGGCAAGCTCGCCATAGCGCTCCGCGGCTTCCCGCTCGATGGCGATGGCGTGGGCGTAGAGCTCCTGCGTTGATCGGATCGCTCGCATGCAGTCACTGTAGGTGCTTGCCTCCGAAAGCATTTGACGCAGGTCAACCCGGGCTCCCCGTCAGCGCGATAATTTCAGGTGAGTCGGGTAGATCTGTTAATCGCCGAGCGCTCTAGCCCGCTCAGCGACTTCAGCGTCCGGGGTGCGACCAGAGTGAGAATGCTGGCGACAGAGGTTCTGTTTAATCCCCGGGCGCGAGCACGCGCTCGAGGCCCTTGATGTCGACGATGGAGACCTGCTTCTGCTGCACGTTGATCAGGCGGCTTTTCTGGAACGCCGAGAAAAGGCGGCTCACCGTCTCAAGCTTGAGGCCGAGATAGCTCCCGATCTCGTCGCGCGTCATGCGCAGTACGAAGCTGGACCCTGAATAGCCGCGATGCAGGAAGCGCTTGGAGAGATTGATGAGAAACGCGGCGAGCCGCTCTTTGGCGCCCATCGAGCCAAGCAGCATTATGATACCGTGACCGCGTACGATTTCGCGCGCGAGCACTGAGAGCAGGCGGCGCTGCAGCGACGGAACTTCCCGTGCTATCTCCTCGATCAGCGAGTACGGCATCACGCAGACGTCGCTATCTTCGAGCGCTACCGCGCTGTCCTTGTAACGGTCGTTGCCCAGTCCGTCCATGCCGAGAAGCTCCCCGCCCATGAAGAACCCGGTGACCTGCTCGCGGCCTTCGCTGTCGGCGAGGCTCGTCTTGAAGAAGCCGGTGCGGATGGCATAAACGCATCTGAACTTGTCACCTGCATTGAACAGGCGCTCACCGCGCTTTATTCGGCGGCGCGCAAAGACGATGTTCTCGACGCGCTCGAGATCTTCGGCGGGCACACCCCCAGAAAGGCACGTTTCTCGGAGATTGCATTTCGCGCAGGTGACTTCGAGCTTACGCGCACCGGTGGGCGATTCGAGCTGTCTCAAGAAGACCGTCTTGGGTTGGGGCCTGATCTGTCCGACTGCTGACATACCCGTATCCATCATCGTCCCCCCGTCGCCGGCCGATCTGTGCGCTAGCGAACACAAGCGAACGGCTCCGTGTCCCGATTGAGCCAACGTCGCGAATGTCCGTCCTCATCGGCCCGCAGGATCAAATAGACGAGTAATTTAGTCTGGCTGCCGGCGCTCGGCGGGCAGCGCATCACCCGTGAATCAGGCCCGGGCGGGCGCGGCGCGGGTGCCGGAGCCGCGCTGCGGCAGCATCGGCAGGGAAAAGCCCTGCTGGTATCCGCCGCGCACGATGAGCATGAACTTCCAGAACGCGCCGCCCGCAAGCGCTGCAATGCTGCCGGCGCCGAGGCAGACGCGGGCGATGTCCGGGCTCGCGAGTGCGAGAACGAACATGACTGCCGGGAACGCGTGCCCCGCGAGGTGGAGCGGCAGGCTGACCTTGTCGATCAGGCGGCGCGAAAGCGGCACGATGCCATTTTTTGCGGCGCTCGCCCTGTAGGAGGCCCACAGCCCCGCGTTCAGCGCGACGAGCACAAGCCCCGCAAGCGCGAGCGACGGCGAAAGTGTGCCGAAGCCTTTTATCCACAGCAGCATCAGCGTCAAAAGGCCGAGGCCTTCGAGCAGGCCGGATGCGACGATCATCCAGGGAACGTGCGCCACCCGCCAGGCCGAGATGCCGCGCGCGAGGTGCAGGATTTTCGCCTGACAGAAAAGGAACACGATCGCGAAAATGCCAACCAGCATCGAAATACCCGCGCCCGACCAGATGAGGTTGGCGAGCACTGCCGGATAGAACACCGCGACTGCGTAGATCTCGCGCGTCATCCAGCTCGTCTGCGGTCGCGACACGGCACGCCAGAAGCGGAGCTTCCTGCCGATTTTCAGGAACACGAAGGAAAGCCCCATGGCCATCAGCACTGCCGATCCGACGTAGGCAACCGACACCCTGTCCGCAGGCACGATGCCTGCGAGCGAGGCGAGCCACGCCACCACCGCTGTGCCTGAGCTGATGCCGCCGAAAATCCAGTTCATCGCCGCGCGCCAGTCCCAGAAGGTCTGCAGTTGACCGACCAGGGGATTGGACGGATCGCTCAGGCGCTCTTGGTCCGCCTCGGCCGCCCCCGCCGCGCGCCCGGGCACCGCCGGCGTGGTATAGAGATACTTGATCTGCGGATCGGTGCCGAGCTCAGCGTTAAGCTGGAAATGCGGATTGTCGCGCACCAGCATCGAGACATTGCTCTGCGGGTTTTTGAAATCGCCGAACTGGATCGCCTGCGCGATGCAGGCGGCCGAGCACGCCGGCGTCGCTTCCGGATCGACGCCTGGCGTCAGGCCGCGGGCGAGCCCAGCGTCGACGCGGTCCTTGCAGAAGGTGCATTTCTGCGCCACGCCCAGACGCTCTTCGTGCTTCACCGCCTGCTCCTGCTTGGTCTCGCGGCCGTAATACCAGAGCTGGTCGTGGGCGATGGTGCGCGCCTGATACGGGCAGGCGACCGCGCAGTATCCGCAGCCGATGCAAATGTCGTAGTCCTGCACCACCAGGCCGTCGGCGCGCTGCGAGGTGGCACCGGTCGGGCACACCGGCACGCAGGGCGGTTCGGCACAATGCTGGCAGCCGGTGACGAGGAACAGACGCTCCACGTCCGGGAAGGCGCCGGTCTCGACGTCGATGACTCGGCGCCACTGCACGCCGGGCAGCGTGTCGTTGGCATGCTTGCAGGCGATGGTGCAGGTCTGGCAACCGACGCAGCGGTTGACGTCGATCACCATTCCCCAGCGCGGGGTATGGGTGTTTCCGGCGCTCGCGGTGGCTTCGGCCATCATGCCGCCGCGTGCAGGTGGCGATCGCTCGCCTTGTAGAGTTTCACACGCATCAGGTCGGCGCCGCTGCCGGTGCCGTCGGTTAACTTGAGCGAAATGTCGGTGAGCGAATTGAGGCTGGGCAGCTTCAGGTCCTTTGCATAGGGCGTCTTCCAGTGATCGAACTGGCCGATCATCAGCACGGTGTCCGGCCGGATGCCTTCGCGCAGCACCGCCTTGCCTTCGGTGATTCCGGATACCGATTCGATCACGACCTCGTCGCCTTCGGCAATGCCCATCTTTTTCGCGATGCTGCGGTTGACGATCACGCCGCGGTGCCCCGCGATGTTGTTCGCCACTTCGTTGATGATCGGCAGGCCGACGTTTGCGCCCCAGGCATACTGCATCGAGCGCGCGGTCAGCGCCCACAGCGGATAGTCGGCCGGATCGCGCCCCGCGTCGCTTACATAATCGATCCAGATGTCAGCGTAGCGCTCGTAGCCCGGCAGGAACTCGTATTCGGTGAGCTGCCGGTCCCACCAGGTCACGCCGATTTCCTTGAGGCGGTGCGCGAGCTGGTGTCCGTGGCGGGTGAGCCGCTCCTGGTAGGGCAGTTCGAAGCGCAGGTTCTGGCGCTCGAGCGCCGGGTAGAGGTACCAGTCGAGTTGCGGGAAGGGCCGCAGCATGAAACCGTTCTCCCTGAACCAGGCGAGATCGTGCACTTCCTCGCCCTCGGAGAGGTCGTGGCTTGCGGCCCGGCAGATGCGGTTCCAGATGTCCTCGCACGCAGGCGGCGTCGAAGTGTCGAGCGAATAATCGAATTTGCCGCTGCGGTCCTTGAGACCCATGCCCGCGGCACCGCGATTGATCGCCTGCACGTACTCCTTCAGGACACCCGACTGGCGCGCGAGTTCGGTGCTGATGTCGGTCATGTCCATTGTGTCGTTCACCGGGTCGACCGCCGGCTGGCGTATTGCCCAGCCTTCGTGCTTCCAGAACTGCTCGGTGTACTTGGTGCTGCCGATGCGGATGAGCTGCATGCTCTCGAGATCGGTCGATTCGGGCAGCAGGATGTCCGCGAAATGGTTGGTCTCGTCGTCGGTATAGGCGAAGGCGACAATGAAAGGGAACTCCGCAAGGCGATTGGCCACCTCCGGCGCGTTCCATGACGAGATCGCCGGATTGGTGCGGTAGCAGAACCAGACGTCGGGCGCAGTAGTGCGCGGCCAGTTCTCCGGCTGGTGCTTGAGGAAAAGCCACGGCAGGTGCGCGGGTCCGAGCGCCGGCGACCAGGGCGAATCCGAAACCAGCGGCACCAGCGTCTTGTAGGCATTGCGGATGTGCGGGTGCTTCATCCAGCCCGTGGCCGAGGTCTCGTTGAACTGGTATTGCATGAAGCCATCGACCCCCGGCAGCACCGAGCCGACGCGCGACACCGCAGGGCGCACCAGCTTGACCGCGGTGCCGAGCGTGCCGCCCGGCACTTCGAGCGAGCCCATCAGGATCGCGAGGACCTTCTGCGACCACACGCACTGATAGGCGCCCCAGCCGTTGCATACGCCCTTGCCGAGCATTACCGCGACCGGGCGGAAGGGTAGGATGCGCCCTTCGATGTCTATCGTCTGGCCGATGCAGGCAGCCGCCACGAATTCGTCGGCGATGCGCCGGATGGTCGCCGCCGGCACGCCGCATTCCTCCGCCGCCCAGTCCGGGTTGAACGCTCGCATGTGATCGAGCATTTTCTGGAAGGCGGGCTGCGCCTCGACGCCCTCGTGGCTCCAGCGCGCATCGTCCGGTCCGATCTCGATGCCCGATACCCTGAAGGTTCCGGCAAGCGCCGGTTCGCCGATGTCGGCGTCGTAAGGCTTGGCATTGCCGTCCGCAAGGTCACGGATCAGCGGCTTTTCGCTCGCCGGGTCGCGCAGGAACCAGCCGTTGGGCCCGATGAGATAGGGCGAATTGGTCCGCTTCTTGAGGTACGGAAGGTCGCAGACTTCCTCCCATTTGCGCTCGTGCAGGATGTGGTGGATCAGCCCGAACAGGAACGCAGCGTCGGTCTTCGGCCTGATCGGCACCCACTCGGCCGACGTGGCACCGGTGATGGACAGATGCGGCTCGATCTGCACCCGCTTGGCGCCGCGCACCCGCGCGTCGGCCTCCCGCCAGACGCCGACAACACCGCCTGAGGCCTCGACGTTGTTGCCGCAGTTGATGATGTAGTTCACGTAGGGCGTGTCCGGCGAGACGATGAAGGCGCGGTGCCAGAGCTCGCCGTAGAGATGCTCGGAGTGGTAGCACTTCACGCCCTGTCCCGCACCGAAGCCCTGGTCCACCGGACCCCATGCGGCCATGAAGGCGGGGAACGTGCCCATGTACTGCACCGGCGTGCCGCCGCCGCCGCTCGAGACCGCGAGACGCGGAAACCCGGATTCGTCGGTCAGCCCGTTGGCGCGCAGCTCGCGCAGCTTCGCGCCGACGATCCTGAAGGCTTCGGTCCAGCTGATCGGCACGAAGCCGGGGTCTTCGTTGCGGCCCTTTTTCGGGTTGGTCCGCTTCATCGGCTGCTTCACCCGGTTCGGGTTGTAGGTCTTCTGGATCAGGCCGTAAGCCTTGACGCAGACGCGCCCGCCGCCGGGATGCTGGTTGCGAATGTCCCAGTTCGATTCGATGCGCGTGGCGACGCCGTTCTCCACCTCGACTTTCATCAGGTCGGGGCCCGCGACGCACTGGTAGCAGTAGATCGGGACCTGCTTCTTGTCGCCGTTCGTTGAATTTGCCATGCGGTATTTACTCCTTGCTCGCATTCGACACGCCGGGCATCAGGCTAGCTACCGTAGTACTGAAACACATAAATAACGGTTCTGGTACCACAACTTCGATGATGCGGTAGATCAGTGACTTGCGACGCTTGCCATCCTCAGAACCTACGCCACACGCGGCCAACAAGGGACTTTCTGGTAATTCGGGGCGCATCTGCGTCACCGGTTGTAACGGCTTCCGGCCAAAAGCGGACACTGCGATTGCGAGATTTGGTGCCCGATCATGCGTCTCAGGCCTGCCGACGGATATGTTTGCGCCGCTGCGCTTCAGATTCGAACTCCTCCAATTCGGGATCCAACGCGTTGCGCGCAGAGACAATTCCGATGGGCTCGCCGTTTTCGATCACCGGTACGTGGCGGAAGCCATTCTCGTGCATCATGAGCAACGCGTATCCGAATGACTCGTCTGGTGTAACAGTCTTGGGCGACGTCGTCATTACATCGACCAGCCGGGTGGTCTGCGGATCACGGTCTTGCGCGATGACGCGAAGTACGGCATCCCGCTCGGTAAAAATGCCGACCAGACGTTTGTCTTCGACCACCATGAGCGCACTGACTTTGTTCATTGCCATCAGTTTGGCCGCTGTACTGACACTGGTATCCGGCGGAGCAATGAGAACCTTCTTCTGCTCCATGACGTTTCGAATCGGTTCACTTAACATGAATGCCTCCGGCCCCGCAGTGGAATTGCTCGAGGCTAGCCGCTTTAGATTGAGCGATTTTGACTGTGATCAAAAGTTACGCGGTTCACCTGATGGCGATGCGCTTCACTTCTCGACGTCTTGCGCGCGCGCTGACATCGAGAGCGCGCCGAGTACGAGAACGCAGAAAAGCCGGGTGAGATCGAGCACGCCTCGATGCTAGCGGCCGCTGCGGCCGCGCCATTGACCTGGATCAACCGGCGCGGGGAGCGGGCTTGTTTGATGCAGGTCAAGCCTGCACCGGGGCGACGGCGTAGCTTTGGGCCCGAGATGCGGGCTTCAGGATCTCGGTGCTCGTCATCCGCTAAAGGAGCCCAGCGTGCACTATCACTACCTGACCATCGAACAGCGCGAGACTTGGGTAAGCTGATCCGCTCGCGGATTGGCGCCGGGGCGCAACTCGAGACCGCGCTCGAGCGCCTGCATCAGCCGGACTACGGCGTGTGCATCGAATGCGGCAAGGACATAGGGTTTGTCCGCCTCGAGGCCGACCCCTCGGCCCTGCACTGCCAGGCCTGCGCCCGATTGCCCGTTTCCGCTAGGCCGTCGACCGCTGCCGCGGGCGGGCGCCAGCCGTAGATGTCGGCGACCTCGGGTCGTGCCGCTTGATCTACCAGACGCCTGCCTAGCGGCGGCGTCATCGCCTGCCACCCGCTTTGTTCTTGAGCTAGATCAAGCCGGCCTGCATCGCCCAGGATTAGCGTCATCCTGACCCAAAAAGGATGACCACCATGGATCGAACCGGCGGGATCGCCTTCGGGCGCTCAATATTGGCGGCGGCTTTCTGCGCGAGCGCCATCGCGGCGCAGGCCGCGGAACCGATAAAGATAGGCGCGTTTCTCTCCATCACGGGCCCGGCAGCCTTCCTCGGCGATCCCGAGCAGAAGACGCTCGAGTACTACGTCGAACAGCTGAACTCCGCGGGCGGCCTGCTCGGCCGCAAGCTCGAGCTCGTTGCCTACGATTCGGCGGGCGACGCGGAGAAAGCCCGCACCTACGCGAAACGGCTGATCGAACAGGACAAGGTCGACGTCATCGTCGGCGGCTCGACGACCGGCGAAACCATGGCGGTGATCCCACTCGCCGAGCAGGCGGGCGTGCCGTTCATCTCGCTCGCCGGCGCGGTGGTGATCATCGAGCCGGTCAAGAAGTGGGTGTTCAAGACGCCACACACCGATCGCATGGCGTGCGAGAAAATCTTCGTCGACCTGCGCGCGCGCGGGCTGACGAAGATGGGCCTGATCTCGGGAACCGGCGGCTTCGACAAGTCGATGCGCGCCGAGTGCCTGAAGGTGGCCGCGACGCACGGCGTGGAGATCGTTGCCGACGAGACCTACGGTGCGGGCGACACCGACATGACGGCGCAGCTCGCCAAAATCAGGAACACGCCGAACGTGCAGGCCGTGCTGAACGCGGGCTTCGGCCAGGGCCCGGCGATTGTCACCAAGAACTATCGCCAGCTCGGCATCAAGCTGCCGCTTTACCAGTCGCACGGCGTCGCCTCCAAGCAGTATGTGAAGCTCGCCGGCGAGGCCGCGGAGGGCGTGCGGCTGCCAGCCGCAGCCCTGCTGGTGGCCGACACGCTGCCCGACAGCGATCCGCAGAAGAAGGTGGTCGCAGGCTACAAGCGCGAATACGAGAGCCGCTTCAAGCAGGACGTGTCCACCTTCGGCGGCCACGCCTACGACGGGCTGATGCTCGCCGTCGAGGCAATGCGCCGTGCCGGCTCGACCGACAAGGCGAGGGTCCGCGAGGCGCTCGAGTCGATCCGCGGGTACATGGGGACGGCCGGCGTGGTCAACATGTCGGCGCAGGACCACATGGGCCTCGACCTCAGCGCGTTCCGCATGCTGGAGGTGCGCAATGGAGAATGGACGCTGGTGAAGTGAGATGAGCGCGAATTAGGTCCGACGTGAGCGCACAGCTCACCCAGTATCTGCTCTCCGGCCTGACGGTGGGTGCGATCTACGCGCTGGTGGCGCTCGGTTTCTCGATGATCTACAACGCGAGCCACGTCATCAACTTCGCGCAGGGCGAATTCGTGATGATCGGCGGCATGGCCACCGTCTGGTTCATCGGCATGGGCCTGCCGCTGCCGCTCGCCGCGCTCGCCGCGATCGGCGCCGCCACCCTCGTAGGACTATTGCTGGAAAAACTTGCCGTAGAGCCGGCGCGCAATGCCCCGGTCGTGACGCTGATCATCATCACCATCGGCGCCTCGATCCTGCTGCGCGGCATCGCCAGCGTCATCTGGGAAAAGAAGATCCACGCGTTGCCCGCCTTCAGCGGCGAGCAACCGATCGTGCTCGGCAGCGCGACGCTCACGCCGCAGAGTCTGTGGGTGATCGGCGTCGCTGCGGCGGTGGTCGCTGCCCTGTGGTGGTTCTTCAACCGCACCCTCGCCGGCAAGGCGATGCTCGCCACCTCGCACAACCGGCTCGCGGCCGAGCTCGCCGGGATCGGCGTGCGCCGCGTGCTGCTCGTGTCCTTCGGCCTGTCGGCGGCGCTCGGCGCGCTCGCCGGGATCCTGATCGCGCCGATCACCTTCACCTCCTGGGACGTGGGAGTAATGCTCGGCCTGAAAGGCTTCGCCGCGGCGATCCTCGGCGGTCTCGGCAGCGGGCCGGGAGCCGTCGCGGGCGGGCTCGCGCTCGGCATGATCGAGTCGCTCGGCGCCGGGTATGTGTCCTCCGCCTACAAGGACGTGATCGCATTCCTCATCATGCTCGCGGTGCTGATGTTCAGGCCGAGCGGGTTGCTCGGGCGGCGCACCGCCGAGCGCGTCTAGGTCATGGCGGCGGAATGCTCACCTGGCTCGCATCGGCGCGCACCGGCGGACTGCTCGCCCTCGCTGCGGCACTCGCGGCCCTGCCGCTCGCCCTCGTCAACAACTACTACTACGAGGTCGCCATCCTCGTCGGCCTGAACGCGATCGTCTGCGTCGGCCTGAATCTTCTCATCGGCTACGCCGGCCAGATCAGCCTGGGCCACGCCGGGTTCTTCGGCATCGGCGCGTACGGCTCGGCAATCCTCGCCGCGCGCTACGGCTGGCCGCCGCTCGCCGCGCTCGCGGCCGCGGCCGGCGCGGCGGCTCTGCTCGCCTTCGCGGTCGGCCGGCCGATCCTGCGGCTGAAGGGGCACTATCTCGCGATGGCGACGCTCGGCTTCGGCATCATCGTGTCGATCGTGATCGCCACCGAGGACCGGATGACCGGCGGTCCCGACGGCATGAGCGTGCCGCCGCTGGCGCTGTTCGGCTACGCCGTGTCCGGCGAGCGCACCTGGTACTGGCTGGTCAGTGCGCTGCTGGTCGCGGCAGTGTGGCTCGCGCTCAACCTCATCGAGTCGCCCCGGGGCCGCGCGCTGCGCGCGCTGCACGGCTCGGAAGTGGCCGCCGAGGCGATCGGCATCGACAGCGCCCGCCACAAGCTGGGCGCGTTCGTCATGTCGGCCGTTTACGCCGCGGCGGCGGGAGCCCTCACCGCTCATTACGCCGGTTTCATCACGCCTTCGAAGGTCTCGTTCCAGCACTCCATCGAGCTGGTGACCATGGTGGTGTTCGGCGGCATGGCCTCGACCTTCGGCGCGGTGATCGGCGCCGCCATCCTGACGACGCTGCCGCAGCTGCTGACGGCGTTCAGGGAATACGAAATGCTGGTGTTCGGCGCGGTGATGATGCTCACCATGATCTTCATGCCCCGGGGGTTCGTTCCGACATTGAGGAAGGCGCTTGCTTCTAAGAACTGAAAAGCTTTCGAAACGGTTCGGCGGCGTCGACGCCGTCAAGGCCGTGGATCTCGAAATCGAGTCGGGCGCCGTGTTCTCGATCATCGGCCCCAACGGTGCCGGCAAGACCACGCTCCTCAACCTGCTCACCGGAATCTACCGGCCTTCGGCCGGCCGCATCGTGCTCGAGGGGCGCGAGCTGAACGGGGCCGCGCCCTATCACTTCGCCGCCGCGGGCATCGGCCGCACGTTCCAGACCCCGCAGATCTTTCTCAACATGAGCGCGCTCGAGAATGTGATGGCCGGGCGCTACCTGCACGAGCCTTGCGGCTTGTGGACGGCGCTGCTGCGCCTGCCGGGCCTCGCGCGCGCCGAGCGCGCGTGCCGCGACGAAGCGGCCCGGCTGCTTGCCTTCGTCGGCCTCGAGGAATGGGCCGGCACGCCGGCCGAAGGCATGCCTTACGGCGCTCTCAAGCGCCTCGAGCTCGCCCGCGCGCTCGCCTCGCAGCCGAAGCTGCTGCTGCTCGATGAGCCCGCCGCGGGCCTGAACCCCATCGAGACGCTGGAAATCGACCGTCTGATCCAGCGTCTCTCGGCGCGCGGCGTCACCGTGGTGCTCGTCGAGCACAACATGAAACTCGTGATGGGAGTCTCGCAGCGCGTCCTGGTGCTCGACTACGGGCGCAAGATCGCGGTGGGAGATCCCGAAACCATCAGCCGGGACGCGAGAGTCATCGAAGCGTACCTGGGGGCTGCGGCCTGATGCTGGAAGTGACCGGCCTCGAGTGCCGCTACGGCCGCATCCCCGCCCTGAAGGACATCGAGCTGCGCGTGGGCTCGGGCGAGTTGGTGGCGCTCGTCGGCGCGAACGGCGCCGGCAAGACGACTTTGCTGCGCGCGCTCTCGGGGGTGCAGCCGGCGGTCGCGGGCCGCGTGATGTTCGACGGCGAGGACGTGACCGCAGCCGCCCCCGAACGCAGGGTGCGGCTGGGGATCGTCCAGGTGCCCGAAGGCCGGCAGGTGTTCGGGCCGCTCTCGATCGAGGACAACCTCAGGCTCGGCGCCTACGCGCGCGGCGGCGCCTGCGCCGGGGAGACGCTGGAGCAGGTGTACGCGATGTTTCCCGCGCTGCGCGAGCGCCGCACCGCCGCCGCCGAGGCGCTGTCCGGCGGACAGCAGCAGATGCTCGCCATCGGGCGCGCCCTGATGGCGCAGCCGCGCCTGCTGCTGCTCGACGAGCCGTCGATGGGGCTCGCGCCGCGCCTGGTGGCTGAGATCTTCGCCTGCATCACGCGGCTTCGCTCCTCGAACATCTCGATCTTCCTGGTCGACCAGAACGCCCGGGCCGCGCTCGCGATCGCGGACCGGGGCTATGTGCTCGAGACCGGGCGGATGGTGCTGTCGGGGACCGGAGCGCAGCTGCTTGCCGATCAAGGCGTCCGCGCCGCGTACCTGGGTCTTTAACTTGGATCAAGTCATCAAACCGAATTTCTGTCAAAAGGATAGGTCCATGAAGCCAAGCCTGACTGCTGGACTCGGTGCTACCCGGGAGTTCGTGGTGGATCGCAGCCGCACCATCGACTTCATGGGCGAGGAGGCGCGCGTCTACGCAACGCCCATGCTGGTGCGCGACATCGAGAGCGCCTGCCGCGATCTCCTGCTGGCACACCTCGATCCGGGCGAGGACTCGGTCGGCACGCGGATCGAGCTCGATCATACGGCGCCCACACTCCTCGGCATGACAGCGCGCATCGGCGTCAAGCTCGCCGAGTTGAAGGGCCGCGCGGTCACGTTCGAGATCAGCGCCAGCGACGGTATCGACTCGATCTGCCGCGGCCGGCATTCGCGCTTCATCGTCGACGTCGGCCAGACGAAAGAGCGGCTGGCCCGGAAAAAGGCAAAGGCCGCGTGAAGCGCCTGCCGGTGTGGGGCGCCCGATGAGGAGCAAGTCATGAACGCGATGCTGCAAACCCGATTCGCCCCCAAGGTGCATCGCCCCGTGCGCGCGGCGCGCCGCTGGTACTTCGACCGCGAAGCCGAAACGCTGCCGCGCGAAGCGATGGCGAGGCTGCAGTTAAAGCGCCTGCGCGCCACGCTCAAGGACGCCTACGAGAACGTCGCGCTCCACCGCAACCGCATGGATGCGGCGCGCGTGCGGCCGCAGGATATCCGGTCGCTGGACGAGGTGCAGCGGCTTGCGTTCACGATGAAGACCGACCTGCGCGACCACTACCCCTTCGGGCTGTTCGCGCGGCCGCGCAACAAGCTTGCGCGCCTGCACGCCTCCTCCGGCACCACCGGCAAGCCGACCGTGGTCGGCTACACGCAGAAGGATCTCGACACCTGGGCGGGCCTGATGGCGCGCTCGATGGCCTGCGCCGGGGCGCGACCGGGCGATGTGATCCACAACGCCTATGGATACGGCCTGTTCACCGGCGGGCTCGGCGCGCATTACGGCGCCGAGCGCCTCGGCGCGACCGTCGTGCCGATGTCGGGCGGCGCGACCGAGCGCCAGGTGGCGCTGATCAAGGACTTCGGCGCGCGCGTGCTGTGCGCAACGCCCTCGTATGCGCTCAACATCGCCGAGGTCGCCGAGCGCGCCGGCACCGACCTCAAGGAGAGCCAACTCGAGATCGGGCTGTTCGGCGCCGAGCCATGGAGCGAGGCCATGCGGCGCGAGATCCAGGTCCGGCTTGGCCTGAAGGCGATCGACATTTATGGCCTGTCCGAGATCATGGGGCCGGGCGTAGCCGTCGAGTGCGAGGCGCAGGACGGGCTGCACGGCTGGGAGGACCATTTTCTCTTCGAGATCATCGACCCCGGCAGCGGGCGGGCGGTCCCCGAGGGCGAGGCGGGCGAGCTCGTCATCACGACGCTCACCAAGCAGGCATTGCCGATGCTCCGCTATCGCACGCGCGACATCACGCGCGCCACCACGGAGCGCTGCGCCTGCGGCCGGACGCACTTGCGCCTGAAGCGCATCACCGGGCGTAACGACGACATGCTGATCATCCGCGGCGTGAACGTCTATCCCTCGCAGATCGAGGCTGTGCTGGTCGGCCTGCCGAACATCGCGCCGCACTACCAGCTCGTGGTCGAGCGGCGCGGTAGCCTGGACGAACTGACCGTAGAGGTCGAAACCACTAGTCCTCTGGATGAAGAGGCCGCTCGCCAAGTCGAGGAGAAGGTCCGCAATCACATCAAGTCGCTGATCGGCGTCACGACGACCGTAATGGCGAAAAAACCCGGCGAAGTGACGCGTTCGCAGGGCAAGGCGGTGCGCGTGCGCGATCTGCGTCCGAAAAACGCATCCTGAAAGGGAATCGTCATGATGGAACTGCAGCGCCAGATCAGTCGCAAGTTGTATGAGGAGCACGTCGCCGTGCTCGGCCTGCTCGGCCGTTTCGAGAAGTCTCTCGCGCGCCTGCGCGCCGAGCCGCCCGCTGCCGACGATCCGGTCTGGAGCGCGCTGCTCGCGCAGCTCGCTACCGCGCTCGAATACGAGATCACGCGCCATTTCAACCTCGAGGAGGAGCAGCTCTTTCCGCGGCTGCACCAGCGCGGCGAGGGCGAGCTCGCGGAGCTGCTGTTCGAAGAGCACGAGACGATCCGCGCGGTCACCCGCCCGCTTCTCGGGCTCATCGAACGCGCGCGCACGGCCGAGCTGGACGCCGCGGGCTGGCACGCGCTCAAGGCCGCGGGCCTCGAGCTGGTCGAGCGGCTCGGCTCGCATGCCGAAAAGGAGCAGGGCGCGCTGGTTCCGCTGGTGGACGACATGCTGGACGAGGCGACCGACCGCGAACTGTTCGCCGCCTACGCCATGACATGAGAACCGATCTTGGACCGGGGATCAAAGCACGCCAGCTCGCCCCGCGGGACCTCGATCGCGTCGTCACGATCGACGCGGCTCTGGGCGGCCGCTCGCGCCGCGCCTACTTCGAGCGCCGGCTCGCGGCCGCGCGACTCGATCCGGAGCACCATCTGCAGTTTGCCGCGGAGGACGAGCTGGACCTCACGGGCTTCGCGCTCGCGCGCATGCTCGCCGGCGAGTTCGGCCGCAACCGCCCGGCGCTGATGCTCGAGATCATCGGCGTCACCTTCCCGCGCCGCGGCCAAGGGATCGGGCGGCGCCTGCTCGAAACGCTCGAGACCGAGGCGCGCCGCCGCAGCATCACCGAGCTGTGGACGCAGGCCTCCTGGCGCCAGGACCGGATGCTCAAATTCCTCGCGCGCGCCGGCTTCGCGCTCGCCTCGCCGCAGCTGCTCGAGTGCCCGGTGCACGCCGGCGCGTATGGCGTTGGGGCCGAGCCGCCGGCAAGCGGTACTCCGGCCGAAGCGCACCGCGAGACCGACTACGGCGCAAGCACCGTCGACGAATTCGACAAGCTGGCACGCGACCTGCACGACGTGCGCTCGATGGCCAAGGCCGATCTCGACGCGATCGTGAACATCGACCGCAAGCTCACCGGGCGCGAGCGCCGCGCCTATATGGAGCACAAGCTCGGCGAGGCGCTCGGCGACTCGGCAGTACGCGTCTCGCTCACCGCGCGCTGCGAGGACTCGATCGCGGGCTTCGCGATGGCGCGCATGGACTATGGTGACTTTGGCCGCCCGGAACCGGTGGCGGTCCTCGACACGCTTGGCGTGGATCCCGACTATGCGCGTCGCGGCATCGGCGCGGCGCTGCTGTCGCAGCTTTTCGTGAACCTGGCCGCGCTCGGCATCGAGGCGGTCGAGACCACGGTCGCGCACAACGACTTCGAGCTGCTCGGCTTCCTCTACAAGGCGGGCTTCGGGCCTTCCGAACGGCTCGCCTTCGTGAAACCGCTCGCCTGAGAGCTGCCTTTCGCCGCTCCTATCCGCGCAGCGCGGCGTATTTTTCCTGCAGCTGCTCGGGCGTCTCGTCGTAGTCCGGGTTCTTGACAATGCAGTCGACGGGGCAGACGAGCTTGCACTGCGGCTCGTCCTTGGCGCCGACGCACTCGGTGCACTTCAGCGGGTCGATGACGTAGATCGGGTCGCCGACCGAGATCGCCTCGTTCGGGCACACCGGCTTGCACGCGTCGCAGGCGGTGCAGGCGTCGTTGATCAGCAATGCCATCGGTCGGCTCCTTTCATGCGGCGACTCGCTCCTGGAGCGCCTTGAGCTTCTGATGACGGAACGCGCCCCACAGCGCCGCGCCGATTGCGCCGGCGTAGATCGAGTCCGGGTGGTTCACCGCCGTCAGTCCGGTGATCTTCTCGTTGACCAGCTCTTCCTGCAGCGCCGCCAGCAGGCCTTCGTCGAGCGCGAGGCCGCCAGTGAGCAGCACCGTGCCCTTGGCAATGCCGGTGACTTTCAGCAGCTTCACCACGCGCGAGGCCATGGAGATGTGGATGCCCTTCAGGATGTCGGGCGTCGCGATGCCGCGCGACACCATGTTGATGACGTCGGTCTCGGCGAGCACCGCGCAGATCGAGCTCACCTTCTCCGGCGTCTTCGAGGTGCGCGACAGCGGTCCGATCTCCTCCACCGCGACGCCGAGATAGCGCGCGATGTTCTCGAGGAACTGCCCCGAGCCCGAGGCGCACTGGCTGGTCATCTTGTAGGCGAGCACCTTGCCGCGCTCGTCGATGAAGATCGCCCGGCCGTTGAGCGCGCCGATGTCCACCACCGCGCGCGCCGCGGGATTGAGGAAGACGCCGCCGCGTGCGTGCGTGGTCATCGAGTAGAAATGCCCGGTGGCGAATTTCACGTTCTCGCCTTCGCCCGTGGTGGCCACATAGTCCACGTCTTCGGGCCTGAGGCGCGCTTCCTCAAGCACCTCGTCGTAGCCCGCCTTGGCGAGCTGCATGTTGTCGCGCCGGCGGATGCGCTCGACGCGCCTGGCGATCCATTCGCTCTTTCCGGTTTCAGTCCTGAACAGCGCCGTCTTGACGACGCCCGAGCCGATGTCGATGCCAGCGGTATACGTCATGCTGCCTTCCGGTGTTCCACCGTCTTTTT
>Ga0209220_1000134_pt1 | contig 32673 bp, 27 predicted proteins | sample BlaSpr_A8_OM3_M3_FD_187984 | JGI IMG/M metagenome (GOLD analysis project Ga0209220, IMG submission 187984) | Forest soil microbial communities from Thunder Bay, Ontario, Canada - Black Spruce, Ontario site 2_A8_OM3_M3 (SPAdes) (version 2) | ecosystem: Environmental > Terrestrial > Soil > Boreal... | reverse complement strand
CCGGTTCTGGAGCGTTTGCGTCAGATTGATGATCTCTTGATCGATGGAAAGCATGTCCTGCTTGATCTGCTTTCCAAGCCGATCGGCCAAGGCCAGGAGATCCTCTGCCGCGGCTATAACGACATCGAGTGCTTGTTTCGCAGTGTCAGCGGCTAATCGCAGGACGTTCTCCGCCGACCCGACTTCGCGGATGGCGAACTGGCCGAACGCGTACACGATTCGCGGCAGGGCGAGCACGACCAACGACCCGATTCCCGTCCCGGTACGTTCTGCCAGAGCCTGCAACGTTGCTTCGCCGACGACGTAACTGGGATCGGCGAGTGCATCACTGATATCCGGATTTACCACGGCGGTGATGGCACTGAGAAGACGCTTCGTAAGAGCGGTCTGATCCGGGCGGACAGTATCGTTCCACATTTGCATCATGTCCGCTCCGAGGACGACCAGATCCCCTATCATCTGACGATCTGGATCGGGCAGGTGGGGCAGCTCCACTGCCCAGCCTGCCATGACACGATGCATGATATCTTCTCGCGTTCCGCTTCTGACATCTGCAGCAAGCGCGCGCGCCGCCGTCGCGCCATTGGTCATCGCGTACTCGAGCAGACAGTCCGCGATCACGATCGCAACCCTTCCTGAGACGGCGACCAACGCAACAGAAACACGCTCCCTAAGCTCGACCGCGTCATCACCTGACGCCGTGCGGAGCCTCGGCAGGTCGGGGAGCAGAACCGCGAGAACTCTCAGCGCCGGCAACGCAACTTCACCCAGCAGCTCTGCAGTGGATCCGCTGGCCGTTTGACGTGCCGATTCGACGGCGGGGATGAGCTGCTCTCTCAAGACCGGCACCAATGCCTTCGCGAGGGTGGTGAAGAACGCACCGGTATCATCAAGCGCTGAAAGTCCAAAGCCCACTTCAATGACGAGATTCTGCGTTGACCGCGGCAAATCCTCGAACAGCTGCGTGATCTTTTTGACTGGCGACCCTTCGCCGGTCAAGTCGTCGAGCCGGGAGAGGAGATACGCAGCAGCCGCCGCAGGGTCGATTGCTCTCTCTTTTGAGTAATTCAATGCAGTCCGCAGATGATTCGCGAGAGCCGGCGGAGGTGGTGCAAACTCGTCCTGTTCCCGTAAGGCGGCGAGCGCGGTCGCCGCCCAAGCGGCGGCCAGAATATCGGGGAAGGGCTGCAGGTCGATCTTATGCGCCGCTGCGATTTCTACGAAATCCCACAACGCAGCGGTAATCTCTCGAGCGGGGGTCGCCCAGGCACCCACTTCCGCCGCTAGACTGAACGATGAAACCCAGGCGTTGATGGTCTCTACGCAGAGACGTACGCGATGCGCCTCGTCGGCGGACAGGGAAGGAAATTGAGGGACAACACGGGAGATAGCCTCGCTACCACGTCGAATCGCCCATTCAATGGCCGCGTTGGTGAGGGCGTCGGCGGCGCCGCGCGCAAACTGCTCGCCGACTGTCCGCAGTGCCGCGTCTCGAGCTTTACCAACCGGCTGGGTCAGCGCGATGCCGCTGTGATACGCGGAGCGAACGGTTAGCGGCACGAGCAGCGGAACTAATGGAAGGACATCAGCGATTGCCGGTTCCTGCCGCGAAGCGCGTCGCAGCTCCTCCGTTACGACCTGCTCCAGCACCGAGGCCGCTGTGTCAACGAGTCGTTCGGGCTTCTCAATTCCCAGATGCGACACGAATGCGTAGCCCGCCCCGGCCCCGAACGCGAAGCCAGCATCAGCGATGACATCGAATCCGGGGTCGCCAAGGCTGGATTTTACGAACGAGCCTGCGATGACGAGACGACCGTACGCTTCAGCCGCTACACTTGCTCGAGCGACGAACCCCGCTTTGACCTGGAATTCGCGCAAGAGTGCTTCGCTCAGTTGCCGCCATGGACCCTCCAGACGACCCCTGACCAAACCTTCCAGCGCTTCAGTGGACAACCCCGCCTCTGCTCGAATCCACACCGTCGCACGAGCCGATGCCTGCACCCTAGCTACGAGACCGAATTGACCAAAGAGATCCAGGGGCACCTGTGCTTGGAGCGCTACCCCTGCGGCTCCTTCAGCACCTACCGAAACGCTCCCGACAACAGTGCCCTTGAGTTCGGCGATCGCCCCGAGCTGGCCGGACACATCTGCGGTAAGTGAGATCCCACGACGGAAGGATGCTGTTGCTTCAGCAGAGCCAGATATGAATGCGCGGGCGTGTCCCCACGATCCGATATCGCCCGCCGATTCCAGTCCAAACACTTCTTTGCCCATTCGTTGCTCCGCGATCCCACTCCAGGCTCTTCGTCCAACTTCCGGCTAACGCCCTTACCAACCTATCTCTGTAACTCTCCTCAAACCACTCCGGGTTTTCTGCGGTGTGGACGTCTCTTGTGACCATACTCGGGTCTAACGCAACTTGGCGAGCTCCCTAAGCCGTTCCAACAGCTTCACCATCGCCCACGTATCCCGCTCGCAATAGTTCAACAGATCCTGCCTGACGCGATCGCGCTCTTCCGGCGAGATCTTCTGAGCTACGAAGAGCAGCCGCGCGATCTCGACGCTCGCGACGAGGCCGTCCACGATCACGAGATCGCTGTAGGTCAGGTCGGGGACGAGCGGTGTCAGGACGTACTTGAGGCTGAAGCTGCCGAGGAAGTCGGGGTGGTAAACATTCTCCCGAATGACGGGAAGCAGGTCAATCAGCTTGTGCTCGAGCGCCTCGAGCTCGGGTCGCAATTCCGGCGCCTGTTGTAGCCCGCGGATGCGCGTCCTCTCGAACGAAGAGTAGGTCACGATATTCTCGGCGCCGGCGGTCGCTTTGACCATGGCACGGGCGAGCTCGGGCCGAGCATCGTGGGAGCCCTCGGCGAGGTATTCGGCGTGGGTGTAGGTGCCGTCGTGTATTCGTCTTGAGCCCCGAGTCAGCGCGGTTTAGCGAAGAGTTCCTTGACGCGGAGGCCAAATTCACCGAGCGTAATCGGCCTCTGGGCCCTGGGATGCGACGCACTCCATGAGCACAATCGTCTCTGCAAACGGTCGGCTGTTCCGCCCCTACGTCTACGAAAAGGAAGAGGAGTTCGAAGACTGGGTCGGGAAGCTGGCCGACCAGATCTTTGGACAATCAACTATTTACGTTGATGTTAAGAAACGCATGGGAAACGATATCGTGACAATTCCCGATGGCTATGTGGTTGATATGACCCAGGTCGATAGGCCGCGACTATTTGTCGTTGAGAATGAGATTGTCGGTCACGACCCTTTCAAACATATCGGTATTCAGCTCCTGAAATTCGCGACCAGCTTTGACGAGGCTCGTCCGCAGGTCCGAAAGTTCCTAATGACACAGATAGCATCTAGTAAGCCTCAGCTTGCACGACTGGAAGAATACACGCGTCGCTCTACAGTCAGGAACGTGGATGCATATCTTGATCACGCCGTAGAGGGAGACTTCCACGGTCTTGTCGTAATAGATGAAGCGCGCCACGAGCTGCATCGGGTGATTGAGAAGATTCGAGCGGACGTATCGGTGCTGGAGCTAAGAACGTTCATTTCTGACGATGGCGAACGACTGCACCAATTCGACACTCTATATGATGAGGACGAAGAGCTACCACCTGTTGAGCTACGAGAAAAAGCGAGTATGGCCCCCGCCGAGCGCGCTGCTAGACGCGAGCGTAGAGCTGCCTCAGATACAGTAATAGTGCCCGCGAGATCGGAGGGGTTCGAACGAGTCTTTCTCGGCGAGAATCAGTGGTACGCAATTCGAATTGGTGCGGCAATGAAAGAGCGGATACGATTCATCGCGGCGTACCAAGTTTCACCCATCAGTGCGGTGACTCACATTGCTGATGTAAAGGAAATAAAGCCGTATCAGGATAGCGGTAAGTATGCTGTGATTTTCAAGGAACCCGCTAACCAACTGGTCCACGCAATTCCTGTTAAAGAACCCAAGAACGCGCCACAAGGTCCGATTTACGTGGAGAGGGCGAAGCTGTTGAACGCGTCCGTTCTTGAGGATGCTCTAAACTAGCGAACAGTCCTCAGAAGCGAAGACAGGTTCGGGCTGCACTCGCCGCATTATCGCAGGGAATTGCATACAGCTTGCCCTGTTTAAGCGACCATACCGTGAATCCTGATGTGCCCTTTTCCTTACTCGGCGAGCCATTCACGACCTTCCAGGCGCCCTTCGTTACCAGACGGATCGAAACCTTGGGACCGCTTGCAACAGGATCTATGTGAAAGAGCTTGCGACCAGCATCCTCTACAATGAGATGATCACCCTTCGTGTCTATCGCCACGATGCTCTTGCTGTTCGCCCATACCAGAAAATCGGGATTAAAGGTTCGCGTTGAGCCCCGGTCGAGGAGCGGAATCTCGTAGCCCCCTTGAGATGGGTTGCGGCACCAAACCTTCTTCATCTTATCTAACGCTTGCGCGAATTCCTTTTCGAGCTGGTTTAAATCGCTGTAGCCGGCATGCAATGAGTACCTGAAGGGGACTAGGCGCTTTTCATCTACGGCGACGCTGTCGACGACATATGGAATATCCCGGGCATTCTGCACGACGACTGAGTAATCGATGTAAGCGTCGGAGACTCTGGATGCTTGCTGTCGGATAAGATTTGCGGCAGGGCTGTTATACTCGACAAACGCATCAAATTTCTTGTCCTCAATGTCGCACAGATGAGCGGCCTTGCGATGTCGCCTTTGAAGCTCGCGCAGGAAAACCCAGCGAGCGGTAACGCGGTTGCTGTGTTCCAGTTCCACCCACTCCTCTCTTGCTGAAGCTGCCTTCCCGATGGTCTGGAGCACCTGAATGCGGCCGCCCTTCCCCACGACGTCGTCAGTGTTGGGTTGGTACGTGGGGATCATTTGCACGATCTCTCGAATAGGTTCCTTCGCCTTACTCGAATCAACGGAAGCGGTCGGAATCTCCTTATGTTTGCGAGCGTCTCGTGTTGGGCGGTTTCCACCGTGCGTACTTCTCGTAATGGTGAGACTTATTTCTGGCGCATCGGCTGTGACCTTCTGCTGGACATCGCGGATTATGGCCTCGAAGACACCCTTCTCGTCTGTGCGAATGTAGAAATGAGCTGTGTTGAGAATGGTAGCGGGATAATGCTCCGCGCCGGGTTGCCGAAGCACCCGTCCCACGATCTGTGTTACTTGGTCAGGGGAGCCCATATCCTTGTCGATATAGGCAAATGCACAGGCCGGGTCATCCCAACCTTCCTGTAATCCAAGATTAAAAATGATGTGCCGATAATTACCTGCCATGAAACGGTCGTAATCCGAATCGCCACCAGCAAAGAGCGTGAATGCGGGCGGTGGCGGGTATTTCGGATCGAAGCGCAAATCACAGTACACGGCGATTTCTTTGGGGTCGACCTCACATTCCTCGACGAGGTGCCGCCAAATCAGGATGGGCCGAGCAAGCCGTTCCACGAACGGCCGACCAGCATCTTCCTTAATCGACGAGCCGTCTACGACGTTGGTGTTGCTCACATACATGGCTTTCGGCCTAAAGTCCAGTGCAAGCCGTTTGGCCGTCGCATCCGCCTTCGCGAGTGCCGCCACCAACTCGTCGATGGCGATTTCCATTGGTGTCAGGTAGCCGGATAGCAAGATGTGTTTTTTGACAAGCCCAGATTTCACAACGTCGGAGCTCTTGACCGTCGTGACGAAGTTCGCTTCCTGCCAATTCTTGTCGTTCTTCAGCCGCTCGATCGTTTGCTCCAACGCGGGTGGGATTCGAAGCGTAGCGCTGGCGGCAATTAGGGCGTCAGGCCCAAGCTCCAGAAGTAGATCTGTTTGTTGGTTCGACAGATTGTGGCCTTCATCATAGACAATGATGAAATGCCGACGTCTACCCTGACGATCCTTACGTGCCTTGAGCATGTCCCACAACGATTCGGTGGCGACGTCTAGGCCGACCTTGAAAATTCTCCGATCACCCTGCTCCTTATCCTTTTGATTGAACTTGCCTACGGTGGCCACCAGGATTAGCCCACGTGAACTGTCTTCAACGTCGCTCGGCTTGCAATCCAGTAGAGGCTTCACATCAAAGCCACCTATGAGACTTGAATATTTCCCATTGGCGAGATTATTAAACGTTTGCCACACCACTACACGACCCTTGGAGAGCCACAGGACGATTGGCTCTATTGGCAGGCGACTGCGGATTTGCTCAACAGAGTCAGCTAGAATGAGCGTTTTGCCACTGCCAGTGATAGACGAAAGATTCTGATAGAAAGGAACGATCTTGCTATGGGTGACAAGAAGAGGGTCGTCCTGGTACGCGCTAAAACGATCCACGATTTGTGTGGATGCGTCGATCTGGAACGGTAGCAGCTCCATTAGGTGGCAGTCTCGTCGCTCTCATTAAACGGGTCACTGTTTTCGTTCAATCCAAGATGCGCGAGGATCTTGTCTGGAATCTTGTAGAAGCGCACGTTCTTGGACTGATAAACTTCATATCGGGCGTACACGTGATAGGGAGGCTGCAAGTCGGCTTTCTTTGCATCCTGCAGGACGAGTGCATACGTGTCCGTGTCTAGTTCGCCGACCGGTCCACCACCATTGTTCCAGACAATAAAATACCCTTCGCCGTTCTGGTTCTTGCCGACCAGGTAAGTGAACCTCGAATCGTCGATTCGAACAAGGGTAGGGCTATTACGGCTATTGACCTCCCAATGCGATGTTATGATGACATCTACCAACTCGTCCTTTTTCATTGACAGGACAGTTTTCGCGTCAATCTGATTTGTAAGCATCCGGAATTCGAAACCGCCGCCGAGTGGTTCAGCACTCTTTTTAAACTTGCCACCCTTGGCTGGACGCTCACCAGTAATCGCACTCTTCAATCGCCGCCAGGTTAGGGTGCGTGCGTACTTGTCTCCGTTTTCCGGTCTGCCCTGCTCGATCAGGATAAACCGACGATCGGTTCCTGCCCACTTGTTAAGCTGTAGAACTGCATGACCCGTGGTTCCCGAACCCGCATAAGGGTCCATCACGACGCCAGCGGGTGGACACCAAAGCTGGATGATTTTTGCCATGAGCTTTAGCGGCTTCACCGTGTCAAAACCATGTCCCTTGCCGACCAGTGCAGTCAATTCACTCACACCATCACTTGAGCGTCCGGACTCGCGGAACCCCCACGAGGTCGAATTGAGTTCAACGGGCAGGCTGAGGTCATCATCTGCCCAGAAAGTGACTGGCACCTTGCCTCTCTTCAGCTTCTCAAGATGCGTCTTTACTCTAGGTCGACCCTTGCCATCTCGACCAAACCAGATGAACGGCCAATTGTCCCTTTCCAATCGCTCCAACGCCTTCTGAGATACTTTACTTGGAACGCCTTTCTTAGAGACGCCCTTGACCATTAGAGCCGGTACTTTTCCATCGCCAATGTCTCGCTCCTCATACTCCGAGCCCCACTCCGACAGCCACTCCAAGAGGTTCTTCTTAGTGTGCCGCCAGGCCCCGTTACCAGCAGGGTAGTGCAGCTCACCAGTAAAGGGAGACTGAATCGCAAAATCGTATTTCGTGGAGTAGCTGCGTGCCGTGAGGTTTCCCTCACGCCAGTCGCCGTCGGGGTCGTTGTCTGGATTCGAATAGCGTCTGTTATCCTTTTCGCCTCGCTCAAGCGATGCGGTACGAGCTTTGGCAATGTCCTTCGAATAGACGAGGACGTACTCCGTTGACGTTGAAACGTGCTTGTTGTCTGGTCTCGGCGCAGCAGCCTTTTGCCAGTTGATAATGGCGATCCGGTTCTCTTCGCCGAATACTTCGTCCATCATGAGACCGAGATTAAACAACTCGTTGTTATCAATACAAATCGCCACAATACCTTGTGGTCTGATCATCGCCTTCATCATCTGCAAACGCGGCAGCATCGCCTTCATCCATTTCGTATGCCGCGAACCATCCTCCAGTGTTACCAGAGTACCTAGATCAGGATCATTTGGGTCCTGCTCCCAACGATCGTTGTACCGGAATTGTTGGCCCGTGTTGTAGGGAGGATCGGTTACAATCAGATCAACTTCACCTCTATACTTGTAGAGCGTCACCATTGCTTGGAGGTTTTCGCCCTCGATAAGCATGTTCCTACATTGTTCTTCTGGTTCCCCGACGTGAAGATCCTTGATACGCCGAGTGACTCGCGGCCGGACTCGTCGTCCAATTTCCATTGCCGCTCGTTTGCCGTAAAAACTTAGGCTGATACCTCCATTGACCATGCGCTTGACCATCGCTAGCAGATCTTCGCGGTCGAGCAGGTCTAATGCCTCAAGATCGGTTATGCCATCGCGGACATTCGAGATGCCCAAATTGGCAATTCCCGTTGGTGTTGCCGCGGCCCTGCTAATGGAAGTCATATTGCCGACAAAGTAATACGAGCTAAGCGGCTCAGGCAGGGCACGAATCGTGGTTCCAGCCGAAGTACAAAGCCGACGGTCCTCGTTGGCCGCCGGGCGTGCTTACGCGACTTCGGCTCTCTCTTGCTGGTGTGTAATCGCAGGATTCTGATCGAGAGAAGAATGCACCCAGGGACGGCTTACCCCGGATGGTACGCCAACTAGTCAGTTGGCCTTTACACGCCGGGATTAGGGCGTTTTTACTGGATTTGTGGCAACTCGAACAGGAGGGGAACAGTTCAGGATCAAAACTCGGCGACTAGGCTCCCTGGCAAGCCACATGAATCTCACGTTCTTGAATCGGAGTAATAGTGCGGTTTTGAAAGGTCACAGGCCAATCTCGGACTAACGATTGGGCCGCCCATTCGACAGGATAGAAATTCTTGAAAACAAACCGAACGAACTGTCCGATGCTGAGAGGTGCGAATACAGGGATTCTACAAAGATGCGAGTTTACGGTGACATGGACAGCGGGATGGTTGGTCGCGGCACTAGCCGAATCGAAGTCGAAGCGAATTGGTGATCGTAAGCGAAGGCGGCAATCAGTATGAGGGGAAAGCGGATGAGAGCCAAGTTCACTCTTCAGTTCATCTTCCAGAAAGAGATCGACTAACTCAATCAGATCATCCTGGGGTTGAATCTCAGCTGGTCCGAATAGAATTGGACATGGATGGTAAGACAATCTGTGCCACACGATTTGACCACGCCGAAAACGGTAGCTTAGCTGGAGCAAGGAGCCATCGGTCAGTACGCATGTGTACTGCTTTGTGGCCAGGAAAAAACGATACTCTGCAACTCTCGGAGTCTGGTCTGGTGCCAAGACGGAGTTGGCCAACCCAGTCCAGGTAACCAGTTCTTCGTTTCCACCTAGACGAGTTATAACACTTGAATTCGCGGCAAGCGCAAAACCGCTCTCGAGCAGCAACTGGACCAATCTGGCAAGTTCCCCGCGCACATGGGCGGGCGTCACTGACCCTCCAGCTTGCTCTCAGTCGTGAGTTTCTGCAGTGCTTCCCGCAATTCCGCCGGGAGTGTTTCGAGTGAAACGTCGCCCTTCTCAATGAGTTCCAATAGATCGACGAGGCTGGCCTGCGCCTTGTCGAGTTTCTTACGTTCTTCTGGGGTGCGGTCTCGATGAATGCGACGAAGCTGCTTCAACGTATCCGCATCGGGTATGTCGAACGAAAGCTGATAGTGGTTCTTCTTCACTGATCCAACCTCCTTTGTAAGAACCTCCATTCCCTCGCCGCAACCGAACAGCCGAACCCAAGCACGGGTACGAGTAATAGCAGTGAAAAGCACGTTTCTTCTCTTCAAGAGCTCATAACCAGGAATTGCGTAGTCGGAATTTAGGACATACACCATTGCTGCTTCGTTCCCTTTGGCGCGATGAATGCCCGAGATTGCGATCGAATTGTCTTCGAAAAGGCTATCTACTCCGCTGGTTACGCCCGCAACGTGCGACGCTATTTCAACGTTGTCGAGAGCCTTCATGACGACAGCAGCCTTCCGCTTCGCCGTCAGAGGATCTGCGAGGATCACAAGTATATCGCTATATTCGAGTTCGTCTTCCTCCAAGTTCTTTTTGATTTCTTTCGCTAGCCGATCGGCTTGTGCTTCTTCGTCCGGGAACACGCTGCAAACGACCACGTCCTCTGGCTTCAGTAGCTCGCTGAAATACTGAGGAGATGCGTTAGCACGGCGTTTCATGACAACGTGGTGCCCGGGGCTAATTTGCCCGCTGACTATCTCGTATCCAACCTCTTTCCAGAGTTCCGGATAATCGAAGAACTGAACTAGGGCCTCTTTCCGATAGATTCCAAATCCGATAGCGTGCGCAATGGTCAAAGCCCAGGGGGGGTTCCTATAACAGACTGGAAGAACAATGTCTTGCTTCGGCTGACCTCGATCATTCTTTAATTCGGGGACGCGGGGACGCTTGTCAGAATCGAATCCGAAGAGTTCGGAGGGTGGGGCCATGTGGTAATGCCCGAGGTTCTGCAGCTCGTCGTACGCGTAAACGATCCTCTTAGGCTCCTTGGTAGCCTGCCAGACTAGTGAAAAGAAAGAGGGGGGTAAGTCCTGTGCTTCATCAATGAGCACAGCGTCATAGAACGGCTCCAGTGTTCGGCCCAATAGAGCCTTATCGAGCTCCTTACAGATCCCATCGAAAACCTGCGCATAGGGAAAGCGCTGTCTTGCTTCCCCTAATGTCATCGGTGACACTCCCGCCCGACCAGCTATCTCCGAATAGATCCCTGGCTGACTGGATGAGCCCCACGAATGGCGGATTTGGAGTTTGTCCCAATCCGGCTCGTCATTCTTGTGCTCAAACGTGAATCTTCTAATCAGATCGGTGAACTGTTGATACAAAGAGCGGGTGTGGAACGTGACCGCAATGCGCCAGTCAGGGTTCTTTGTGTGCAAATAAGCGGCCTTGAGCGCCAACACGATCGTCTTCCCAGATCCAGCGAGTCCCCGGATTCTCTGCGGCCCATCCGGGGATTCGACTGCTGCTGCTTTTTGCCATTGATCAAGATTGGCAATTTGTTTCTCGATGTTCTTTAGGACCGCGCCTCTTGAGGTGTCGCTCCGGACGTTATTGCGCTTTCGCGCTGGCTTGATGTTTGTGACTCTCTGAATTGCAGCGTTAACATGCGCGAGCAACTCAGGCTCTATCGGCGGAAAGCGACTAAGAATCGATTGCAAAGAGTTAGGCGGAGCAGCGAGAAACCCGTCATTAACAATGGGATGGTCTAGAGCCGGTGAAACCGTGACGACATTCACCTCAACTGCTAGTTCGCGTCCCTTCCTGAGGGCCTTGGTAGATATGAGTTTTTGTTGAATGGCCGTAAACAGATCATCCTGTCGTTCTCTCGCTGCGTCCATCCCTTCCCCAGCATGGAACTCGCGCAAGTCAAAGACAACAACCGAGTGCTCCCGAGTTGTTAGAAGTCCATCGACAAATACAGGTTCATCGGCGGACGCGATAACCGGATATCCGATGTAGAGGGTACCAGTGAGCGAGCTCAGAGGAGGCTTTTGAAAACTCTCAATGAGTCGATCTGCTCCAAAGAGGTTCTGCTTTTCACCAACAACCAGATCAATCATTGAGTCCTGGTTCCCGAGGGAGGGTTTTTGGGAATCAGGAAAACTACGCCGCCGAGTTGTGTCCCGCATCGGGCGACCCGCTGCATATGGTAGGAGGAAGGGGTCTTATGCGTTAAGCGTGAGCACTATGCAGGGTTTGATTCAATTCGTCTTCAATGGTACTACGCATCCTTTGAACGCGTATACGTCAGGTACCCGCTACCACGCACCGATGGCACCCAAACGACGGCAGCGTCGAGATCCGACCGATCCACCAGTACGCATCCTGAAGGGACTCCGGCGCTCGGGAGCCGGCAGAAAAAACTTCGGCCCCGCATAGCGGGGCCGACTTTTGACCCTGCTGCTACCCAGGGAAGCGGCGCGGGTCTTCGCCGTACGTGCACTCGCGCTCGATCCTGCCGTTCTCGCCTTTGATAACCACTTGGCTCAACGTGTGCTGCTGCGCGAGCCTGCGAGCATCGTTGATCGCATCGGCCTTGCTCTCCACGACTACCGCTGCACGCTCGGTGCCACGACGCTGCACAGCCCAATCACCGTCACGCGGCTCCACGACATAAACGACACGCTTCGACATGTGCTGCTCCTTCCAATCTCGGTGAATACGATCTGCCATCACTCGGGATGTTAAACGTGCTCGTCGCCGATCACAACAGGTCAACGTCACTAGTTTACGGACGCAGCGATGGGGGAACGGTCGACACGAGGATCTACTGATCGGCGGGGAATTTGCTTTGCACCGATTGCAACAAGGCGCGGCAGGTGATCATCCACCCACCGCGCCTCGCCGCCTAGGCCTAGGCTCCGGCGCTTCCATTACGCCGCCTTCGGCTGATCACCAGCCTTGGGCTTGAACGGTCCAAGCACGTTCCGGGCGCTGGCCCACGCCCCCATCAGCTCCGCGCTGTCTCCGAACCGATACCGCACCCCGTCGAGCAGCCGCACCTGCTCGGCGATCTCGGCGGCAACGGCCTGGAGATCGACGGTCGCACCCACACGTTTCACGCCGCATTCCCACCCCTCGATGCAGCAAGACCGCCCTATCGAGCGCCAGTGCGGATCAGCACGTTCTGATTACCACACCCAGGACCGCACCCATGACGCGTCACATCCCAGCGCTCGTCGCCGCCCTCGCCATCGTGCCGCTTGCACCCGCCACCGGACAAACCTGCACCGAACCTCACTACCGCTGGAGCGAGAAAGTCGACACGTCGTTCGCGCACCACACTCGGGCCGCGGTCGACGTCACAGCCATGCTGACCTGGCCGGCGCGGACAATCACCGCGAAAGACAAGTGTGCGCGTCGGATCGGAAAAGAGCGGAGTGTCTTCTCGGTCACTGCGTACGTGCGGCGCATCAAGCTCCACGAAACCGATGGCGACTGGCACATCGAGATCACCGAAGAGGAGTACACGCCCGTCCCCGCGTCCTGCATCATCGTCGAGATCCCCGCGCCGGCACACGGCGACGTCTACCGTCAAGCGCGGATTCAGCTCGCGGCCCTGGTCGATACCACACATCTGGCGGCAAACGGTGACCTGGATGCCCCAGTGCAGGTGACATTCACTGGAGCTGCCTTCTTCGATGGCTATCACCAGAAGCAGACTTCAACGGGCAAGCATGCGAGCCAGCACGGACGCTGCAATTCGTCTCTCAGCGCGTTATGGGAGCTGCATCCCATTTACGACGTAACAGCGTCGGTCGGTCCGTGAGCCAGCCTCGACCAATTCGCATCTTGAGCATCGATGGCGGCGGCATCCGCGGCATCATCCCCGCGATGGTCCTCGCCGAGCTGGAGCGAAAGACCGGTCGTCCGATCTGCAAGCTGTTCGATCTGATCGCCGGGACCTCGACCGGTGGGGTCCTCGCGCTCGCACTCACCAAACCCGATGCCGCGGGCAAGCCCGCGTTTTCGGCGGCTCGCCTGGTCGAGCTCTACGAACTTGAAGGGGCGACGATCTTCTCGCCCGCATGGCACCGCTGGCCGATCATCGGCTTTCTCTATGATCTGTTCTGCGTGCGCTACTCAGCGCGAAACGTCGGGCGAGTGCTGCAGCACTACTTTGGCGACACGCGCTTGTCCGAAGCGATCACCCCGCTCCTCATCACCGCCTACGAGCTCGAGAAGCGGGACCCGTGGTTGTTCAAGAGCGAGAAGGCAAAGACCAGAGCGGACCACGACTTCCCCATGCGCCAAGCGGCCTACGCGACCTCCGCGGCGCCGACATACTTCCCGCCACTCCCGCTTCCAGCGCCGCCGCCGCTCCGCCAATACGCGCTCATCGACGGCGGCGTGTACGCGCAAAACCCGGCGATGTGCGCTTACGTCGAAGCGCACACGCTCTACCCGGATGCGAGAGACTTCATCATCGCGTCGCTCGGTACCGGCCAGACAAAGACGCCGATCCCGTACCGCAAAGCGAAACGCTGGGGACTCGCGGGCTGGGCTCGGCCGATCCTCGACGTCGTGTTCGACGGTGTGAGCGATACCGTGGATTACGAGCTCGAACAGCTGCTGCCGCCGGCGGGCGGCTCAAAGCGCCACTATCGGTTTCAAGCCGAGCTCGAGGAGGGTGAGGATGCGTTGGATGATCCGAGCCCGGCGAATATTCAGAAACTCAAGGGCGTGGCTCGGAAGCTGATAGCGCAGAACGAAACGGCACTCACGACCTTGGCGGCCGAGTTAGGATAGGGCCTCGACAACAACAAGGCGCGGCAGGTGATCATCCACCCACCGCGCCTCGCCGCCTAGGCCTAGGCTCCGGCGCCGCCATCACGCCGCCTTCGGCTGATCACCAGCCTTGGGCTTGAACGGCCCCAGCACATTCCGGGCGCTGGCCCACGCCCCCATCAGCCACCGCGCCGACCGCGCGCAGATACAACAGCAGCTTGCTCTGCAGCGCTCGACGCAGCTTCTCGCGCTGCCGGGTGGCCGCTCGCGTCACCACGACGCCACCTCGCTGCTGCGCCACCAGTACCTCCGCGCGCTGGATCAGCTCCTCGAGCTTCGCGAGCCCGAGTCCTTCGTGTTTGGCACGCGTCGGGCTCCGTGGCGTGGCGCCGGAACCCAGATATAAATCGACGGGTTCGAAGCCCGGAGGTGCGTCGAGAGTCAGTGGACGGGATTCGCGCGCGGCTAGGAAGATCATGTGCAGCCGGGACAGCGAGTCATCAAGCGTCAAGACATCGGCCCCCGCACCGCGGGGCTGAGTCTCAAACCCCGCCGACCCGACTAGGTAGAAGAATGGCGATTCGACGAGCTTCAACCGGCACAGCCGTCGAGGGTTCTGTGCCAAGGTTGAGTTGCTTGATGTAACGCTCGTGCCGCAATAACGTCCGTCGATGCAGCAAAAACACCCTTACCGCATCCAACTCACAACACAGTTTCAAGATCCGACGCTTCTTGCCATTTCTCACCGAGAGCTGTGGAGGTCCCCATGAACGCAAGGACGCTCTCTCTCGTTTTTGGTGCGTTGTTGGTTATCGCGCCGAGCGCCATAGCCCAACTTCCTTCGTCAGCGCCGGGGTTCGGCACACCTCCGCACAACGCGCGCGCACACTCGACGTTTCTAACGACTCGTTTGAGTAGACCCCGCGATAACGCCCCCGGAGCAGTACGAACCCCCTGCGGGGCTGATGACATTCCTGTGCCGGCACCCGTGCACGCCTCCGCGGCGGTGCTGGATCCCGTGGCCGCTGTGAATGAGCTTCAGGCGATCGCTTGGGCGAGCTATAGCGTGCAAGTCCTGTGTGAAGCCAGAGACTCTATCCAGACTGAAGATGGAGAAGAAAAGGTTATCGCTCAACACGGACGAGTTTGTTACGGGATCGGTGTGTGTGATGCATACGCATTCTGGCTGACGAATGTGGAGTTCGACGCGCACATCGGTGCAGCGCCTGGACTCCGATACGGCTGTTTAGTCCAGAGCGATTGTCCGGCAGGCAAGAAGCCGGGTTTTCAACTGGAAATTCCGCTCAATGGCACGTGGAACGCCCACATAGGAGCGTTGCTGCATGCTGACGCATCGGTGTGGGGGTTGACCCTGATTCCGCTCCCCATCTCAGGAGGCGGTTTCGGGATAGGTCCAATCTATCTGTCGTGCTGCGTGACGAAGCCACTTACCATTGACCTGTCCAATATCAAGTTTCAGCAGACGACTTGGCTCAGCGGCCCGCAGGACCACCCGACGGTTGATAGCGCGCAGATTAAGGGGCACGTGACTCTACAGATGGACGGCGCTTTTTACACGTACCATCCAGAAGACATAGACTTCACGGTCGATGTCACGTCTGCAGGCAAAATCCACTTCGCCTCGCCAAACCCGATTCAAGCGGGCGTGCGATTCATCGATTTCAATGGTGCTGAGCTACCCGGTCAGATTCATGACCTCAAAATCGAGATCTCGTACGACCCGCAAACAGATAGTCTGACCGTCAGCTCTGGCATGTGGCTGAAGGTCGATCTCGCCGAAGTATCTGGTGAGAGCTTCGGTTTTGACACGCCATTTTCCACATCTCACAAAACGGCGGCTCCCATTGGTTTAAGATCTTCACTGCCGAAATCGTGGGGGGAGAACGCGCCACAGCATCTGACGGTACCAGCTAACCCATCCATGGACTTCGCCGGGGCGGCCAGCCAAATCGAAGCGGCGATACTTAAATGGCATCTGCCGTGGGGAGCAGTCCTGTCGCTTGATCGCACGGGACCAACCGTTTGGCCCGACACAAACTTCGCATGCCCACGCACAAAGCGTTCACCGTTCGGCCCTGAAGACAAGCCAGCATCTCTTTGTTATAGCAGAGAATGGGACTCTGCGATCTGGACAGGCCATTACCTGGCTGCAGAGAGTTTCCGATATGCGGCGACGCAAAGTCCAGATGCTCTAGCGCGTATCAAGGTTGTGCTCGACGGGATCGCGCGACTGTTCTGGGTCACGGAAGACGCTGCCGTAGGCAATGACGGTCACATCGTGCCGGTCAAGGACGGGCCTGGTCTCCTGGCGCGCACAGCGATACGCGATGGAGACCTACACAAGGAGGTGGGTGACATCCCTCTCGCCGATTCTCCGAATGGGAAAGTGTCTGGCTTCGGTCATTGTTACTACGAACGCCCTGAAGGCGGCTGGCGAGTCCGTCGACTTCGCTCACCAGGTCACGAAGAACTGGTCTCAGGCAAAACGTTTCGCTCGTACGCGCAGGCCGAGATATATGGGCACCCGGAGCCGATCCCCCCCGTCTGGTACGGCCTGGGGTGTGGCGAACGTGACGAAAGCCCGATCAGTCATGATCAATATTTGGGCGTGTTCATGGGTTTGGCATTCGCCCATGCCTTGGTGTCAGATCAGCTGGTGCAGGACAGCACACGCAACCTACTGACGAGAGCGCTTTCCTACCTCATAAAGGAAAACTGGGACGTTCGCGTACCGCCGCGACGTCGGATCCCAGCCGGCTCGACATCGCTCGGCGCGTGGGACCAGCAGCTCGCTCTGCTACGCATAGGCGCAAGCGTCAACCCCTCTGCTGTAATGCCAAACGGCGTGCCACTCGGGAAGCTCTACGAAGTTTATGCAAACGGCTCCAAGCTGAACTGGATCCCGACCTGGACTACGGTGCTCGATCCTGTCACCTCCGGCTACTACAAGTTCAACCTTTCACACGCGTTAAACGGGCCAACGTTCTTCTTGGAGACGGATCCCACACTGCGCCAGAATTACCGCATCGCGTATGACATATTGCGACGCGCAACGCGCCACCATAAGAACGCGTACTTCAACCTTGTGAGGATTTTGGTTGAATCCCCGCCTGAGCGTTCCATTGTTGCCGGCCAACCCTCCGGATCGAACCCGTCTCTCAGCTTGCAAGACGAGATCAAGAGCATACTCGCCGAATGGCTCGTGCGCCGAGACGCCGTGAACGCGGGGGATGGTCTCCCCCTTAACATCGTCGCTGACCCATCATATCAAGCGAACCTTTTCAATCAGGATACTCATACATCGGAAAGTGGTGGTGTCGCGCCCTACGATGCATTGGACGGCAGCCGTTCCTACGTAGCAACGTTCGCGTTGCCAATGTCAGCCCGAAATGGTGCCGGTTTGGATTTCGCGTGGGAGCGTGGTCCCTTCGACGTTGCCCTGAGCCCTCATGACAAGGATCACCCTGCTTGCGCGATAATCTTACGAGCTCGCGGATTCTCACCGGCGTCGGTTTCAGCAAATTGGATTCGCAAATGTGGATCTGACCTTGGAAACCAGGAAGCCCCGGGGGTGGACTATTTGCTGGCTTATTGGATCGCTGTCTATCTGGGTATCCTGTGAGAACAGTAGCTACGTATGGGCATCGGGACCGAACGATGTGAGGTCGCCGGTCTGGAGCAGGGCATCAATGAGAGGCGTTAGCGCCGTGCCCAAACGCTTCGTCGGGAATAAACGAGGCGCGGCAGGTGATCATCCACCCACCGCGCCTCGCCGCCTAGGCCTAGGCTCTCGGCGTCTCATCACGCCGCCTTCGGCGTCTGACCGTCCTTGGTCTTGAACGGCCCCAGCACGTTCCGGGCGCTGGCCCACGCCCCCATCAGCTCCGCGTTCTCCCCAAACCGGAACCGCACGAGCCCATCGAGCACGCGTACCTGCTCTTTGATCTCGGCCGCCACCGCCTTGAGATCGGCGCTTGCACCCACATGATTGCGCCGGCCTTCGCGCGAAGCCTCCAGCGTCTTCTCGAACTCCCCCAACGCGCCCGCGAGAGCATCGAGCAGCATCGGGGACATGTCGCGGCTCACGAACAGCTCCTTCGGCCCACCAGTACCTCCGCCCGCTGGATCAGCTCCTCGAGCTTCGCGAGCCCGAGTCCCTCACCAACGGCGTCCGTCTTGTGGGCCCGCAGAAAATCGCGCACCCGCTAGGGGCGTTCATAACGCCTCGCCGCCGCCTTCCCTCGCCGCCCCTCGGTGAACTAACAAGCTGCCCTCCGGAGGCTTAAGACCAAATTCGTCCGGATTGCCGATTCGCTTTGTATTCCAGGTCCTGCTTATTCCGCTCATGAATGCTCGTCATCTTGCCGCTACTGTACTGGTTATCTGGCTTGCCGCGGCATGCGCCGGAACCGAGCCGACCACGAATCCCGGCGACCCCCCGCCGCCACCCCCACCCCCACCGCCCCCAGTCCAGCCGCCTCCTCCGCCGGTGAAACCAGTCGGCTATTTCGTGGCGCTGCAGGGGAGCGGCGAGGCCGACGGCACCATCGATCATCCGTGGAGCTACGAACACGCATTCGCCGGGGCCGCGGGGAAGATTCATCCCGGCGATACGGTGTGGTTTCGCGCAGGCTCCTATCCCCTTCCCGAGACCCGCCGCATCACCGTCAGCGGGACCGGCGAAACCAGCCGAGTCGTGTTCCGCCCCTATCCCGGCGAGCGGGCGGTGTTCGCGGCCACCGACGCGCGCCACACCGATTGGATCACGGTCGATGGCGACTGGGTCACGCTCTGGGGTCTCGAGTTCACGAGTACCAGTCCAGATCGGGCCCACGACCGGGGCGCGACTATCTACAACAACGGCAACTGTAATCGCTATCTGAGCATCATCGTCCATGATGGCGGCATCGGATTCTACGCCGAGCCGGCGCGCTACGGCACCGAGCTCATCGGATCGATCTTCTACAACAATGGCTCGGGCACGGCCGTGCGAACGGACGGTCACGCCATGTACATCAAGAGCAACGCTACGCCAGAGAATTCGTGCCGGCCGGGCCAGGCCAGAATCGTCGTTAGAGATAACGTGGCATTCAACGGGTTCGGCTTCGGCATTCATGCGTACACCGATCGTGCGGAGGGCCTGCACGGAGTGCTGCTCGAGGGCAACGTGGTGTTCAACAATGGCTCGGTGGCGGACGCCCGATACAGCGCAACGAGCTGGAATCTTCTGTTAGGCGGTGACGCGGACGTCCTCATCGTCGACGCCGACACCGTGCGCCGGAATATGAGCTACTACTCGCCTCCCACCAAACTCCAGAATCCCGGCGCCGGGATCACAGTCGGATATAAGCCGGGGCCCTGGACGTCACGCCAGCACCACGCGGTGGTGACCGACAACTACTCGGTCGGCGGAAGCTACGCCCTGCGGATTCGCAACTGGGACACTGTCGTGGTTCGCGGCAACGTCGCCGCGGGACCCGACGTCGCGTATCTCGAGGCGGCGAGCCTCGCGCACTACCTCTGGAGCGCGAACACGTACTACGCCGATCCGAGCAGCCCGGCGTGGTATTTCAACGCGCCGCCCGCCCCCGACGCCAGCAGGATCACGTGGCAACAATGGAAGCTCGCCACGGGACTCGGTGGCACCGACGTGGTCACAGCCGAGCCGGTAGCGCCGCAAGTCTTTGTCCGCTCGCTGGCGCCGTACGTGGCCGGGCGCGGCCACATCATCATCTACAACTGGAGCATGGCGGCGTCGGTGCCGGTCGACCTCTCGTCGGTGCTCACGGCCGGCGATTCCTTTGCCGTGTGGAACGTGCAGGATCTCTTCGCAGCAACGCCGGTGCTCAGCGGCACCTACACCGGCGGGACAGTCACGCTGCCGATGGCCGGCGTCACCCCTCCCCCACCTCTCGGCGGCACTCGCATGCCGCCGCGCACGGCGCCGGAATTCGACGTGTTCGTCGTGCAGAAGCAGTAGAGCGAGAGCTTAACCCTCACACGCTTGCGCAGGATCCGGTTGCGTCGAGTCGAACGCCGGGCGCATTTTCTGGCGCTGACTAAACCTCGGGGCTGAGAGAAAACAATAAGGCGCCGATACCCCACCAGCCCATCACCCTACCTGCTTCGGGGCACCTATCTCCTGATCGCCCTCGCAATGGGAGCCCAGATCTGGCCGCTCATCCTGCATCACCCGGCGAACCTGGGGCACATGCGTGGCGTGGTACGCAGCTTGCTCGGCGCCCTCACGCTCCTGTGCCTGCTCGGCGTGCGCTATCCGGTGAAGATGCTGCCGCTCTTGTTCTTCGAGTTTGCGTGGAAGGCGATCTGAGTCGCCTCGGAAGCCTTGACGGCGTGCCTCATGGGTGTGGTGCTCGTTCCGCTGGTACTCCCGTGCCGCTACGTGATCAACACGTACGTCCGCGAGCCTGGTGAGAGATGGCGACCTTGAACCACCAGCCTATCATATTACATTACTCATACCCAGTAATACTGAGTATGCCATATGCCCTATGCCCGGATCGCCATTACGCTCCCGCCCAACGTCCTCGCTGCCGTGGACAAACGCGCGCGCGCGGAGGGTCGCCCGCGGAGCCGTGTCATCGTGGATGCCCTCCGATCCTACCTCGCGGCACCCGCAGCGGTTCGGGAACCGCCCGTGCCGGCCTACGGCACGGACCCCGTCGGCACCGCGCGTCGTGAGCAGCTTGAGCGTGACCTCGCCCGTACGCCCGCCGAGCGCCTGCGCAGCGCCGAACAAGCCACCCAGCTTGCCCGGCACACACGCCCGACGCGCCAAGCTCGGCACCAGATCATCGGCTTCGATTCGTATGAGGAGTTCTACGAGTGGAAAAAAGCCAATCGCGCATAACCCAGGTCTGCGGCGCGCTGAATCGCGCGAAAGCCCACTACCTGGTGATCGGCGGGGTCGCGTGCATCCTACACGGCTATGCGCGCGCCACCGAGGATATCGATATCCTGATCGAGCGCACCGCGGCGAACGCGCGTCGCGTGCTCAACGCCCTGGCCCGGGTGGGATACGGCTTTGCACGCGAATGGACGCCAACCGAGGTGCTGAAGAAGCCAATCACCGTCATCGGCGATGATCCGCGAGTCGACATCTTCACCGTCGCCTGGAAGGTGAAGTATGAGCACGCCGTGGCGAATGCCGGCACCGCCGTCGTGGACGGCGTCAGGATTCCGCTGATTGGCTTGGGCGACCTCATCGAGACCAAGCGCACCGGAAGGCTCCAGGACGCCGCGGACATCGAAGTCCTGGAGGAAATCAGAAGGCGCGGCAGGTGATCAGTCTGCCGCGCCTTCGCGCTTCGGGAAGTGAGTCCATCACGCCGCCTTCGGCTGATCACCAGCCTTGGGCTTGAACGGCCCAAGCACATTCCGGGCGCTGGCCCACGCCCCCATCAGCTCCGCGTTATCCCCAAACCGATACCGCACCAGCCCGTCGAGCACACGTACCTGCTCGGCGATCTCGGCGGCCACGGCCTCGAGATCGGCGCTCGCACCGATGTGCTGGCGCTGAGCCGCCCGCGTCGCTTCGATGGTCTGCTCGAACTCGCCCAACGCCCCGGCGAGATCGCCCAGCAGCTGCTCCGACATGCCGCGCTTCACGAGCACGTCCTTGTGCAGGGTGGCCTTCTCCAACATCCCCCGCGCCGCCGTGAGCAGCGCCTCGTGGCTCGCGTTGGAGGGCGGAACCTGAAACTGCACCGCCAGCTCCGCGTTCTCCTTCGCCGCCACCACACCCACTGCTCGCAAATACATGAGCAGCTTGCTCTGCAGCGCGCGCCGCAGATTCTTCCGGCGCTTCGTCGCAGACCGCGCCCTCACCGGCGCGCCATGTCGTTCGTTGGTCGAACGCTGTCAGCCATTTGTAAGGTTGGGTGCGGTCGCGGGCGCGCGCGGTCGATGTCTCGTGCCGCCACGTGCCCTCGCGACGGGTCGCGGTGCATCGCGAGCGTCGCGCGGTCCAGTCTCGATGCCGCGCGGTCCACTTTCACTCGCGCGCGGTCGTCGCTACTCCGATCGCAGTGGACTCACGCTCAAACGTAGGACACTCATTTCACAACGAGGACAGCTCTCGGCGAAAGTCAGTCGCCGCCCTTCGCCGCCGCTTCATCTCGCCGCCGCTTCATCTCGCCTACGGCTTCCAGGCGAAGGTGTCGAGCAACACGCTGCTGTCGACTGTCCCATCACCCGTGTCCCAGACCATGAAGGCAATCCGCACCGTAGGCCGCTAGGCCCACCAAAAAACTGTCAAGCATCGATTGGTGGTTGGAAAGCAGGAGCGTGTTTCGCGTGGTGCCGACGTGCTTGCGGCCCAACACCCTAGTCCGGTTCAGGCGGAGAAGAACACCCGTGGAGGAGCGTCGGAATCTCTAGCCATTACACGATTATACCGGTACGTTGGGCCATGCGCCGAAATTCTTTGCTACCGATTGCTCTGCTGGCGGTGCTGGCGCCTCGAACCGCTCAAGCGCAAGACACCCTCGAGTACGCGGTGAAATTCGTGTGCGGCCGGCCCACTTCAGGTAACCCGTCAGCCGCCCCGGGGAGGTATTTCACTTCCATCAACGTCCACAATCCCAATCGCGACAGCTTGGTGTTTCAATACAAGATCGCGACGTCCGGCAGTGGGACTGCGGGGACATTGACCCAGTTCGTGCCACTGTTCCTGGGATACGACCAGGCCCTCAACATCGATTGCGCGAGAATACAAAGGCTTTCGGGCATCCCTGCGTACACGGAAGGATTCGTCGTCTTCCACAGCCGCGTGTCGCTCGATGTCGTCGCGGTGTACACGGCGCAGGGAGCTGGTGGACTCGTCAGCACCGAGCAGGTAGTTCGTGTGCCGGCGCGATCGCTCGCGGCTGCGTGCACATCGACGTCCACGAAGCCGTGGACTCCTGACCCCACGCCGCCCGTCCTCGAGCGCCACGGCGTGTGGGGCGCCAACACGAGCGACGTCTTTTCCGTCGGACTGGGCGGGACGATTCTGCACTACAACGGATTCGCGTGGAGCCCGCAGACGATTCCCGTGGCGGGCTATGTCATCCTCACAGACGTGTGGGGCTCGTCGGGATCCGACGTCTGGGTGACCACGAACACCGACACGCTGTTGCACTACGACGGCGCAACGTGGTCCATGTTCGTCGCGGTTGGCTCGCGCGGCACGACGACGAGCGTGTGGGGCGCGAATACCAACGACGTATTCGTCGTCGGCATCGGCGGCGCCATTCTCCACTACAACGGCGCGACCTGGTCCGGACAAACCAGCGGCACGACCACGGATCTGCTGAGCGTCTGGGGAACGAGCGGCAGCGATGTCTTCGCGGTCGGCAGGAACGGCACGATTCTCCATTACAACGGCGCCGTTTGGTCACCGCAACCGAGCGGCACCGCGCTGGATCTCGCCGGCGTCTGGGGCAGCGCCGGCAACGACGTGTTCGCCGTCGGGAACGGCGGCACGATCCGGCATTACAACGGCGCGACCTGGACGCCCCTCCCGAGCGGCACGACGACCGCCCTGCACGACGTCTGGGTCGCCAGTCCGTGCAATGCCTTCGCCGTCGGAGACAGCGGCACGATCCTGCGATACAACGGCAGCAATTGGATCCTGGAGCCCAGCGGCACGGCTCAGCCGTTGCTGGCCGTGTGGGGCTTCGCCGGGCAACGCGTCTATGCGGTGGGAGGGACTTCGGCCACCTCGGTTATCCTGCGTCGACCGTTCTAAGGAAACTCGAGCCTCCTGCCTGCCACGTCGTTCCCCGATCAGACGCGTTGAGGCCACAACCATCCCTCGCGCTCTTCGCCGTGTCTAATCTCTACCCATGAAAACGATCGCCTTAGCCGTCAGCCTTCTGCTCGCCCTCGCCGCGAGCGCCACCGCCCAATCGCCGCCCCCCCCCGATCTCCAAGGCCTCTGGGGCGCGACGCTGCGCTTCGGCCCCGAGGGGCGCGGATGGAGCGCGCGCTGCACCCGGAGCTCGCCAAGCGCATCGTGCGCACCAACGAGCAGGGCCGCAGTCAGCTCAGTCAGATGAGTGCGATGTCGCTCGTGCTCGGCACGCGTGCCGGCGGCGGCAAGGACACGCCCGTCGCGGAGCAGCGGAAGGACGTCACGATCTTCGACATCTATCAGAACGCCGCGAGCGCCAAGATCTACGCGTCAGGATGGGTCGACTACCTGCACCTCGCGAAGTGGAACGGCCGTTGGGTGATCGTGAACGTGCTGTGGGAGCTGCACCCGCGCAGGTCGCCATGATCGCGCTCGTACTGCTGCTCGTCGCCAACCTCTTCCAAGCGGACACTGAGCCCTACCAGCGCTTCTCGGCCGCGTACGCCACGCTCGACGCGCAGCGCGTTGCGGCGATCTACGCTGAAGACGCCTTCTATCTGCCGCCCGCCGGCGACATCCTCCGCGGCCGTGCGGCGCTCGCAGAGCGCTACGAGAGTCGCTTTGGGAAGGCTCGTGAACAGGGGTGGACGTGCCGCATCATGTTCGAGTTCGTCGACCGCGTGGCGGCGGGCGATATCCGTAGCGACATCGGCTATTACACGATTGTCACGAGCGAGCCGGGAGGGCATACGGAGCGCTTTCGGGGCAAGTTCGTGAAGGTGTGGCGCCGGGAGAGCGACGGCGTGTGGCGGATTCGGACCGACAGCTACAGCGCGGCGCAGCAGCCTTAGCGCGTTTGGAGCGCGCCTAGCTTCGGCACGCCGCACGCAGTCATGTCGCACGTCTTAGGCAGTGGAGTTGACGCCACGCTCCTTTTCCCGTCTCATTAGTCATCGCGAAGAGGCACAGCAAGAAATCGCGTCGTCCGCGCCGGGCTGGCACCGATCTCCTGATCAGTGCGTTCTTCGAGCGCGCGCAAGTCGGAATGGCGATCGTCCGCCTTGAGGATCCCGACAATCCCACGTCCCTCCGCATCGTCGCGGTGAATCCCGCCGCCGCGCACGCGTCCGACGTCCCCACCGCCGCCGTCGGCAAGCGCCTCGATCAAGACTTCCCTGAGATCGTCAGGACGGCGTTTGCGGCGTTGGTGGGCGAGGTAATGCAGAGCGGCGTCCCGAAAGACCTCGGCGAAGGCCCCGGAGTCTACTCCCCCGATCGCCACTTCATGGTCAAAGCGTTTCCCGTTGCTCCCGCCTGCGTCGGCCTCATCTTCGACGACATCACCGAGCGCAAAAAGAGCGAACGGGCCCAACGGGAGTCGGAGCAGCGCTACAGCAAGATCTTCGACGCGAGCCCCACCGCGATCTGCGTGTTCGATCCCGATACCACCGCGCTGATCGATGTGAACCCACGCTTCGTCGATCTCCTCGGCCACGGCAGCTCGGCGCAGCTGATCGGCAAACCGCTCGAGACGTTCGGCATCTGGACTGGAGACGGCGAGTACCGGCGGCTGCTCAATGACCTCCGCGAGTCGCGCTCACTGCGCGAAACGAGCGTCACCTACCGGACCTACGGCGGCCAGGTCCGCCGCGGCCTCGTCGCCCTCGAGCTGATCGAAATCGAGGGACGGGAGTGCGTGCTGGGAATAATCTGGAGAGTCTGAGTTTCGGTATGAAATGAGAAGGGCCGCCAGCGTTAGCGCTGCGGCCCTCGAGTTGCCCCTCCTGGGATCGAACCAGGACTCTCCTGATCCAGAGCGCGAAAAACGCCAAGCAGCAACGAGTTACCAAACGTACACGAACCGCGAGATCGTGTCGTCCGTCTGTCGTGAGTCGAAGCGCTGGATGTCGGAGTTGGTCCGAGTTTGTTCGACCCAGGTCACTTCTCAACGATCAGCGATGGAGGTGGCCGATGACACGCGAAGAGTTTCGAGCCAAGTGGAGCGCTCGGCGCGCCGAGTGGGAGAAGCTAGGAGTGTTGGTGAGCGGCGCGAAGATGTGCGAGGCGTTCATCACTGACTTCGAAGACGTACTGACGTCGCACGACGAGGCCGTGCTGAACACGAATCAAGCTTCAGCAATGACCGGATACAGCCGGGCGCAGCTCCTGCACCTGTACAAGCAGGGACGGTTGCGGGGACACAAGAACGGGAAGCATGTGTTTTTCCGGGCTGGTGATCTGCCGAGGAAGCCGAGGGGAGGTCGGCCGGTTGTCCCTGCGAGCGGGGGAGGGGCTGACAGAGAGACCCGGGCCGGGGCTCAGCGACTCGCCGAGAGGTTGGGGTTAGGTCGCAGCAACGCTCGGACTGCAGCCCTCGAGTAGGTACGAATTGAATGCGGCTGCCCCTGCGTGCGCTTTCCGCAGGGGCAGTTGTCTCTTGTGGCCAACGACATCGTACTCCAATACTAGGGTCGCGGCTGATTCAAAGCTGCCTCAACTCTTGGTCGAGGGAAAGATGGCGGACAAGCCACGCATCCACCTTTTTGTCGACAACTCGAACGTCCTTCTCGAGGGTCGCCGGCACGCTCAGATGATAAAGAAGGGGGCCGCGAAGCTCTCGGCGTTCCTGGACGACAGCTATGAAATCGATTGGGGAAAGTTTCTGTACGTAGTCCAAGAAAAGGATCGGCGCCGCCTCGCCAACGTCCCGACTCTGTATGGATCTCGGCCGCCTCCAAACGACTCGGTGTGGCAGCGGATACGAGACGACGGCTTCGATACGAAGGTCTTCGATCGCAACATTCGCAACAAAGAGAAGGGCGTCGACATGGAGATGGGAATGGATGTCGCGGAGCTCATGCACACGGTATCTCCTCCCGGCACTATCGGGATTGCAGCCGGCGACGCTGACTATGTCCCGGCGGTCAAACGCGCTCAGAGCAAGGGTTGGACCGTAGAGGTGTGGTTCTGGAGCAACGCGGCTCAAGACCTCAAGACCGCTGCGTCACGTTTTTGCCTGCTCGATCCGCACTTCGGGTTCCTGCGACTGGGTGGTGGGATCGTCTGAGTTCTAGGAAACCGTTGCAAAGGAGCACACGATGTCCGACGAGATCCTGCAACTCCCCTTGGACCGCCTCCGAGTAGGGCCTGCCAATACACGGAAGGACAAGGACGCCGGACAGGAAGATACGAGCATTACGGGTCTCGCCCAGTCGATTAGGCAACACGGCCTGCTAAACCCTCTTACCGTTCGGGCACTCGGTGACGGCACCTACGAAATCATTGCCGGCCAGCGTCGGTACCTCGCCTGCAAGGAACTGGGTCTTGCTACCGTCGCCGTCATCGTCCGGGACGAGGTATCCGACACCAGCGCCGTCGCTCTATCCCTCATTGAGAATGTTCAACGAGCTGATATGCACCCCCTCGACAAGGCGAGAGCATATCAGGACCTAAGGGATCACCACGAAGGGAATCTCCGAGAGGTCGCGGAGGCCACGGGCGTGACGGTCGCAACGATTCAGAGGTACTTGGATCTCTTGAACCTTCCGCCGGAGCTCCAAGAGGAGGTCGGGACCGGCCAAGGGACTGCGGGCGTAGGTGCGATGTCCACCATCGCGCGCACTTTTACGGAGCCATCAGACATGGTGGAAGCTTGGAACAAGATCGGTGGTTTCACTCAGCGCATCCAGTCCGAGATCCTGAAACGGTCTGGAGGTGATGTCGAAAAACTCCCCGAGCTTGTTGTGCAAGCGAGCGAGGGTGCGTTTGACATCAAACTGTGCGGCACCGGGATAGAGGACTGCCCTCATATTCCGGAGGAGTTGCGGGCCCCTCTGCTCGAAGCCGTTCGGGCACTTGAGGCTCAGGAGCAGGAGCCTTCGAAGTCGCTCAAGGACTTCGCGGCGAGCCACAAGAAGCGGCGGAGTTAAGCGCCACCCGTGCAAAGGACCCCAAGACCTCGTGGCACCGGGCCAGCCACGGCGCCCTCTAGGCGCGCCCGTGTGGCTAGCCGGCCGAGTCTCAGGAGTTCTACGTGGCGAGCGTGATCGCTGAGCTTTGTGAGTGGGCCAGCGAACTCCCGTACTGGGAGCAGCGAGCATTCGATCGAATCCTAGAAGGCCTTCCGTTCACCGACGCTGACCTCGTTGAGCTTGTGACTTACCTACTCGAGGACGCCGGCCTGCAGCCCAAGACACGTCCTAGGCCAGCCCTCAAACACATACTCGCCAACAGACCAGCGGACCCACCCGCTCAGACCCAGACGCGCCTGGTGTCACTGAGCAACCTGAAGAACGTGAATGCCCTGGTGGAGGGTCAAAGACTTACGTTCTGCTTGGGTCTGACGATAGTCTACGGTGCGAATGGGTCAGGCAAATCTGGCTACGCCAGGGTGCTGGGATATGCAGGTTTTACACGGGGTGATCGAGAGATACTGCCGAACGTTGAGGTCGTACCGACTCTCGACGCACCGCAATCTGCTGACATCGAACTCGACGACGGAAGTGGTGCGGGACCTCGAACAGTCACTTGTGACACACGTAAGCCGTCGGGCGTTCTCAGAGCTTTCTACGTCTTTGATAGCACGAGCGTCGCGGTTCACCTAAGCGGCACGAATGCATTTAGCTTCTCTCCCGCAGGGCTGGCCTACCTCACGCGTCTCGCCGACGTGATTGATGACGTCCGGAGGCAGGTCGACTCGAGAATCGCGGCGCTGAGAGTACCTCATCAGTTCACGGCACTTTTCCCAGGCGCTTCCGGCGTGGCATCCGCAGTGGCGAATCTCAACGCCAAGACAGACGTGCCCAAACTCCGCGAACTGGCGTCGCTTTCGCCCGAAGAGAGCGAGCGCATGAAACTCCTTCAGAGGACCATTGCGCAGCGCAAGACTCGCGATGTGAAGGGCGTGCTGATCGCCCTCAGACAGGCCGTCGTGGACATCGAACGCCTAGCGGAAACGGTTAGTGAGTTGGAAGGAGCCCTTGGTGCCGAAAGGGCTGCCGAAATCCAGGCTGAACTAGATCACTTTGCGAAGCGGTCAGCCGCCGCAGAGCTTGCCACTAGCGCTCAGTTCCAGACCGACAGACTTCAGAAGGTTGGCTCCGACGAATGGCGATTGTTTGTCGAGTCCGCCAAGGCTCTAGCGGACCTGCAGACTGGAGGGAGCACATATCCAGGGGAGGGCGACGACTGCCTTCTATGCCAGCAAGCGCTGAGCAGGGAGGGGAGAGACCTCCTCCTGCGTTTGTGGGCTTTCGTTGACAACCGAACCCAGGGCGATCTGGCTCAGTCCGAAGCCCGCATGAACGCTCTCAGCGCCCAAATGCGGTCTGTCGAGCTGGACTTCTTGTCCGAAGAGGCGGTTGCGTACCGTCACCTCCAGGCACGCGATCCTTCTCTGCTATCTCGCCTCTTGCTGTTCGTGGAGAACTGTCGGGCGCGCTCCGAGGCTCTGGTCAGCGCGATCACGTCCCGGGGGTGGAAGGAGCCACAGAGTCTGGGTGAGCCTTGTTCCGGCGCCATTCGCGGTCTCCTGGAGCAGCTGGTGGTGGAATTACGAGCGACGGACAACGAAATCCGCGAGGACGACACGGCAAGGCTCGAGGAGGAGTTAACAAGTCTTAGACACCGCGAGCTGTTAGCCTCACACCTGCAGAGAATAGAGGCCTACATACAGGGGCTCGCTTGGGCAGAGCGCGCCTCCACCATGCCCTGCAACACCAGACATGTCACCCTCAAGTACAACGAAGTGTTCACGCGCCTCGTGACCGAGAGATACCTACAGCTCTTTCAAGACACCCTCACCACGCTCCAACGACCCCTTCATGTCGCAGTGAGAACGAGCGGCAGAAAGGGCGAGACGTTCAAGCAGATCATTCTTCGTACAGCGGCGCCAGCGACCGCGGCGACACCTCCGGCCAAGATCCTTAGTGAGGGGGAGAAAAGGGCCGTTGCCCTAGCTGATTTCCTGACGGAGGTCACCCTCGACACCACGAGCGCCGGTATCATCCTCGATGACCCAGTGACCTCACTGGATCTGGAGTGGCGAAGCATCATGGCTAGCATTTTGGCGAAGGAGGCATCGACGCGGCAGGTGATTGTTTTCACACACGATTTACCGTTCGTCTATCATCTCAAGGAAGCGGCGGAGCAAGCGGCCGTGACAACAGAAACCCATTGGATAAAGCGTGGCGCGAACGACGATAAGCCCGGATACGTGTTCCTGAACAATAGTCCAGCGCTTGAACGAGAATACCGCAAAGCAACGCGCGCACGTGAACTCTACGACAAGGCGAAGAGCGCAGCTCCTTCGGAGCAGGAGGCGTTGCTACGGGAAGGCTTTGGAGCAGTTCGGACTTGTTACGAGGCTTTCATCATCTTTGAGCTCTTCAATGAAGTCGTGATGCGCTTCGACGAGCGCATCAGCTTCGGCCGTTTGAAGGATGTCGTTTGGGACAAGGCAATCGCTGACGAAGTCATCAAGAAGTGTGAAACGCTCTCCAAGTACATTGAGGGCCACCTTCACAGCGATGCCTTCATGGGGGTCAAGCCGACACCTCAACTGCTGCTTGCTGAGATCGAGGCTTTCGAAACACTGGTCAAGCGCTTGCGGCAGCTCAGAGCGCTGGAGAGGGAGACCTGAGTTGGACCCCTGTGCAGCGAGCAAGGAGACAAAGTGATCGCTCAGCCCCTCTCGTCCTGGCATGTAGCCGTTGCTGCTGAAGCAATCGCAGCCGCCCACTTCGCCCGCTGCGGTTTGGACGTTTCTGTCCAGTACGGCGCCAATCAGCCCGAGTACGACCTAGTGATTGTTGAAGGGGACCGCCTGATGAAGGTTTCGGTCCTGGCGGCCAGTCTCAAACGGGCTTTTCGCTAGGAATAGTTCTCACTACAGGTCCCATGCTTCCTTCCGCTACGAGGCCTCCTTAACCGTCAGCTTTCTGCCGAGAGCCTCCTCCCATTGGGCCTTCGCCGCGCAGTAGTACTCCTTCCCATTGTGTTCCTTGACCTGCAGGACTCCTTCGCCCAGAATCGTCGTGAGCAGCTCTCCTTTTAGCTGTTCCTCAGACTGAGTGTCTGCTGGTGTCTTGATCTCCTTGATCAAGAAGTACAGCTGCCCTGAGTAGACACCGACGCCTTCCGTTCCGCCGGGAAGCGCTCCCGGAACGCGAACCCATTTGACGTTCGGCTGGCCGAGTCTTGCGATGAGCGCATCCTTCAGGCGATCGCCGGCTCCAGAGAGTGCTGTAAGAACTTGATTCGCCAACCCGCCTTCGACCTGCTTCGCCCCGGCATCAAGCACCACGTTCCCTCTGTATAGGTCTTCGAAGTTTCTCACTCGAACGGGGAGCACGAACGGTTGGTGCGGAGCACTCCACATGAAGCAGTTGCCCGGGATGGGTTCGCCGATCAGATGTGCCAAAACATCATCTGAAAAATGCGAGTTGTACTTGCCCAGCGTTCCGGCATCTCCCTCTGACAAGAGGTGAAAGCAAAACCAGTTGTCTGCCTGACTCATGATCTCAGGCGCCATGGAGCCTGGCTGTTGTGTGATCAGAATTGTACCGAGCTCGTACTTGCGCCCCTCTTTCACCCATTCAACGTAGGGACTCGAGTCGTCTAGATTGCGCCCGAGGACGCTCTGTGCCTCTTCAATGACCGCGATAACAGGGATTATCGGCTGTCCGCCGGTGAAGTTTTCCTGGTTGTGCGAGAACAGCCTTCGAAGGAGTAGCCCGGCAAGAATGTTGCCCGCCGCAGAACTAAGGAGGCTCAGATCGAGAACGACGATGGCTCCTCGCGCCAGCGCATCAATCGTCCCAGACAGTAGGCGACTCAGGGGGTCGTGAAGGAGGCGCACAACCCCGAACATGTTGCTACGAGCTGCCGCGATCTCTCCAAGACTCTGCTGAATCTGCTGTGCCGAATACCCAAGTAGGTTAGCGACCTGCTGATCAGAAACCTGAAGACCTTGAGCCTCGATCAGATCAACAAGCTGTCGCCAGTTGTTGTCAGAGAGCGCCTTCAACTTGAGCACATTCTGATGGGACTGCCGATCAGGCGATATCGCAACGCCTATGACGTCGCGCGGCCTCAGTTCGCGAATGTCGAGCTTTACCTGGCCGACCTTCCAACTTCCATAGTGCGGACTCGGCGCGTCCTTGTTGGTGAAGACCACCACCTTGTCCCGCAAGTGCGCCACGTCGCACAGCCCCGGCCGGCCGTCTACGACGTCCGGCCAGAAGTACTCGCCGTTCGGGTCGAAGATCAGCGTCCCTACTTTTCTTCCCGCATTGGTTTTTGGTTGATCGCGATACAGTTCCGAGATCAGGAATTTCATCAGGTTTGACTTTCCATAGCCCGCTCGCGCGAAGATGACAGACCGCCGAGCCACCAGCCCCTTGATATCGAAAGTCACGGTGAGCTTGGGGTCCATCGACTTGAAGATTGGGCTTTTCTGGGCTACTCCGGCGCCGCAGAAAACGAACTCTCCAAGCACGAAGGCGCCTAGTTCCGTTGACCCCTGGCTGAGTCGGCAGATCTCTTGAAGGACTTCGGCACTTGGGAGAGCTACGCGAGCCCCGAGATGCGGAAGCCGAGATCGGA
>Ga0209220_1000133_pt1 | contig 32876 bp, 43 predicted proteins | sample BlaSpr_A8_OM3_M3_FD_187984 | JGI IMG/M metagenome (GOLD analysis project Ga0209220, IMG submission 187984) | Forest soil microbial communities from Thunder Bay, Ontario, Canada - Black Spruce, Ontario site 2_A8_OM3_M3 (SPAdes) (version 2) | ecosystem: Environmental > Terrestrial > Soil > Boreal... | reverse complement strand
ACCTTCTTGCCCGTCAGCAGGCCGACGGCGCCCTTCTCGGTATAGCGGAAGGTGGCGCCGGCGCGCGCGATGTGATCGAAATACGCCTTTAGCGTCGAGGGCACGCCGAAGTTGTACATCGGCAGGCCAAGAACGATCACGTCGGCGCGCCTGAGCTCATCGATCAAGGCGTCGGAATACTCGATCACCGCCTGCTGCGCGGCGCTGCGCTCGCCCGGTTCGGCGAGGAAGGCGCCGAAGCGCGCGGCGTCGAGATGGGGCACCGGCTTGAGCGCGAGGTCGCGCACGATCACGCGGCCTTGCGGGTTCGACCGGCGCCAGCCGGCGACGAAGCGCTCGGCGAGGCGGCTCGACTGGCCGCCGTCGGAGAAGATGCTCGACTTGATCTGCAAAAGCGTTTTCATTGGTTACCTCGCTAGTTCGGGAATCTTGCCCAGCCGGCCGTGGTGCAGGTCGGCGAAGGCCTGCTGGATCTCGCGCGGCGTGTTCATGACGAAAGGTCCGTAGCCGGTAACCGGCTCATCGATCGGCGCGCCGTTCATCACGAAGAGCCTCGCGTCGGACGTCGCCTCGATCAGCACCTCGTCGCCCTCGCGGTCGAGCACGACCAGCTCGGTTTCGCTCGCCCTCTCGCTATTGACCACGATCCTTCCCTTCAGCACGTACAGCGCGCCGCTGAAGCCGTCGCGCAAATTCAGCCGCACGCTGTGCCCGCCGCGCAGGTCCACGTCGAGCAGGTTCACCGGCGTGAAGCTGCGCGCCCGCCCTTTTGCGCCGCCGAATTCGCCGGCGATGACGCGCACCGAGCCGCCGTCCTGCGGCAGGCTCACTACGGGGACGTCTTGCGCGAGCAGCGTCTGGTAGCGCGGCGGCGTCATCTTCGATTTCGCCGGCAGGTTCACCCACAGCTGCAGCGCCTGGAAACGGCCGCCGCGCCGCGTGAACTCCGGGCTGTGCATTTCCTTGTGCAGCAGCCCCGCGCCGGCGGTCATCCATTGCACGTCGCCGGGCCCGATGCGCCCGCCGTTGCCGGCTGTATCCTCGTGGTCGACCTCGCCGTCGAGCACGACAGTGACCGTCTCGAAGCCGCGGTGTGGATGCCAGCCCACGCCGCGCGCCTTGTCGCTCGGCGCAAAGTCGGCCGGACCGGCATGGTCCAGCAGCAGGAAGGGCGAGAGCTCCGGCCGCTCCTGATAATGGAACACGGTATGCACCGGGAAGCCGTCGCCTACCCAGTGGCCTTCGCCTTGGCGATGAATGCTGAGAACGTTTTTCATGGCCACAATATGGCATTGAGCAGTTAGATATAAAAACTCAAAATATCGCCCATTCCAATCTAATCATTCGATAGATGCCGGCGCCCCGCATTACCCTCGACCAATGGCGCGCCCTCGTCGCGGTCGTCGACAAGGGCGGCTATGCCAAGGCCGCGACAGCTCTCCACAAGAGCCAGTCGTCGGTGACCTACGCCGTGCAGCAGCTCGAGTCTCAGCTCGGCGTGAAGGCGTTCAAGATCGCCGGCCGCAAGGCCGAGCTCACGCCCACCGGCGAGCTGCTGTACCGGCGGGCGCGCTACCTCCTCGACGAAGCGGCGGCGCTCGAGCAGTCGGCGAAAAGGCTGTCGGCCGGCTGGGAGGCGGAAGTGCGCATCGCGGTCGAGGTGATCTTCCCGACCTGGCTGCTGCTCGCCTGCCTCGATCGCCTGGGCAAGGAAAGCCCGCACACGCGCATCGAGCTGATCGAAGCGGTGCTCGGCCACCGTACCGATGCGCTCGCGCAGGGCCAGGCCGACCTCGCCATCTTCGGCAGCATTCCGCCCGGCTTCCTCGGCGAGCCGCTGATGCGGCTGCGCTTCGTCCTCGCCGCGCATCCCGAACATCCTCTGCACAAGCTCGGCCGCAAGCTCTCGATGCGCGACCTGCGGCCTCATCGGCACCTCGTGGTGCGCGAGTCGAGCCCCGAGCGCGCCAGCGCTCCCTCGATGGAGACCACGCAGCGCTGGACGTTCAGTCATCTCGCCACCTCGATCGAGGCGGCACGCTCGGGCTATGGATTTGCGTGGCTGCCCGAAGAAAGGATCCGCCAGGAGCTGGCGGCCGGCACGCTCAAGCCGCTTCCCATGCGCGAAGGCGGTGAGCGCTTCGCCGAGCTCTATCTCATCTTCGCAGACCGGGAGCACGCCGGCCCCGCCACGCGGCGGCTGGCGGAAATCATCCGCGAGGCGGTGGCTAGCGAGTGCAAGCGTTCATCCCTGCGCCCTAGCCGCCGACGCCGAGATACGTAGTTGTGACCTGCCGGTCGGCGCGCAGCCGCGCGGGCGTGCCTTCGAAAACGATGGTGCCGTGGTCGATGACGTACACGCGGTCGGCGAGCTGGAGCGCCATCTCCGCGTTCTGCTCGACCAGCAGCATGCTCACGCGCTCCTTCTTGAGCTCCCTGATAGTGCCCATCACCGCATCGACGATGAGCGGCGCTAGGCCCTGGGAAGGCTCGTCGAGGAGCAGCAGGTCGGGGCCGGTAAGCAAAGCTCGGGCTATCGCGAGCATTTGCTGCTCTCCGCCCGACAGCTCGCGCCCTTTGTTATTCAATCTTTCTTTCAATGTTGGGAAGCGCTCGAGCACGGTTTCCATCTGCCAGCGCGAGCTCGGCCGCCGGGCGATGGCGAGATTTTCGCACGCGGTCAGGTACGAAAAGATGCCGCGCGTCTCCGGCACCAGGGCGATGCCCATTCTGGAGATGCGGTGGGGATCGACGCGCGCGATGTCCTGGCCCTTGTAGCGGATTTCGCCGGTGCGGGGCGGCGTGAGCCCGGTGATGCAGCGCATCGTCGTCGTCTTGCCGGCGCCGTTCCTTCCCAGAAGCGCCACGATCTCGCCCTCCGCAACGTCGAGCGAAAGGCCATGCAGGATGTGGCCGATCCCGTAGTACGCGTCGATTCTCCGGATCTCGAGGATCATGCCGCTTCCGCCACTCCGCCCAAATACGCGCGGCGCACGTCCGGGTTGCGCTGGATCTCTTCAGGCGTTCCCTCGGCGATCAGGTTGCCGAAGTGCATCACCGAAATGCGGTCCGACACGCTCATGATGATGTCGATCTTGTGCTCGATGAGCACGATCGTGTAGCGGCCCTTGAGCCCGCGCACCAGCGCGACCATCTTGCGCGTCTCCTCGGGCGAGAGGCCCGCGGCCGGCTCGTCGAGCAGCAGCACGCGCGGCGCCGCGGCGAGCGCGATGGCGAGCTCGAGCTGGCGCTGCTCGCCATGGGAAATCTCGCGCGCCAATTGATCAGCTTGATTCGATAAACCCACATCCGCGAGCGCCTGGCGCGCCCGCTCGGCGACCTCGGGGTAGTAATCTGTTTTGCTCCAAAGAAATCCTTTCCAGGACGCGTTGCAGGCGAAGGCCGCGACCCAGACGTTGTCGAGCAGCGAAAAGGCCGGGAACACGTTGGTGCGCTGGAACGAGCGCGCGAGGCCCAGGTGCGCGATGCGGTGCGCTGGTGTTCCGGTGATGTCCTTGCCGTCGAACACGATCCGCCCCGAGCTCGGCGGGAACTGTCCCGTCAGCAGGTTGAAGAGCGTGGTCTTGCCCGCGCCGTTGGGGCCGATGATCGAGTGCAGGCTGCCGGCCTCGATCTTCAGCGTGATGCCGTTGACCGCGGTGAGCGCGCCGAAAGCCTTGGTCAGATTTTCTGTCTCGAGGATTGCCATAACCAGAATCGCGTCCAAGCCTCCACAACACCACCGCGGAGGAACATCACCACGATCACGAACGCCAGGCCGAGCAGCAGCGGCCAGCGCGCCCACAGAGTACTCACCGATTCCGAGAGCCAGATGAACACGAAAGAGCCGATGATCGGCCCGTAGAGCGATCCGCTGCCGCCGATCAGCGTGGCGAAGACGACGTTGCCCGAAGTAACGAAGCCGATCGCCTCGAGCGGCACGATGCCGAAGAGCATGGCGTAGAGCACTCCCGCCAGGCCCGAGAACGCGCCGCCGATGACGAAGGCGAGGAGCTTGAAGCGTGGCGCGTTGTAGCCCACCGCCTCGGCGCGCACTTCGTTCTCGCGGATCGCCTGGAGGATCTTGCCGAGCGGCGATTCGACGATCCGCTTCATGATCCACAGCGAGAACAGAAACAGCGCCGACACGAACAAGTAGTAGGCGAGGGGATCCTTGAAGTCGATGCCGAGGAACTCCGGCCGCGTGATGCCGGGCATGCCGTCCTCGCCGCCCGTCACGCTGGTCCACTGGTAGGCGATGAAGTAGAAGAGCTGGTTCAGCGCGAAGGTGAGCATGATGAAGTAGATGCCCGAGCGCTGCACGCAGAGATAGCCCACCAGTGCCGCCGAAACCGCACCCACGCCGACGCCGACCCCGAGCGCCACGAAGACGTTGATTCCGTAGTGCTTGAGAAGCCAGCCGGCCACGTAGGCAGCCGAGCCGAAGAACGTGGACTGGCCGAAGGAGAGCAGGCCCGTATAGCCCATCAGCAGGTTCAGCCCCAGCCCGAAGATGGCGAAGATCCAGATCTCGGAGGCGATGGCCGGGCGTACCACGAACGGCAGCAGCACTACCGCGGCAAGGACCGCAAGATTTGTTTTGTTCATCTGATACCAAACAAACCCTGGGGGCGGACCACCAGTACCGCCGCCATCACCAGATAGATCACCGCGGTGGAAGCCTCGGTCCAGTAAGCCGCCACGACGGCCTGGGCGACGCCGATGAGCAGCCCGGCGGCGATCGCGCCCAGGATGTTGCCCATGCCGCCGAGCGCGACCACGACGAATGCGATGCCGAGCATGTCGACGCCCATGCCGGGCGACAATCCCCGGATCGGCGCCGTCAGCGCGCCGGCGATGCCGGCGAGGTAGGCGCCAAGCGCGAAGGCGACGGTGAAGAGCCAGTGGATGTCGATGCCGAGCAGCGACACCATCTCCTTGTTCTCGATGCCGGCGCGCATGATCGCGCCGTAGCGCGTCTTCTCGAGGAAGAGCCAGGTCCCGACCACCAGCAGCCCCGCGACCGCCATGACGAACAGGCGATACTTGGGATAGAAGGTGAAGCCGAGGTCGACGCCGCCGCGCAGGAGGAGCGGCGGCAGCTGGCTGATCCCGACCGGGCCCCAGATAAGGATGATGCCCTCGGCGAGGATCAGCGAGAGCCCGAAGGTGAAGAGCAGCTGGTAGTCGTGTCCCGCGGCATACAGCCGGCGGATGCCTGCATATTCAATAAGTAAACCTAAAATGGCTACTCCGAGAGGGGCGATCAGCAACGCGACCCAGAAATTCCCCACCGCGCCGATCGCGCTGACCATGAGGTAGGCGCCCACGGCGAACAGCGCGCCGTGGGCGAAGTTCGGGATGTTGAGGATCCCCGCGATCAGCGCCAGCCCCAGCCCCATGAGGGCATAGAGCATTCCCGTCGCGATCCCGTTAAGGATCTGACCGAGGAGAAGATTCAAAAACTAAAAACTACCGATATCTTTGCAAGCGGCATATTCCTTCGGCAGCGGCGTATCGCCGGTGGCGACGATGTCGGCCAGGTCGGTCGGATGCTTCATCGCCGACTTCGGCTTGCAGCGCAGGAAGAAGTACGGGCGCAGCGTCTGGTGCGTGGCGGGATCGATCCGCATCCGGCCGAGGAGATCGTTGATCTCCAGTCCCTCGAGCGCCCCGATTACGTCCTGTACTTCGGCCGACTTGGCCTTGTCGAAGCCCGCCAGCATCAGCCGCGTCATCGAGTAGGCGGCCGAGGGCGCGTAGCCCGGCGGGTTGCCGAACTTGGCCGAGTAGTTCTTGACGAAGGCGTTCGCTACCGGCGTGTCGGCGGTGTAGTAGAAGTTCGTCCCGACCCAGAGGTTCTCGCGGATTTCGGGCGCGAGCTGCACCAGCTCTTCCACGCCCGAAGACCAGCTCATGATCAGCGGGAGCTTCGGCGTGATGCCGAAGTTGAAGATCTCGCGCGCACCGGCGACCGCGTCGCCGCCGAAGTTGATCATCACCACCACGTCGGGCCGGTTCGCCGCCGCCTTCTGCACGTAGTTCGAGAACTCGCGTTCGCCCAGGGGATGCCGGTCGGCGCCGACGAACTCGATGCCGTGCGTCTTGCCGACCTCCTTGATGTACTTCTCCACCGACCAGCCGAAGGCGTAGTCCGCGACCAGCAGGTGCCAGCGCCGCGCCTTCGGGTTCGCCTTCATGAAATTGTCCACCACCGTCTTCGCCGCCGTATAGGGGCTCGCTGCCCACTGGAAGGAGTAGCGGTGGCAGCGCGCCCCCGAGATGTCCTCCGTACCGCCGCTGAAGAAGTGCACGACCTTTTTCCTCTTCGCCACCTCGGACACGGCGAGCGCCACGCCGGAGGACCAGGGACCGATCATGAAGCGCGCGCCTTCGCCGTCGATCGCCTCTTCGGCGCGCCGGGTGGACGTGCCCGCCTGCGTGGCGCCATCGCGCGTGACGTACTTGATGGGCCGGCCGAGCACCTTCATGTCGCGCTCCTCGAGCGCCATGCGCATGCCGCGGTCGTTGAGCGGCCCGACATCGGCGAAGGCGCCGGTTTGATCCCACAGGCCGAGGATCACGATCTCCTTCTGCTGCGCCCGGATGATCCCGGGAAATCCAAGGCCTGCCGCCGCCGCCCCGATCGCTCCGACCTTCAGGATGTCTCTACGCTTGAGCTGGCTCATTAGTCGTCCCCCGCTAGAAGTCGGCAGCCTACTATGTGTGGCGGAAAAGCGGGAAGGCTCATGGGCGCGGAATGCGAACTTGCACTCGGCAAACCGGTACATGCGCACTGATACACCGATCTTTCGGGTAAATCGTTAAGCGGTTGATTCAACAGGAGCGGCGGCCGCCTAGAGGAGATTCACCTACGGCGAGCACTCGACCTCGAGCGCGCGCCTGCCGGGCGCGTTGCTGAAGTCGCTCAGATTTACACTGTAAGAATGGCAAATCCACTTCCCGCTCTGTCGCTCCTGGAAACGCGCGTTCTTGGCACCCTGGTCGAGAAGCAGCACACCGTGCCCGATTCCTACCCTCTGACGCTCAACGCGCTGGTCTCCGGCTGCAATCAGAAGACCAGCCGGTCTCCGGTAATGGAGGCCACCGAGGCTGAAGTCCAGGCGAGCATCGACAGCCTGAAGAGCCGCAACCTGGTGATGGAAACGAGCGGCGGACGGGTAGCGCGCTACGCGCACAACCTCGAGCGCGTGCTGCAGGTGCCTTCCCAGGCGGCGGCCCTGCTCACTTCCCTGATGCTGCGCGGCCCGCAGACGGCGGGCGAGCTGCGCATCAGCTGCGAACGGCTGCACAGTTTTTCCGACATCTCCGCGGTGCAAGGCTTCCTGGATGAACTGGCAGCACGACCGGCGGGACCTCTGGTAGTCGAACTGCCGCGCCTGCCCGGATCGAGGGAAAACCGCTGGGCCCACCTGCTGAGCGGTACGCCGAAGCAGGAGACGCCGATGGCGGAGAGGACGGACGGCGGATCGGGCGGCGATGTTTCCCTCGGAGAGCTGGCAGCCCTCAAGGCGAACGTCGCGCGGCTCGAGGCGGAGGTGGTTGCATTGAAGGCCTTGGTCGCGCGCATCTGTTCGGAGCTCGGTATCCGACCCCTGTAGAAATGCAGGGCTTGACAAAGCCGCCGGCGCTGCCTGATACTAAACCTAATGGTTAAGTATTCGGAAGACGAGCTCGATACGGTGTTCGCCGCGCTTTCCGACCGCACGCGGCGCCAGGTGCTTCAGTCGCTCGCGGAAGGCGACCGGCCGGTCTCCGAGCTTGCCAACGCGCACGAGATGTCGCTTCCCGGCTTCATGAAGCACCTGCGCGTGCTCGAGGACGCCGGGCTCATCGGCCGCACGAAAGAGGGGCGGGTGGTGAGCTGCGAGCTCTCCGCCGCGCCCATGAAAGAAGCCGCCGTGTGGATGTCGCGCTACGAGAAGTTCTGGACCGAGAAGCTCGATTCGCTCGCCCGTTATCTCTATCAGCAAGAGGAGCTGCAGACATGGAACAAGCCAAGCTCAGGGAAAAACCCTCGCTTACCCTCACCCGCAGCTACCCGGTCGCGCCCGAAAAAGTCTGGCGGGCGTGGACGGACCCGCAAGCGATAAAGAAGTGGTGGGGGCCGGGCCAGGACGAGCCGGTCTCCCTGGCGGAGCTCGACGTGCGCGTCGGCGGGCGCCTCCGCATCGTGTTCGGCGGCCCCGACGGCAAGGCGCACGAGTGCCAGGGGATTTACAAAGAGGTCGTTCCCCCTCGCAAGCTGGTATTCACCTGGACGTGGCCCAACAGCACGCCCGAGCGCGAGTCGCTCGTGACGATCACCTTCCGCAAGGCGAACGGCGGCACCGAGCTCGTGTTCCTGCATGAGCAATTGTTCGACGAGAAGGTGCGCGACGACCACAAGCGCGGCTGGAGCGGATCCTTGGACAAGCTCGAACGTTTCCTCGCCGAGCAAAAATGACTCGTCTTCCGCAGTCCAGGAAACCTGCGCGTCAGCCCCGGACGCGTGTGTCCGGCAACGGCAAAGCCGACGGTGCGGCCAACAGGCGGGTGCTCGAGATGCTACAGCTGGTGCAAAGCTTGAGCTACATCACCTGTCTGCTTGCCGACATTAAATCAAGCTCGCGAAGGAGCTGACCCCATGCAATCCAGCAGCCTCGACGAGCGCTCGTCGCTCATCCTTACCCGCATCTTTCTCGTCGCGCCGGAGAAGGTGTGGCGCGCCTGGACCGACCCGGACGCGCTGAGGATCTGGTGGAACCAGGCCGACTCGCCCGGCTGGATCGGGGAGCTCGACGTGCGCGTCGGCGGCCGCTATCGCGTCGTGATGCGCAACCCCGAAGGCGTGTACCACTACGTGAGGGGCGTATATCGCGAGGTGGTGCCGAACCGAAAGCTCGTGTTCACCTGGAATTTGCACGACGGCCCGCCCGAGCGTGAGTCGCTCGTAACAGTCGAACTTCGCGCGGTGGAAGGTGGTACGGAATTGCAATTTACGCAGGAGCCGAGCTTCGACGAGAGGGCGCGCGACGGTTGGCGCGGCGCCTTCAAGCGGCTCGGGCAGCTTCTACAGCAACCCAACTAACCACTTAGGAGAAATTCATGGCTTACGTCGACGGCTTCGTTGTGCCAGTACCGAAGAAGAAACTGCAGGCCTACCGCCGCATGGCGCTGAAGGCGGGAAAGATCTGGCGCGAGCACGGCGCGCTCGAATTCCGCGAGTCCGTGGCCGATGATGTGAAGTGGGGCAAGCGCACGTCGTTTCCGCGCAGCGTCAAGCAGAAACCGGGCGAGACGGTGGTGTTTTCGTACATCGTGTACAAGTCGCGCGCGGATCGCGATCGCGTGGTTGCTAAGGTGATGAAGGACAAGCGCCTCGCCGCCATGATGGATCCGAAGTCGATGCCCTTCGACGCCAAGCGCATGATCTACGGCGGCTTCAAGGTCCTGGTCGATCTATGAAACCCTTCGAGATCACGCGCGTGTTCGATGCGCCTCGCGACAAGGTGTGGAAGGCCTGGACCGAGGCGGAGCGCCTGAAGCAGTGGTGGGGGCCGGCAGGCTTCAAGGTTCATACCTGCAAGGTCGACCTGCGTCCCGGCGGCATCTTCCACTATGGGATGACGGCGCCGGACGGCAGCGATATGTGGGGCAAGTTCACCTATCGCGAGATCAAGGCGCCCGAGCGGCTGATCTTCATCGTCGCCTTTTCGGATCCGAAGGGCGGCGTGACCCGCCACCCCTGGTCGCCGAACTGGCCGCTGGAAACGCTGTCGACGGTGACGTTCACCGAGCAGGGCGGCAAGACCAAGGTCACCGTGCAGTGGACTCCCGTGGATTCGTCGACGGAGGTGGAGCGCAAGACCTTCGACGAAGGGCGCGAGAGCATGAAGCAGGGCTGGGGCGGAACCATGGACCAGTTCGCCGCATACCTGAGACAAGCGAAATGACAGTAAAAGAAAAGGACCTCGTTCTCACGCGGGTCTTCAACGCGCCGCGCGAGCGCGTGTGGAAGGCGTGGACCGATCCAAAGCAGCTTGCGCAATGGTGGGGGCCGGCCGGCTTCACGAACCCCCGCTGCGAGGTGGATGTGCGGCCGGGCGGAGCCCTCCGCATCGACATGCGCGGACCCGACGGCACGGTCTATCCGATGTCGGGCGTCTACCGGGAGGTCGTCGCCCCCGAGCGGCTGGTCTTCAGCGGCTCCGCGCTGGATGAAAAAGGCAAGCCGCTGTTCGAAGTGCTGAACACGGTCACCTTCGCCGATCAAGGCGGCAAGACGAAGATCACGGTGCAGGCGCAGGTCGTCAGGAAGCTCGCCGCCGTGGCCGACCAGTACCTGAAAGGGCAGGAACAGGGCTGGAGCCAGAGCCTGGAGCGCCTCGAGGACTGGATCGTTTCGATGACCAGGACCGTTTTCGCGGCTCCCATGCCGAAAGCAAAGGAGTGATGACGGTGCGATTCATGATGCTGATGATTCCGAAGGGATACGAGGCGGCGACCGCGGGGCAGATGCCGGACGCCAAAGCCGTCGCCGCGATGATGAAGTACAACGAAGCTCTGCAGAAGTCCGGCGTGTTGCTCGGGCTCGATGGCCTGCACCCGCCCTCGATGGGCGCGCGCGTGTCGTTCTCGGGCGGCAAGTCGAAGGTGACTCCCGTCCCTTCCCTGGCGTGAAAGAGGTACTGGGCGGCTACTGGATGATCCAGGTGAAGTCGAAAGAGGAAGCGATCGAATGGGCGAAGCGCTGCCCGGCCTCGGACAACGAAGTGATCGAGGTCCGGCAGGTGCAGGAGCTCGCCGATTTCCCGGACGATGTGAAGAAGGTCGTGGCCAAGTATCCCGAGATGCAACCGAAGCACTTGAAAAAATGATTTTGAGCAACGATCACCACCCACCCGAAAGGAACTGAACATGCTTAGAGTCAAACCCGTACCCGAAGGAATGCACAGCGTGACGCCGCACCTGGTGTGCGCGGGCGCCGCGAATGCCATCGAGTTCTACAAGAAGGCGTTCGGCGCGGTCGAGCTGGCGCGGCTGCCCGGCTCGCAAGGCAGGCTGATGCACGCGGCGATCCGCATCGGCGATTCGACGGTGATGCTGGCCGATGAAATGCCCGAGTGGGGCTCGCTGGGGCCGAAGGCGCTGAAGGGCTCCCCGGTCACCATCCACCTGTACGTGGACGATGCGGACGCATTCGTCGCGCGCGCGGTGAAGGCCGGCGCGAAGGTCACCATGCCGGTCGACGACATGTTCTGGGGCGATCGCTACGGCAAGCTCGAGGACCCGTTCGGCCATCACTGGTCGGTCGGCACGCACGTGCGCGACGTGAGCCCGGAGGAAATGCAGCAGGCGATGAAGAAAATGGCCGCCTAGGAGCCGCCATGCAAAAAATCACTCCATTCCTGTGGTTCGACGGCAACGCCGAGGAGGCGGTGAATTTCTACGCCTCGATCTTCAAGAACTCCAAGGTCGGAAAGGTCTCGTGTTACGGCGAAGCAGGGCCGGGCCCGAAAGGCACGGTCATGACCGCGAGCTTCCAGATCGAGGGGCAGGAGTTCGTCGCGTTGAACGGCGGCCCGCAGTTCAAGTTCACCGAGGCGATCTCCTTCGTCGTGAATTGCAAGACGCAGGACGAAGTCGACTACTACTGGGACAAGCTGCTGGCCGGCGGCGGCAAGGTCCAGGCGTGCGGCTGGCTCAAGGACAAGTTCGGGCTCTCCTGGCAGATCGTCCCGACCGCGCTGCCCGAGCTCATGACCGACCCCGATCCGAAGGTAACGCAAAGCGTCATGAAAGCGATGCTGCAGATGAAGAAGCTCGACATCGAAGGCCTGAAGCGGGCCAAGCAGGCGGCAAGATGACGAAGGACGAACGATGATCTACAAAGGCAGCTGCCACTGCGGCAAGATCGCTTTCGAGGTGGAAGGCGAGATCAAGGAAGTCATGGCGTGCAACTGCTCGATGTGCTCCCGGAAGGGAGCGCTTCTCTGGGCCGTTCCGCGCCAGAAACTCCGTCTGCTGACGCCGGAGAAGGATGCCAGCACCTACTTGTTCAACAAGCACGTCATCAAGCACCGCTTCTGCGCCGATTGCGGCATCCACCCGTTCGGCGAAGGCGCCGATCCGAAGGGCAACCAGATGGCGGCAGTGAATGCGCGCTGCCTCGAAGGCATCGAGGTTTCGTCGCTCACCGTCAAGAATTTCAACGGTCGGGCGCTTTGAGCCCAAAGGAGAACATCATGGGAAGACCTGTCGTTCATTGGGAGTTCATGTCGAAGGATCCGGCGATGGTGTCGGACTTCTACGCGAAGATCTTCGGCTGGAAGGTGCAGCACATGCCGCAGGTCAACTACCGCCTGGTCGAGACCGGCGCGAAAGGAGAGATGCGCGGCATCAACGGCGGCATCCTCAAGCCGGATCGCGAAGGCCCCTGGCCCGGCAACATGCTCTTCTACATTCTCGTCGACGACCTCGCGGCCTACCGCAAGAAGATCGTCGAGGCGGGCGGGCAGATCCACGTCGAGGAGCAGGAGGTGCCCGGCATGGGCACGCTGTCGCTGTTCACCGATCCCGAGGGCCGCATGAACGGCCTGTGGAAGGCCGCCAGGACCGCAGCGAGGAAGCCCGCCAAAAAGGCAGCCAGGAAGAAAAGAAGATAATTCGGAGGTTCCGATGAAACCGTCGACTGGCAATCCCGCTCCCGGGTTCAAGAAGTATCCGGTGCATCACATCGAGACCAAGCCCGCGCAGCAGCGCGTGCGCGTGACGTTCAAGGGCGAGGTCATCGCCGACAGCAGGGACGCGATCAAGCTCGAGGAGAGCAAATATCCCGCCGTCTACTACCTGCCGCGCAAGGACGTGAAGATGGAGTGCCTCGTACGCTCGAGCCATCGGACGCACTGCCCGTTCAAGGGCGATGCAGCGCATTTTTCATTGGTGAATGGACCTGAAAATGCGGTCTGGAGCTACGAGCAGCCGTACGACGAGATGATGGCGATCAAGGACCGCCTCGCTTTCTACCCCGACAAGGTCGACTCGATCAGCACGGGATGAATTGATTAGAATGCGCGGCTCTCATGCCGCCGATCATTTCGGTTTCGAATCTCGCTAAGACCTACGCCTCCGGGTTCCAGGCGCTCAAGCGCATCAACCTGGAGATTCGACGCGGAGAAATCTTTGCGCTGCTGGGCCCGAACGGGGCCGGCAAGACGACGCTGATCAACATCGTCTGCGGAATCGTGACGCCTTCCGCAGGCACCGCGTCGGTGGACGGTCACGACATCATTCGGGATTACCGCGCCGCGCGCGCAATGATAGGCCTGGTGCCGCAGGAGCTGACCACCAATGCATTCGAAAGCGTCTGGGCGACGGTCAGCTTCAGCCGCGGCCTGTTCGGCAAGCCGGCCAATCCGGGCCACATCGAGAAGGTGCTTAGGGACCTGTCCTTGTGGGACAGGAAAAACAGCAAGATCATGACGCTGTCGGGCGGCATGAAGCGCCGGGTGCTGATCGCCAAAGCGCTGGCGCACGAGCCGCAGGTGCTGTTTCTCGACGAGCCGACGGCGGGCGTCGATGTCGAGCTGCGGCAGGACATGTGGAAGTCGGTGCGGCTGCTGCGCGACTCGGGCGTGACCATCATCCTCACCACCCACTACATCGAAGAGGCCGAGCTGATGGCCGACCGGATCGGCGTGATCAGCAAAGGCGAGATCATCCTGGTCGAGGAAAAGGCCGAGCTCATGCGCAAGCTCGGCAAGAAGGTGCTGACGCTCCAGCTGCACGAAGTGCTCGACGCCATACCGGCCGAGCTCGCAGCGCATCGCCTGAACCTGGCGGCCGATGGCCGCGAGCTGGTCTACACCTACGACACGCAGGGCGGGCGCACCGGCATCACGTCGCTGCTCGACGATCTCCACCGGGCGGGCATCGGCTTCAAGGACCTGCAGACGACGCAAAGCTCACTCGAAGACATCTTCGTCGACCTGGTGCGGCAAAGAAAATGAACCCATGAGGACAAACTTCAGGGCGATCCGGGCGATCTACGTGTTCGAGATGGCGCGCACGGGCCGCACGCTGCTGCAAAGCATCGTCGCCCCGGTGATCTCGACCTCCCTGTATTTCGTGGTGTTCGGCGCGGCCGTCGGCACGCGCATCGCCGAGATCGACGGCGTCAGCTATGGCGCCTTCATCGTGCCGGGGCTGGTGATGCTGATGCTGCTCACGCAGAGCGTCACGAATGCCTCGTTCGGCATCTACTTTCCCAGGTTCACCGGCACGATCTACGAGATCCTGTCGGCGCCGGTTTCGTATATCGAGATCGTCGTCGGCTATGTCGGTGCGGCGGCGACCAAGTCGCTCATCCTGGGCCTCATCATCCTCGCCACGGCGGGCCTGTTCGTGCCGCTGCGCATCGCGCATCCGGCCTGGATGCTCACCTTCCTCCTGCTGACGGCGCTGACCTTCAGCCTGTTCGGCTTCATCATCGGCATCTGGGCGGACGGCTTCGAACAGCTGCAGTTCGTGCCTCTGCTCGTCATCACCCCGTTGACCTTCCTGGGCGGCACTTTCTATTCCATCAGCGTGTTGCCGCCGCTCTGGCAGACTGCCACCCTGTTCAACCCCGTGGTGTACCTGGTGAGCGGTTTCCGCTGGAGCTTTTACGAGATCGCCGACGTGCACGTGTGGGTAAGCCTGGCGATGACGAGCCTGTTCCTCGTCGCCTGCCTCGCTGCGGTAGGGTGGATCTTCAAAACCGGCTACAGACTAAAGACCTGAATGCGCTGCATCCCGATCTTTCTCCTGCTTTGGGGCAGGCTGCGCCCGCTGGCGGTCACCACCTCCAGGCGCGCCGCCGAGCTCCCCAACGTCCCCACGCTCGTCGAATCGGGCATCCAGGGCGTCGAGCCCGGCTCGCTCAGCGTCCAGCAATTCACGCAGATGAACACTGCGGAGTACGAGCGCTTCGGCAGGCTGATCCGGGAAGCGGGGATCAGGATCGATGGCTGATACGCACAGCAAGCTCATCGGCTACCTGCTCTGGATCTTCGGCTTCACCGGCTCGCATCGCTTCTACTTCGGCCGGCCGGTGTCGGGCACGATCTGGTTTTTCACCCTGGGACTGCTCGGCATCGGCTGGATCATCGATCTGTTTCTCATCCCCTGGATGGAGCGCACCGCGGAGCTGCGCTACACCCCCGGACCCATCAGCTACAACGTCGCCTGGCTGCTGCTCACCTTTCTCGGCATCTTCGGCGTGCACCGCTTCTACATGGGTAAATGGCTCACCGGGCTGCTCTACCTGGTGACGGGAGGCCTGTTCCTGCTCGGCGTGCTCTACGATTTCTGGACGCTCAATTCCCAGGTGAGCGAGGAGAACCGCTCGCGCGGCGGCCGGTGAACCAAAGCCTTGTGGGATCAGTGCACCTTTTGTACATTGGCCGCATCTCCTAAGGAGGGGGAATCCATGAAGCTGGCACTCAAAGCGGCAATATTCGCCATCGCTTGCGCGATGTTCGGCGCGCAGGCGCAGGAACGCGTCATCCGGATCGGCGTGGTGATGCCGATCTCGGGACCGGGGTCGTATTTCGGGGTGATGGGCAGGGAGGGCATCGACCTCGCGCTCGAGCAGGTGAAGCAGCCGATCAACGGCTACCGCCTGCAGGTGCAGGCCGAGGACTCGGCTTGCAGCCCGCTGCAGGCCACCAACGCGGTGAAGCGCGTCCTCGATCAGTTCAAGCCGCACATCGTCATCGGCGACGAGTGCTCGGACGCCTCGCTCGCTATCGCGCCGATCCTCGAGCAGGCCAAGGTGGTGCAGCTCAACGCCGGCTCGGTGACCATGAAGCTCACCGAATCGGGCTACAAATATGTATTCCGCATCTTCCCGAACGCCGAGCAGCAGAGCCTGCCGCTCGCCAAGGTCGCCTATGAAAGGCTGAAGGCGCGCACCGCGGTGATCCTGTACGAGAAGACCAATGCCGGCAACGACAACGCCGACGGCTTCGAGAAGCCGTTCGTCGCCATGGGCGGCAAGGTCCTGGCGAAGATCGACTTCGGCCGCGACGTGAACGACTTTACCGCCATCGCGACGCGCATCGCGTCGCTCGGCAAGGTCGACGTGCTGCCGACCTTCGCGCTCGAAGGCCAGACCGTGCGCCTGTCGCAGGCGCTTGCGCAGGCTCGGGTGGTCAAGGGCGGCGGCGGCAACGCGGTGCAGATGGGCTCGATCTGGCTGCCCTACGGTTACGACCAGAAGGCCGGCCAGGCTTCGCAGGGCTACGTCCGCATCGTGCAGTTCGATCCCACGGAAAACCGCAAGATCGTGCAGGACTTCATCAAGGCCTTCCACGCCAAGTACGGCGCCGACAAGATGCCGACGCACATCAATGCGCATGCCTACGACGCCATCCTCCTGGTGGCCGAGGCGGTGCGGCGCGGCGCGACGGACTCGGATTCGATCCGCGACCGGTTCACCAAGATGAAGGACGTCGAGGTGACAACCGGCAGGATCAGCTTCGACCCGAAGGGACAGAATTCCGATCTCTCGGTGGTCCACTTCGTCGAGACGCAGAACGACCTGAGCTGGAAAGGGCTGAGCTGGCGGTAGTCCTCTAGAAGACGCCGTGCCCGACCTCCTGGCGCTGCTCGTTCAGCAGTCGGTGAACGGGGTTTACCTCGGCTGCCTGTACGTCATGGTGGCGCTCGGGCTCACCCTGATCTACGGCGTGCTGAACCAGATCAACTTCGCCCATGCCGACTTCGTCACCGTCGGCGCGTTCACGGCGTTCTTCACGGCGACGCGCTTTGCGACCAAGGTCCTCGGCCTGCCGGACGCCGGCGCCTACCTGCTGTCGATGTTCACCGCGCTCGGCGCCGGGGCGCTGCTCGGACTGGCGGTGAACGCGGCAGTGTTCGCGCCTTTGCGCGACCGCGGCGACGAGCTGCGTCCGCTGATCGCGACGATAGGCGTATCAGTATTGCTCGAGAACGCCCAGCTCGCGCTGTTCGGGCCGATCCCCTACCAGTTCGACTCGCCTTTCACGCGCGAGACCATCCGCCTCGGGCGCATCTTCTTCAGCGGGCAGAGCGTGCTGGTGGTCGGCGTGTCGGCGGCGGTGATTGCCGCGCTCTACGCCTTCATGCGGTTCACGTTCCTTGGCAAGGCGCTGCGCGCGGTGGCGCAGGACCGCGAGACGGCGGGTCTGATGGGCATCAATCCGAGCCTGCTCATCGGGCTTACCATCGTCATCGCCTCGGCGCTGGCGGGCATGGCCGGCGCGCTCCTCGGCCCGGTGCTGGTCCTGTCTCCGTTTGCCGGCGCCTCGCTGATCGTCAAGGCCTTCGCCATCGTCATCATCGGCGGCTTCGGCAACATGCAGGGCACCATCATCGCCGGCATCCTGGTCGGCATCATCGAGGCCTTCACGGTGCAGTACCTCGGCTCGGGGCTGATCGACCTGGTGGTGTTCGTTCTGCTGCTCGTGATGCTGGTGGTGCGGCCCACCGGCCTGATCGCGGAGCGGAAAGAGGAAAATGTGTGAATGAGCGTGTGAAGGCGAGAACCGCGCTCGGCACAGCTATTGTGCTGGTGTTGTTAGCACCATGGGTCCTCGATCAGCCGTACTGGCGCGGCATCCTGGTGGTGTGCGCGATGAACGTGCTGCTCGCGCTTTCGCTCAACCTGGTGCTCGGCTACACCGGGCAGCTGAATCTCGGCCAGTCCGCCTTCTTCGGGATCGGCGCCTACGTTTCCACCCTCCTCATCAAGAGCTACGGCTGGAATTTCTGGCTCGCGGCGCTGGTGGCGGTAGGCGCGGCGGGCCTGCTCGGCCTCGCGCTCGCCGCCTTCGCCGTGCGGCTGCGCGGGCATTACCTCGCCATCGCCTCGCTCGGTTTCGCGGTGATCACCTACCAGGTGCTGGTGAACTGGGAGAACGTTACCCAGGGCGTGCGCGGCATCTACGGCATCATGCCGCCTGTCGCGAGCACGACGGCGCTGTTCTACCTCGTAGCCGGCATCGCGGTCCTGGTCTACGTTCTGATCGGCAACCTGGTGCGCTCGCCCATCGGCGAGACCCTGCGCGCGATCCGCGAGGACGAGGTGTCGGCCGCGTCGCTCGGCATCAACGCAGCGCTGTGGAAAGCATTCGCGTTCGGCATCGGCGCGGCGATCGCCGGCCTTGCCGGCTGCTTCTACCCCGGCTTCGTAGGCACGCTGGTGCCAGACGCCTTCAACATCGTCGAGTCGTTCACCATGCTGGCGATGGTCATCGTCGGCGGGATGGGCACCATGATCGGCCCGGTGATCGGCGCGATCGTGCTCACCTTCCTGCCGGAATTGCTGCGCGGCTTCGGCGAGCTGCGCCTGATGATCTACGGGCTCGCCCTGACCTTGGTGGTGCTCTTCATGCCCGGCGGCATGGTGCAGGCGTGGATGGCATTGCGCGCGCGCATACGGTGATTTTGCAAGCCAAAGAGATGAGCAAGAGCTTCGGCGGCGTGCGCGCGGTGCAGAACGTTTCCATCGCCGTACCCGCGAACTCGATCTTCGCCTTGATCGGGCCGAACGGCGCCGGCAAGTCGACGCTTCTCAATTTGCTGTCGGGGATCTACCAGCCCGATGCAGGATCTTTGCATTTTGACGAAAACAATCTGATCGGTTTGCCGGCGCACCGCCGCGTGCGGCTCGGCATCGCGCGCACTTTCCAGAAGATCCGCCTGTTCAAGCAGCTTACCCTGCTCGAGAACGTGCTCGCCGGCTTCCACATCCATCAAGACGCGCCTTTCTGGAAGTACCTTGTCTACGGCAATACCGGGCGCTTCCGCGAGGAGGCGCGCGAGCTGCTCGCATTCGTCGGGCTGGAGGCACGCTCCGGCGAGCGCGCCGGCGCGCTGCCCTACGGCAAGCAGCGCATGCTCGAGATCGCGCGCGCGCTCGCCACGCAGCCGCGGCTGTTCATGCTCGACGAGCCGGCGGCCGGCCTCAACGCCGCGGAAGTCGACTTTTTATTGAAACGACTGGAACAAATTTCCCGGCGTGGCGTGACCGTGATCGTGGTCGAGCACAACATGGACTTGGTGATGAACGTCGCGCACCGCGTCTTCGTGATGGACCACGGCGAGCCGCTGTTCGAGGGCACGCCGCGCGAAGTGCAGGCCAACCCGCGCGTCATCGAGGCCTACCTTGGCGGTGAATTTGCTCCTTAAGGTAGAAAACCTCGAGTTGGGGTACGGCGAAGTCCCGGCGGTGCGCGACATTTCCTTCGACGTGGCCGAAGGCGAGATCGTCACGCTGATTGGCGCCAACGGCGCCGGCAAGACCACCACCCTGCGCGGCGTGGCGGGTGCCATGCTGCCGCGCCGCGGCAAGATCGTGTTCGCCGGAAACGACGTCACCCATATGCCTTCCCATTCGCGCGCGCTCGCCGGCATGGCACTGGTGCCGGAAGGTCGGCGCGTGTTCCCCGCGCTGTCGGTGCGCGAGAACCTGGAGATGGGCGGATTCAAGTTCCGCAAGGACCGGAACAGGATGCGCTCGCAGATCGAGCGCATGCTGGAGATGTTCCCGCGCCTGAGCGAGCGCACAGGTCAAGCGGCCGGGACGCTCTCCGGCGGCGAGCAGCAGATGCTGGCGCTGTCGCGCGCGCTGATGTCCGCGCCGCGGCTGCTGTGCATGGACGAGCCTTCGCTTGGCCTCGCGCCGCTCGTCGTGCATGACATCTTCCGCAGCATTCGCGCCGCCAATGCCGCGGGGACGAGCATCCTGCTGGTCGAACAGAACGCGCGCTATGCGCTCGAGACGGCGAGCCGCGGCTACGTGCTGCAGACCGGTACCATCATCGCAGCCGGACCCTGCGCCGTCCTCAAGCAGGACGAGCGGGTGAAAGAAGCGTATCTCGGGAGACGGTAATGAATTACTCATTGCAGGGAAAGGCCGCCATCGTCACGGGCGCGGCGGGCGGCATCGGCAGCGCCATCGCACGCGCTTTTGCAAAGGCCGGCGCCAAGGTCGCGTGCGTGGATCTAGATGTGAAAAAAGTAACCGGGGAAGGATTTCTCGCCATTGCCTGTGACGTTGCTTCCGAATCGGAAACCAAGAAGGCCGTCGAGCAGGCCGCGCAGGCCTTCGGCGCTCTGCACGTGCTGGTGAATGGCGCGGCGATGAAAGATCCGAGCGCGACGGTCGTCGACCTCGATCTCGCGGCCTGGAACCGCGTTTTTGCCGTCAATGTCGCCGGCGCCTTCCTCATGAGCCGCTGGGCCATTCCGCACATGGCGCGTTCCGGCGGCGGCTCGATCATTCACATCGCCTCGCAGCTCGGCACCGTCGGCACGCCCGGGCGCGTCGCCTACTGCTCGACGAAGGGCGCTCTAATCACCATGGCCAAAGCAATGGCCGCCGATCACGCCGCGCAGAAGATCCGCGTGAACACGCTCTCGCCGGGCGCGGTAGAGACCGAGCGCATGCTGCGTTTCGGCTCGATGGAGAAAGCGCGCGAAATTCTCGGCCCGAAGCACCTGCTGAACCGGCTCGGCCAGCCCGAGGAGATCGCCGCCGCCGCGCTGTTCCTCGCCTCGGACGCTTCCAGCTTCATGACCGGTTCGGACCTGCGCGTCGATGGCGGCTACAACGCCATTTAGTCGTCCAGCGAGATCTTGCGCTCGCGCGCAAGCGCGCTCCAGCGCGCGATGTCGGCCTGGATGAATCTTCCGAACTGCTCGGGCGTCATCGGCATCGGCTCGATCGCTTCGCCCGCCAGGCGCTGCTGCAGCGCCGGCGAGGCGAGCGCTTTGTTGATCTCGGCGTTGAGCCTCTGCGTGATCGCCGCGGGCAGCTTCGCCGGGCCCACGATCCCGTACCACTGCACGGCGTCGAAGCCCTTGAACCCCGCTTCCTCGAAGGTGGGCACTTCGGGCAGCAGCGCATGGCGTTTCAGGCCGGTCACGGCGATGGGCTTCATCTTTTTGGCGCGGATGTGCGGCAGCGCGGCGGCGAGGCCCGGCATCATCATCTGGGTCTGCCCGCCCAGGAAGTCGGTGATCGCCGGACCGATGCCGCGGTAGTGCGCAGCCACGGTGTCGAGGCCCGCGGCGGCCTTGAGCTGCTCCATCGCGAGGTGGTTGAGCGTGCCCATCCCGCCCGAGGCGTAGGTTAGCTTGCCCGCATTGTTCTTCGCATACTCGAGGAGGGTCTTCAGGTCGGCGACCGGCATCGAGGGATTGACCACCAGCACATTGGGCGTGCCGCCGACCATCGCGATCGCGGTGAAGTCCTTGACGGCGTCGTACCCGACCTTGCGCACCGCGGGATTGGTGCCGTGCGTGCCCACATAGCCCACCATCAGCGTGTAGCCGTCCGGCGCAGCGCGGGCCACCGCCTGCGAGGCGATGGTGCCGCCCCCGCCCGATATGTTCTCGACGATGAACGACTGCTCCATCGAGCGGCCGAGCTGCTCGGCGACGGTGCGGCCGATCAGATCCAGGCCGCCGCCTGGCTGGGCGGGTACCACGATCTTCACGGGCTTGACGGGGTAGGCCTGCGCTGCGCCAAGTCCGGGCAGCAGCGCAGCCGCGGCGAGGAGCCACTTTGCAATGGAGATCGAGCGTCTAGGGCTCATGGTCCTCCAGGTGCATGGCAAAAAGAAAAATCCCGAGGCTCACAACAGTGCTGATCCAGGCTACGGTGAACGCGAGTGCTTTTCCGTGCCATAACGCTGCGAACCAGCGACTGAATTCGTCAAACAGCACCGCGGCTTTTCCGCCAAAACGCTGCAATTCATGGATGTACTGCTTGGAACTTACGATTTCATCGATTGCAGCGCTGTTGGAATCGTCCCCGGCGGTCACGTAAATCAGGATAGCGCTGCACAGTCCCACCAGCAGGACGATGAGGCCACTGATGTAAAGGCGTGTTTTCAAATCGGCGTCGCGAGCAGGGAAGGGACCAGGCCTGTATCGGCGATGACGGTGACGCTTTTCAATTTGGCAAGATTGCCTTCGATGCGCGCTTCGACGCGGTAGCGGCCGACGCTGAACAGGCGCGACTCGCCTTCGAGACTGGTCTGGAAGAGGCTGTAGGCCAGCTCGAAACAGCATATTGAGTCGTCGGTAGTGATGAAGCGTAGCGGCCCGAGGACATGTCGGTCATAGTGCAGGTTGTAGAGGTTGACGTTGCGGTAGGACTCGACGCGGTCGCGCAGCATGTTCTTGTTGTCGCACCACATCAGCACGTTGGGCAGGCCCTGCTCGACGTTCTCGCGCGTGACGACGCGGTAATCGCATTCCTCTTCGAACAATTCGACCCAGTCTTCGAGCCGATCTTCGTCGATCGCCATCGCGTATTCCGCCATCAGATCGAAAAGCGCAGTGCGGTTCACCGGATGGCACCGGCGGGTTCCACGCCCATCAGCTCGGCCCAATAGGACCAGAAGCCGCGGATCGGCGACTCGGTGACGCGGTGGGCGAGGTCGCGCAGTTCGCCGCGGCCGCCCATCTCGACGATGGCGCAGGCGTCGCCCGCGCTGCGCGTCGCTTTCTGCACCACCTCGATCGCTTCGCCGTCCTCCATGCTGACGAAACCGGCCGGCCCGACCAGGTTGGCCGAGATCAGCCGGTGGCGCGTCATCGCCTCGTCGTCGTCGGCATAACCGAACACGGTCTGGAACACCTCGTGCGCGTTCACGCCCTGCGGCCGGATCTGGCGCGCGGCGAGCGAGTTGTTGATCTGGATCAGCAATCCGTTGGGAAAGAAGGTCGGCGCGGCGAGGTTCATGCCATCGGGGAATTCGTTTCTGAATTCCAATAATTTTTTATCCCGCAATTGCATGCGGTCGAGTCGCGCCGCGGTGCCGGCATACGCCGCCCGCGCCTCTTCCTGGGTATCGGTCGCCGCATAGGCGTGGTTCATGTTGTGGCGGTGGCGCTCGTCCATCTTCACGCCGCCCTTCTGCGTCGCGCGGTCGACGCCGTAGGTGACGAAGAACTCGTGCAAGAGGCTCGCGTGGTAGGTGTCGCGCAGGTTCTCGGCGTAGAGCTTCCAGTTGCCCGCGATGCGCTGGCGGGAGTAGCCGAGGATGCGGATCGGCCGCGAGAGGAAACGCCGAATGATGCCGGTGCCGAACTCGCCCAGATAGTCTTCGATCGGCTCGGCGCGCTCCGAGAAGGTGCCGAACAGCATGCCGTGGCAGTTCGCCACCTGGAGCTTGCGCGGCGAGACCGCCTTCATGTCGAAGTCCTGCGGCATGCCGCCTTCGCCCTTCAGGCCGCGCCGGAACGGCAGCCCGGTCAGCTCGCCGGCGCTCGAGTAGCACCAGCGGTGGTAAAGGCACACGAGCCGCTCGGCGTTGCCGCGCAGCGAGCGCACGATCATCGCGCCGCGGTGCGAGCAGCGGTTGACGAAAGCGTGGATCGCGCCCGCCTTGTCGCGCGACACGATCACCGGCGTGTCGCCGACCCAGGTGGTGCGATAGTCGCCGGGATTGGGAATCTCGGCCTCGAGACAGAGGTAGCTCCACGCCGGGCCGCGGAAGATGCGCTCCATCTCGAGCTCGTAGATCTTCTCGTCGTGGTGCAGCCAGAACGGCACCCGCGAGTAGTCGTTCCGCGGCCAGGCGATCTCAGGGTTCATGATGGGCTCCTAACCAGGCTACGAAATCCTCCAGCGCTCGCGCCATCGTGAATTGGGGCGCGTAGCCGAGGTCCTCGACCAGGCGCCGGTTCGAGAACCGGGTGCGCGTCCCCGGAACGAGCGGCGTGACGTTGCACTCCTCGTGCTTGTCCGACTCGCGCCAGCGAAAGCGCGGAAAGCGCTTCGCCAGCAGCTCGCACCACTGCGGCAGCGACCACGCGGTGCCGGTGCCCAGATGATACAGCCGGTGCGAAGGCGCCCGGGCATCGAGGAGAGCGAGCAGGGCCCGGGCGACGTCCGGCGCGTAGATGTAATCGGTAGCGCCTAGCGGCGGAAACACCGCCTCGCCGGCGGCGAGCGCGATGCGCGCGATCTCAGTGGGCGGCGACAGGCGGTCGCGCACGCCGCTCGCATGCTCCCAGCGGCCATAAGCCAGGGCGAGGCGGCCGATGCGTACATCCATGTCCCAGAGCGCGGCGAGCCTCAGGCAGGCGCGCTCGGCGGCGTACTTGGTGATGCCGTACATCGATTCGGGCACCGGACGATGGCGCTCCTCGTCGAGCGGCTCGGCGACGCCGATCCCGGCAGCGCCATACAGCGCGCCAGTGCTGGCGTGCACGAAGCGCCGCACCCGGTGCTTGCGCGCCGCCTCCAGCACATTGATCGTGCCGATCAAGTTCACTTCGGCGATGCGGCGCGGCTCGCGCGCGTCGCGCTGCGGGCCCGCAGTGATCGCCGCGGCGTGAATGACGCGGTCCGGCGAATATTCTTTAAATACTTGTTCTAGCCGTTGCAGGTCCGTGACGTCGCCCTGGATCGCATTGACTGCTTGAAAACCTGGTGGCGGCGGCGAGAGGTCGTAAAGAACCACCTCGTCCCCGCGGCGGAGGAGCTGCTCGGCGAGGTTCAGGCCGACGAAGCCCGAACCGCCGGTCACCAGGATCATTTTTTGAAGCCGAGGATGCCGGACGCGAACGAGCGCGGATCGCGCCGGGCGCCGCGTCCCTCGTCGACCCGCGCTAGGAACTCTAGAACTGCTTGGTTGAACGCCTGCGGCTCCTCGATGTTGATGGTGTGCCCGGAGTAGGGCAGCACCACCAGCCCCGAAGTGGCGATGTGGCGCTTCATGAGGAGCGCCGGCTCGAGGCAGGGGTCGTCCTCGTCGCCGGTGATGATGAGAGTCGGCAGGTCGATCTTCTTCATGCCCTCGACCAGCTCCCATAGCGAGGGCCGCCGCTTCTGCACGCCGCGCATGGTGAGCGCCTTGCCTTTGGGCGAATGCTCGGCGAGCTGGCGCGCGAATTCCTGCCAGCCGCGCGGATCCTTGTTCTGGAACTGCACGCGCGTCGGGCCCAGCGCATATTTCTTCGCCGCCTCAGTCCAGTTCGCCTCGAAAGAGACTGCCGCCGCCTCGCATTCGGCCTGGAACCCCTCGCGCTTGTCGGGCTCGGCGCCGTAGCCGCAGCCGGCGATGACGAGCGAGCGCGCGCGTTTCGGATAGCTGATGCCCACGTGCAGCGTGGCGAAACCGCCCATCGACAGGCCGACGATATGCGCGCGGTCGAGCTTCAGATGGTCGAGGATGGCGATGATGTCGTCGCGCGCTTGACCTTGCGAATAGCGCGCGGCATCCTCGGGCACATCGGAGGGCGGAAAGCCGCGCGCGTTGTAGGCGACGCAATGGAAGTAGCGCGCGAAAAACCGCATCTGCGGCTCCCAGCTGCGATGGTCGCCGGCAAACTCGTGCACGAAGACGAGCGACGTGCCGCTGCCCGCCTCCTCGTAGTAAAGGCGGGTGCCGTCCTTGGCGGTGGCGTACGACATGAACTTATCATAGGCTCCAACACCCATGACGAAACAGTGGAACAGCGAAACGATCGAGATCCTGCTCGCGGCGCAGGGGATTCGCCTGGCGCCTGGTCGTGCCGAGAAGATCGCGAACGCCTTGAACGCCGCGACCGTATCCGGTTCTCTCCCTCTTGAATTTGAATCCGATCCGACCAGCTACGTGCTCGCACTGGAGCGCTGCAAGGCAAAGTGAGCGATCCGGCCAGCCTTTCGCTTGCGGCGGCTGCGCAGGCGCTGCGCGAGCGGCGCATCAGCTCACGCGAGCTGGCGGATGCCTGCCTGGCGCGCATCGCGCGCTGGCAACCTCGCATCAACGCTTTTATCTCGGTAGAACAAGATGCTGCAAACGAAGGGGTGCCGCTTGCGCACAAGGACATGTTTTATCGCAAGGGCCGCGTCTCCAACTGCGGATCCAGGATCCGGCGCGGCTGGGTCGCGCGGGAAACCTCTACTGCGCTCTTGCGACTCGATGCCGCCGGCATGCTGCAGATCGGCACGCTCAACATGGCGGAGTTCGCCTACGGTCCGACCGGCCACAACGATCACTGGGGCGATTGCCGCAATCCCTGGAATCCCGAGTACATCCCCGGCGGCTCGTCGAGCGGATCGGGCGCGGCCGTCGCGGCCCGTCTCGTCTTCGGCGCGCTAGGCTCCGACACCGGCGGCTCGGTGCGCATCCCGGCGGCCGCATGCGGCGTGAGCGGGTTGAAGACCACCTGGGGACGCGTTTCGCGCCACGGCGCGATGCCGCTTTCCCATTCGCTCGACACCATCGGACCGCTCGCGCGCAGTGCCGAGGATTGCGCCCTGCTTCTTGCGGCGATCGCGGGGCATGATCCGCTGGATCCGGTGAGCTCGCGAGAACCTTACGTTGGAAAAATAAGCAATTCCGGATTCCGCATTGCCATATCGACTGCGTGGATCGAGCGCAACGTGGAGCCTGAAGTCGCTGCCGCCGTGCTCGCGGCAGCCGGCGCGCTGCGTTCGGGCGGCGCTCAGCTTCTCGAGGCAGCACCGCCCGATTTCGCTACCCTTTCTGCGCATTGCATCACCGTCATGCAAGCCGAGGCCTCGGCGCAGCACGCGCGCTGGATGCGCGAGCGCCCCGGCGACTACTCATCCGCCGTGCGCGCACGCCTTGAGTCGGGTTTCGCCGTGCCCGCGGCGGCTTACCTCGAAGCGCTGCGCTTGCGAGGAACATGGCTCGAGCGCTTCTGCGCAACCACGCTTTCCGCAGCCGACTTCTACCTGCTGCCGGCGATGAAGATCCGGGTTCCCACGCTCGAGCAGACCGGGGCGCGCGGCGGCGCCGACATGCCGGCATTGCTCGGCGAAGTCACGCGGCTCACGCGCTGGGTGAATTATCTCGGCGTGCCAGCGCTCGTGATCCCGTGCGGTTTCGATTCGCGCGGCTTGCCGATCGGCCTGCAGCTCGTCGGCCGCCCGTTCGCCGAAGCGATCTTGCTCGCCGCTGGCCACGCCTTCCAGCGAGAAACCGACTGGCACCAGCGCGTGCCGGTGTCATAATCTTTCGCAGGAGGAGAACGTAGTTGAAAGCGCCGTCGTTTGCCTATGCGAAGCCGCGTTCGCTCGAAGAGGCGTTCGAGCTCCTCGAGCGTGCGGGCGCGAACATCCTCGCTGGCGGTCAGAGCCTTATCCCGTCGCTCAACATGCGGCTCTCCTCGCCCGAGCTGCTGATCGACATCACAGGCCTTTCTTCCTTGAGAGGAATTTCGATGGAGCAGGGCGTCGTGCGGATCGGCGCGCTGACCACGCATGCCGAAATCGAAAAGTCCGCGGACATCAGGAAACATGTGCCGCTGCTTGCTCAAGCGGTGCCGCACATCGCGCATCCCGCGATCCGCAATCGCGGCACGCTGGGCGGCAGCCTCGCGCTTGCCGACCCGGCAGCCGAGTATCCGGCGTGCCTGGTCGCGCTTGGAGCCAGCGTCGCGGTGGCGGGCAAGCAGGGCGAGCGGCTGGTCCCGGCCGAAAAATTCTTCAAAGGACTGTTCGAGACCGACCTGAAGGCCGGCGAGATCGTGGTCGGCGCCGAGTTTCCCGCCCTGAAGAAGGACGAGCGCTCGGTGTTCCTGGAGCTCGCGCGGCGCCACGGCGATTACGCGATCATCGGTCTGGCTGCACACAAGACAGCTTCGGAACGGCGCTTTGCCTTTCTGGGCGCCGGATCGACGCCTGTGCTGGCCAAGGGGAAATCTCTCGAAGAGGCGAAGCAGGCGCTGGCAAGAGATCTCAACCCGCCGGCCGATCTCTATCACTCTTCTTCCACCAAGCTGCACCTCGCAAAGGTGCTGCTCGAGCGCGCATGGAACACGCTGTAGATACGACAATGACGGTCAACGGCACGCAGGTAACGCGGCGCGTTCAAGCGCGCCAACACCTGGTGGATTTCTTGAGAGAGGAATTGGGATTGACCGGTTCGCACATCGGCTGCGAGCACGGCGTCTGCGGCGCCTGCACCGTCAGGGTGAACGGCGAGATCGTGCGCGGCTGCCTGATGCTCGCCGTGCAGGCGAACGGCTGCAAGGTGGAAACCGTAGAGGGGCTGTCCGATTCGGGCGAGCTGAAGGATCTGCAGAAGGCCTTTCACGAGAAGAACGCGCTGCAATGCGGCTTCTGCACACCGGGAATGCTTATGGCCGCTCAAGATCTGGTTCTTCAAAAGAAGAAGTGTTCCAGAGAAGAGATCAGAAACCACATTTCCGGCAACTATTGCCGCTGCACCGGATACCAGGCCATCGTCGACGCAATCGAGCAGGTACTGAATGGCAAAGGCTGAACTGCCGCTGCACGCACCGGGCACGCAGCTCGACAAGGGCTACATCGGGCAGAGCGTGCCGCGGCCGAACGCGCAGCGCCTGCTGCAGGGCCGCGGCGCCTTCATCGACGATCTGCGCTTTCCAAGGCTCGCGCACGTCGCGTTTTTCCGCAGCCCGTACGCGCACGCCCGCATAAAGAAGTTGGACTTTTCAAAGGCATTGAAATCAGAGGGCGTGATAGGCATCTTCGACGGCCGCGCGGTCGCTGAATACTGCACCCCATGGATCGCGGTTCTCGCGCATCTGAAAGGCATCAAGTCGCCGCCGCAGCATGCGATCGCCATCGAGCGCGCATGCTGGCAGGGCGAGGCAATGGCGGCGGTCGTCGCCGAGTCGCGCAGCCAGGCCGAGGATGCCGTGCAGCTCATCGAGGCGCAATGGGAAGAGCTGCCCGTTGTCGTTGATATGGATGATGCTTTAGAGGGGAAAAAAATAATTCACGCTGAGCTCGGCGACAACATCTGCTTCAAGCGTGAGCTCGATACCGGCGAGGTGGACGCCGCCTTTGCCAAGGCCGACGTGGTGGTGGAGGACACGTTCCACTTCGGGCGCCACACCGGCGTGTGCCTCGAGGGACGCGCCATCCTCGCCGACTACAACGCGGCCGAGCACTCGCTCACCGTGTACCACGCGACGCAGGCGCCGCACATGATGCAGGACATCTTCTCGCGCCACCTCAACATTCCCGAGGCGAACGTGAGGGTGATCACCAAGGACGTCGGCGGCTCGTTCGGGATCAAGGTGCATGTCTATGCCGACGAGATGGCGACGGCGGCGCTGTCGGTGATGCTGCGCCGGCCGGTCAAGTTCGTCGCCGACCGGCTGGAGTCGTTCCTTTCCGACATCCATGCGCGCGAGCACAAGGCGAGAGTCCGTTTGGCTTGTACCAAATCAGGAGAAATACTGGCGTTCGAGCTCGACGACCTCACCGCCATCGGCCCGTACTCGGTCTACCCGCGCACCAGCGGCATCGAGGGCAACCAGGTGGTCAACCTCACCGGCGGCCCGTACAAGCACCGGAAATACCGCGCGAAGATGCACGTGGTGTTCACCAACAAGAACGTCTGCTGCCAGTACCGCGCCGTCGGCCATCCGATCGCCGTGGCGCTCACCGAAGGCATCGTCGACCTGGCGGCGCAGAAACTTGGCATGGATGCAGCAGACTTTAGAAGAAAAAACTTAATACCGGACGACGCATATCCGTACACGTTTCCGTCGGGCATCAAGTTCGAGAAGCTCTCGCACCACAAATGCCTCGACAAGCTTTTGAATTTAATGCACTACGACTCCCTCCGCCGGGAACAAAATGAACTGCGAGAAAAAGGCGTCTATCGAGGGATCGGTCTGGCCGCGATGATAGAGGTCACCAATCCCTCGCCCGCGTTCTACGGCGTCGGCGGCGCGCGCATCTCGGCGCAGGACGGCGCGACGCTGCGCCTCGAGCCCACCGGCATGCTGACCGTGATGTGCAGCGTGACCGAGCAGGGCCAGGGAACTGAGGCGGTGTTCGCCCAGATCGCGGCCAGTGCTGTGGGGGTCACGCTCGACAAAGTACGAGTCATCACCGGCGACACCGCCGTCACGCCTTACGGGGGAGGTACCTGGGCCTCTCGCGGCGCCGGCATTGGCGGCGAAGCCGTGCTGCTGGCGGGAAGGGCCTTGCGCTCCAATGTTCTCGACATCGCTGCTGCAATACTCAAAACCGAAAAACCAAAATTGGATCTGCTGAATAACGAGGTCATCGACCGGCTCACTCTCGAATCCAAGATGCCGCTGTCCGAGCTCGGCCGCGTAGCCTACTTCAGGCCCGATACGCTGCCGCTGGATTTCCAGTCCGAGCTCACCGTCACGCGGCACTACACGCCGCGCCAGTACGGCTTCACGTTCACCAACGGCATCCAGGCCTCCTGGCTCGAGGTCGACCCGGACACCGGCTTCGTAAGACTGCTCAAGCACTGGTGCGTAGAGGACGCCGGCACGCTGATCAATCCGATGCTGGTCGACGAGCAGATCCGCGGCGGCGTAGTTCAAGGCATCGGCGCCGCGCTCTACGAAGAATGCCTCTATAGTCCGGACGGGCAGCTGTTGAACGGCAACATGGCCGACTACCTGGTGCCGATGAGCGGCGAGATGTGCGACATCGTCTGCGCACACGTCGAGACGCCGACCCAGCAGTCGCAGCTCGGCGCCAAAGGCGTCGGCGAGGCCGGCACCGCGGGCGCGCCCGCCGCGGTGATGAACGCCATCAACGACGCGCTCGCCCCGCTGAACGCTCGCGTGACCGCGATGCCTTTCACGCCGGAACGGATCCTGAAGGCGCTGAGAAAAGTGTGAAGGACGAGCGCGTCTCATCGGCCATCTCGCACTGGGCGCCGCGCTTCGTCTCGAACGGCGTGCTGCTCGCCGACTTCGAGGAAGTCACCGCATCGCTCGAGCGCTGGGACGACTGGTGCACAGCCTGGAGCGCGCGCGCCCGCATCCATGAAGATCTCGGTAGAAATGCCCTGAAGGACGGTTATCGGCTGACCGCGGGCGAGCACCTGGTCCGCGCGGCGATCTACTACCACTTCGCCAAGTTCGTGTTCGTGCAGGACCCGGCGCAGATGCGCGCCGCCCACATGAAGGCGGTCGCGTGCTATCGCGACGCGCTGCCGATGCTGCGGCCGCCGGGAGAGCGGGTAGCCATAGCTTTTTCAGGTCACACGTTGTTTGGCGTTCTGAGAAAACCGAAAGAATCAAACTGCCCGGTGTTGGTGATGGCGCCAGGCCTCGATTCGACGAAGGAAGAGCTGCATGCCTATGAGGATTCGTTCCTGAATCGAGGCATCGCGGTGCTGGCGTTCGACGGACCGGGGCAGGGCGAGGCGGAATACGAGATCCCGATCTGCGGCGACTACGAGCGCGCCGCCAAGGCGGTCGTGGACTGGATCGAAAGGCGAACCGATCTTGATTCGAAAAAAATAGCAATCTGGGGAGTCAGCCTGGGCGGCTACTACGCGCCGCGCGCCGCGGCCTACGAGAAGCGCTTCAAGGCCTGCATCGCGCTGTCCGGCCCGTTCGACTGGGCGCAGATCTGGGACGCTCTGCCGCAGCTCACGCGCGACACGTTCCGGGTCAGAAGTCACTCGAAAAATGAATCCGATGCCAAGCGCCATGCCGCAACGCTGACTTTGAAAGACGCCGCGAAAAACATCACCTGCCCGCTATTTATCGTCGCGGGGCGGCAGGACCGTCTCGTGCCGGCAGCGGAGGCGGAGCAGCTCGCCCGATCCGCGTCGGGGCCGGTGGAGCTCTTGATGGTCGAGGACGGCGGCCACAACGCCAACAACCGTCCGTACCGCTACCGCAGCCGCTCGGCCGACTGGCTGGCGGAGCGCTTCGGGCTGTCCAAAATCTAGGAGGATGTCGATGAGAGTCTTTGCGTTGCTGTTCGCATTCGCGTTTTCTGCCGTAAATGCGCAAACCTTCCCCAGCAAGACCGTGCGTCTCGTCTCGGGCGTCACGCCCGGCAGTGCTTCCGACACGATGGCGCGCGTGGTGGCCGAGAAGATGGCGGCGGCCTTCGGCGTGCCGGTGATCGTCGAGAACCGCCTCGGCGCGGGCGGCGTGGTGGCGGCGAAATACGTCGCGAGCGCTGAGCCCGACGGCCACCTCGTCATGATCTATACGTCGGCATTCACCATCGCGCCGCTGCTCAATCCCGGCACCATCGATCCCAAGGAGCTCGCGGCGGTGGCGACGCTCGGCACGGTGCCGACGATTCTCATCACCAGCCCCTCCACAGGCTACAAAACCGCGGCGGACCTCGTTGCCGCCGCGAAGGCGCAGCCGGGCAAGGTGGTGTGCGCGACCGCCGGGAGCGGGAGCTCGACGCACATGAACCTGGAGCGCTTCCGGCTCGCCGCGGGCGTCGAGTTCCTGAACGTCCACATGAAAGGCGCCTCGGAGGCGCTCACCGAGGTGATCAGCGGGCGCGCGGACTGCTATTTCGCACTGATTTTCCAGGCGCAGAAGATGCGCGACGCGGGCAAGGTGGTGGCGCTCGCGAACGGCGCGCCGAAGCGCAGCAGCCTGATGCCTGAGGTGCCGACGACCCTCGAGCTCGGCTACCCCAATTCCGATTACAACTTCTGGATCGGCGCCCTCGTCGCGGCGAAGACGCCGCGCGACATCATCCAGCGGCTGCACCGCGAGTTCAACGCCGCGCTGGCGCAGCCCGACGTGAGCGATCGCATGAAGAAGCTGGGCGTCGATCCGCTGCAGCTGAGCCTCGAGGAGTTCGAGGCGATGATCCGCAAAGAGCTGGGGGAGAACGCGCAGCTCATCAAGGCGGCGGGCATCAAGCCCAACTGAGCGTCAATCTCTGTGGTGACGCAAAACCCTATGCGCTCACGGCACCAAACGGCAGCAGCCGGTCGTACTCCCTCTTGACGACCGCATAGCACTCGCATACCCGCGCTTCCAGCCGCCGTCGGTCGAGAACACTGATGTGGCCGCGGCTGTAGTGGATCAGCCCCTCGGACTGCAGCTTGCCGGCGGCTTCGGTAACGCCC
>Ga0209220_1000132_pt1 | contig 33306 bp, 41 predicted proteins | sample BlaSpr_A8_OM3_M3_FD_187984 | JGI IMG/M metagenome (GOLD analysis project Ga0209220, IMG submission 187984) | Forest soil microbial communities from Thunder Bay, Ontario, Canada - Black Spruce, Ontario site 2_A8_OM3_M3 (SPAdes) (version 2) | ecosystem: Environmental > Terrestrial > Soil > Boreal... | reverse complement strand
ATCTTGCGCCTGATGTACGAGGCGAACCCCATGGCGCTGATCGTGGAACAGGCGGGCGGCGCGGCCACGGATGGGCGCACGCCTATCCTGGATATCAAACCCAAGGGACTACATCAACGGGTCGCCGTAATCCTCGGATCCAAGAACGAAGTGGACCGGGTGACCTCGTACCACAAATAGGAAGGGGCACAAACGAAAGGGCCGCCGGCATGAGCCTGCGGCCCTTTTGTCCCCCGAGAATTGGTTACTTGAGGTGCCGGCTGACCAGCTTGGTCATTTCGAACATCGACACCTGGCCCTTGCCGCCGAACACCGACTTGAGCTTGTCGTCGGCGTTGATCATGCGGCGGTTTTTCTTGTCCTGCAGGCTATTGCGCTTGATATAGCCCCAGATCTTCTTGGTCACTTCGGTGCGCGGCATCGCGCCAGAGCCAACTACCGCAGCGAGCACTCCGCTCGGCGTCATAGGCTTCATGAACGCCGCATTTGGCTTGCGTTTCTTGCCGCTGCTCTTCTTCGCCTTCTTCTTCGCCATCTCGATTCTCCTCTGAACGATACGGTTCGTTTATTCGATCCCGGTTTTCTCCCGCTGAAGGGCAGCGGTGGCGACACGATGCCGAATCCCGCGATGCATGTCAACGATTTTCATTGGAGGAACGCGGCGTTTCCCTCGGCAGTGTGTATTCAGCCACGGTGGGTCATGTGTCGGCGCATCCCTATGGGGCGTGAATGGAGACCGCAGCGAATCACCTAAATGTGCCAATCGCCTAGGTAAAATGACACGATGAACGTCGCCGACCTGCGACAGGAGTACATGCGGATGGGCCTCTCCGAGGCGCACGCCGACCGCGATCCGATCCGCCAGTTCGAACATTGGTTCGAGGATGCCCTGCGCGCGCGCCTGCCTCTGCCCAACGCGGCGACGCTTGCTACGGTGTCAGAGTCGGGTGCGCCCGCTGCTCGGGTGGTGCTCCTGAAAGGCATCGATCGCGGCGGCTTCGTCTTTTACACGAACTACCGCAGCCGTAAAGGCCGCGAGCTGGACGCGCGCGGCGACGCATGCCTCGTGTTCCTGTGGTCGGATCTGGAGCGGCAGGTGCGCATCGAGGGCAGCGTCGAAAAGGTGAGCGCCGAGGAGTCCGACGAGTACTACGCCACCCGGCCGCTCGGCGCCCGGCTCTCGGCGTGGGCCTCGGCGCAGAGCGAGCGCGTGCCGGACCGTGCCGCGCTGGAGGCCGCCATGGAAGAGGCCCGCCGGCGCCACGCCGAGCGCCCGCCCCGGCCGCCGCATTGGGGGGGCTATCGCGTCATTCCTCGCTGCATCGAGTTCTGGCAGGGCCGCGCCGACCGGCTGCACGACCGCCTCGTCTATAAGCGAGGCGACGGCGGCTGGAGAATCGAGCGGCTTGCGCCCTAGCGACGCTTCGCGGCGCCGCGAGGCGATCTTCCTTCTTGCGCTGGCCGGGTTCAACGCGGGGATTTCCTTGCGCTGCGTCGAGCCGATGCTGCCCAAGCTGGCGAGCGAATTCGGCACCAGCGTATCCGCCGCAGCGTCGATTATCACTTTCTTCGCCCTGGCTTATGCGGGAGCTGTACTGGTGCAAGGCCCTCTGGGGGACCGCTTCGGCAAGCTGCGCGTCGTCACCATCGCCATGGCGCTCTCCGGCGCCGCGTGCATCGGCTGCGCGTTCGCCTGGAGCATCGGCTCGCTCGCCGCGCTGCGCTTCGTCACCGCCATCTTCGCCTCGGCCTCGGTAGCGCTCGGCATGGCCTACATCGGCGACGTCGTCCCGCTGGAGGAACGCCAGTCGACCATCGCGCACTTCATCGCCGGCTCTCTCCTCGGACAAACCCTGGGCCCCCTTTTCGGCGGAATCTTTACCGACTGGGCCGGCTGGCGCGCCTCCTTCGTGGTCCTCGGCGCGGTTTTCCTCTTTGTCTCCCTGATCCTGTTCGTGCGCACCGCAGCAAGCTGGCCTGCTCCGGCGTCCGGAAGGTTCGCGCCGCTCGCCATCCACAAGGAGCTGCTGTCGCGCCCGGCGGTGCGCTGGCTGGTCGGTATCGGCGTGGCCGAAACCTTCTTCTTCTTCGGCGCCTATGCCTTCCTCGGCGCTTTTTTCAAGTTGCGCTTCGAGCTTTCGTTCACCGTGATCGGGCTGACGCTCGCCGGCTTCGGCGTGGGTGGCCTCCTCTATACGGCGATGGTCAACTGGCTGATCCGCGTTCTTGGCGAGCGCGGCCTGGTGCTCGTGGGGGGCTTGCTTGGCTTCCTGTTCTTCCTCGCCGTCGCTGTCGCGCCGCATTGGGCGTATACCGTTCCCTGCACCATCGGGCTGGGCCTCGCCTTCTACATGATCCACAACACGGTGCAGCTCAAGGCGACGGAAGTGGCGCCCGACGCGCGCGGCTCGGCGGTGGCACTCTACGCCTCCGCATGGGCGACTGGCCAGGCGACCGGGGTTGCGGCAATGGGCCTGGCTGTCGCGCTCTTCGACTATGCGCCGATGATCGCGGCGTCCGGTCTCGGCTTCGGCCTGCTCGGCCTGTGGCTGCGCTCGAATCTGCAGCGCTTCAGGCCTTGAACGAATCCGTCCTGCGGCTGTTGCGCCGCGCCGGCCTCGCGGGACAGGCCGAAGTGCCGCACGCGGAACCGCTCGGGGGTGGCGTATCCTCCGACATCTGGCGCGTCGACCTGGCGAGCGGACCGGTGTGCGTGAAGCGCGCGCTGCCGCGCCTGCGCGTGGCGCAGGTCTGGGACGCGCCGGTCGAGCGCAATCACTATGAATACGAATGGCTGCGCATCGCCGCAGCCGCCGCACCCGGCGCCGTGCCGCAGGTGCTCGCCCAGGAAGACGGCGTGCTCGCCATGGAGTACCTCGACCCTGTTCGCCACCCGGTATGGAAAGAACTTCTGCGCCAGGGCCACGCCGATGCGGACTTCGCGTCAAAGGTCGGAAAAACGCTGGCGGCGATCCACAGCGCGACCGCCAACCAGGAGGAGGTAGCCCGGCGCTTCCCGACCGACGACATCTTTTACGCCATCCGGCTCGAGCCCTACCTGGTGGCCACCGCAAGCGCGCATCCGGACCTGGAGGCGAATCTTCTTGGATTGCTGGCGCGTACTGCGATTACCAAACTTTGCCTGGTACACGGCGATGTCAGCCCGAAAAATATTCTCGTCGGGCCGCAAGGGCCGGTGTTCCTCGACGCCGAGTGCGCGTGGTACGGCGATCCGGCGTTCGACCTCGCCTTCTGCCTCAACCACCTGCTTCTCAAGTGTGTCTGGGTGCCTCAGGCGAAAAGCGCATTCCTGAATTGTTTTGCTGCTTTGCGGGGCGGGTATCTCGAGCGCATGTCGTTCGAAGATCCCAGGATCCTCGAGGCGCGCACCGCATCTTTGCTACCTGCCCTCCTGCTCGCCCGCGTAGACGGCAAGTCTCCGGTCGAATATCTCGCCGACGGCAAAGACCTGGTGCGTAGAGTGGCGCGGGCGATGATTGCGCACCCCCCGGCAACCCTGGGCGAAATCCAGAAGGCATGGCAAGAATCATCGATGTGAAAGGCCGGCGGGTCTGGGACTCGCGCGGCCGCCCAACGGTGGAGGCCGAGGTCATCGTCGGCCGCGGCACGACCCCGCTTGCCTCCGGGCGCGCCATCGCGCCCGCCGGCGCGTCCACTGGCTCGGGCGAAGCGCACAGCATCGAGGTGCCGAAAGCAGTCCAGAGCATCAACACGCGCATTCGGGATGCGCTGCGCGCGCTTAGCGTTTCTGACCAGGCCGCGGTCGATCGCCGGCTGATCGAGCTCGACGGCACGTCGGACAAGAGCCGGCTGGGCGCCAATGCGATGGTCGCGGTATCGCTCGCCTGCGCGCATGCGGCGGCCGCGGCGGCGAAAAAGCCGCTCTGGCGCCATCTCGCCGGCGAGCGTCGCGTCGCGTTGCCGGTGCCGCAGATCCAGATCTACGGCGGCGGCGCGCACGCGCGCGGCCGGGTGGACGTCCAGGACTACATGGTGGTGTGCATCGGCGCCGGCAGCTTCGCCGAGGCACTCGAGTGGACCGCCCAGGTGTATGCCGCCGCGGGGGCGCGGCTGCAAAGGAAGGGCGCTCTGCAAGGCGTTGCGGACGAGGGCGGCTATTGGCCGGCGTTCAAATCGAACGAGGAAGGTCTAGCCGAGCTGGTCGGCGCGATCGCCGACGCCGGGCTCGAGCCGGGGGTCGACGTTGGGATCGCGCTCGACATCGCGGCGACCCAGCTCTATCGCGGCGGGAGCTATCAGTTCGCGCTCGACAACCGTGCGCTCTCCGCGGAGCAGCTCCATGCGATGCTGTTGCGCTGGATCGAGCGCTATCCCATCGTCTCGATCGAGGACCCCTTTGCCGAGCATGACGCCGACGCCATGCGGGCGTTGACGAAGGCCACGCCGATCCAAATCGTCGGCGACGATTTCTTCGTCACGGATGCCGAAAAAGTGAGGGCGGCCAATGGCGCCTGCAATGCCGTCCTCCTGAAGCCCAACCAGATCGGCACGCTCACCGAGACGCTCGAATGCTGGAACGCGGCGCGCGCAGCCGGCTACGGTGCGATCGTCTCGGCGCGCTCCGGCGAGACCGAGGACGTGTCGATCGTGCACCTTGCGGTCGGCTGGGGCGTGCCGCAGCTCAAGGTCGGCGGCTTCGCGCGCTCCGAGCGCATGGCGAAATGGAACGAAGGTCTGCGCATCGAGGAATCGCTCGGCGCAAAGGCGCTCCCCTACCCGGCGAGGAAGCTGTTCCGCAGATGAAGGTCGTATTTCATTTCGATGGCACCCCGCAGCTTGCGAAGCGCGTTGCGCAATTCGGCGTCGAGCTCTGTCCCGAGAGCGACGACGCTGCCTTTGCAGGGCTGCTTCCGAACGTGGAAGTTCTCTGGCATGTCCTGAAGCCCGTGACCGCGGACGTGATCGATCGCGCGCCCAAGCTAAAGCTCATTCAGAAGATCGGCAGCGGGGTCAACACCATCGACATCGCCGCCGCAAAGCGCCGCGGCATCGCGGTTTGCAACCTGCCGGGCACCAACAGCCGCGCCGTGGCGGAGATGACCCTGCTCCTCATGCTGGCATGCCTGCGGCGTCTCACGCAGATCCATCAGGTTGTGAAAAACAACGGCTGGCTGGACGCCTGGGAGCTGCAGGACCACTTCGGCGAGCTCGGCGGACGCACGGTCGGCCTGGTCGGCTACGGCGACGTGCCGAAGATCCTCGAGCCGATGGTGGAGGCGATGGGCGCCAAGGTGCTCTACTGGTCGCGCTCGAAGAGCAATACGGATCTGCCGCACCTCCTGGCGAACAGCGACATCGTTTCGCTTCATCTTCCCCTCACGCCGCAAACGGAAAGGATCATCGATCCACGGCGCATGAAGCCTGGCAGCATCCTTGTCAACACTGCCCGAGGGGGTTTAGTTGACGAGTCGTTTCTTATGGATGCGTTGCAAAGCGGCCACCTCGCCGCTGCAGGGCTCGACGTATTCGCCGCAGAGCCGCCGCCGAAGGATCATCCGCTTCTGTCGCTGCCCAACGTCATTTGTGCGCCGCACGTCGCCTGGCTGACGCAGGAAACGCTGGATCGAAGTCTCGCGGTTGCGCTCGAAAACGTGCAGCGCCTCGAGGCGGGCACGCCCCTCCTGCACCGCGTCGCTTAAACAACTAGTCAGCCGAGCAGCGTAAGTCCCTCGGCGCTGAGGCGGTAGCGCCGGTCGCAGCCGGCGGCGGAGGATTCCGAATGCGTCGCCAGGATCGCGGCGGCGCCCCGCTCCTTCACCTGCGCGCGCAGCAGCGCCAGCACCTGGCGCGCGTTGTCCGGATCGAGGTTGCCGGTCGGCTCGTCGGCGAGGACCAGCTTCGGGTCCCCCACCAGCGCCCGCGCGATCGCCACCCGCTGCAGCTCGCCGCCCGAGAGCTCGCGCGGCATGCTTTGCTCGCGCCCGGCGAGGCCGACTGAAGAGATAATGTTTTTCACTCTCCCTTGTTGTTTCATGTTTCGTAGCAGCAAAGGCAAGGCCACATTCTGTTCGACCGTGAGATGCGGCAGGATGTGGAAGGCCTGGAACACGAAGCCGAACTTGTCACGCCGCAAGAGCGTCTGCTCGTCATCGCTTAAACGGGTTACTTCCTTCTCCTGGAACCACACTTCTCCCGCGTCCACTGGCTCCAGCCCCGCGATCACGTTGAGCAGGGTCGATTTGCCGATGCCTGAATCGCCGATCACGGCGACATATTCACCAGCGGCCAGATCGAGCGACACGGCGTTCAGCACCGTCCGCATGCCGAACCGCTTGGTCACTGCGACGAGCCTCAGCACCTTAGAATCGTACTATGTTCATAGAGCAGCACGGCCTGTGCGGCGAAACGCGCGTGCTTCTCGTCATCGACAAGGACGTGAGGGCACTGACGCGCGTCGCGGAAGTACACTATGTGCTGGAGAAAGGCCGGGTGGTCTGGAGCGGCAGCTCGGCCGGCCTCGCGGCAAGCCACGATGTCCAACAACGCTATCTCGGGGTATAGGCCATGAAGCGCGAGAACGTCATCGGGCGCGCGAATGTCGAGGACACGCCCGAGCTCGAAAAGTACTATCGCGATCTCGACCGCGAGTCACTCGGCGCCCTGTGGACGGTGGCGAACGAGATCGAGCCCTGGCATCCGCAGCCGAAATCCGTGCCGACGCTGTGGAAGTGGAAGCGCATCGAGCCCTTCGTTCGGCGCGCGCCGCAGCTGGTTTCCGCCGAAAAGGCGGCGCGGCGCGTCGTGATGCTGGTCAATCCGGGCCGCAAGGAATGGAGCGCCGCGGTCGGTCTGCTCTACACCGGTGTGCAGGTCATGAACCCGGGCGAGTTCACCTCGGCACATCGCCACCAGGCTTCCGCGCTGCGCTTCATCATGGAAGGCTGCGGCGCCTACACCGTGGTCGACGGCGAGAAGATGACGCTCGGCGCGCGCGACCTGGTGCTCACGCCGAACGGCACCTGGCACGACCATGGCGTGGAAGCCGACGGCTCGCAATGCGTCTGGCAGGACGGCCTCGACATTCCCCTGATGAACGCGCTCGACGCCAACTTCTACGAGGTTCATCCGGACACGGTGCAGAAGCCGGCCAATCCTCTGCCGCGCGAAGGCTGGAGCAAACCTTATTCGCCTCAAATGAAATACTCCTGGGAAGTAGCCTATGAAGCATTGAAAAGCCAGGAATCTCCTGTGATGGAGTACACCAACCCGCTGACCGGCGGACCGATCATGCCCACCCTCGGCGCCCAATTGGAATTGTTGAAACCGAATGAAAGAACCCAAGCTCGCCGGCACACCGGCAGCGTCATCTACCAGGTCGCAAAGGGCCGCGGCTGGTCGCTGATCGATGGCCAGCGCTTCGAGTGGGAGGAGAAGGACATCTTCTGCCTGCCGTCCTGGTCGTTCCACTCGCATGGCGCCAGCGAAGAGGCTGTGCTTTTTTCGTTCAACGACTTCCCGGCGATGAAAGCGCTGGGGCTGTACCGCGAAGACACGAAATGATAAACGCCATGGAAAAGCGCAAGCTCGGCCGCACCCCCATCGAGGTCTCCGCCATCGGCCTCGGCCTGATGTCCATGTCGGGCGTATACGGCAACGCGAATGACGAGGAGTCGATCGGCGTCATCCACTACGCGCTCGACAAGGGCATCAACTTCCTCGACTCGGCGGACATGTACGGCTGGGGGCACAACGAGCAGCTGCTCGGAAGAGCGCTGCGCGGGCGGCGCGACGGCGTCATCGTCGCCACCAAGTTCGGCCAGGTGAAGACTCCCGAGGGAAGGCAGGACGTCGACGGCCGGCCGGAGTACGTGATGCGCGCCTGCGAGGCGAGCCTGAAGCGCCTCGGCATCGAAATGATCGATCTGTATTACCAGCACCGCGTCGATACCAAGGTGCCCATCGAGGAAACGATCGGCGCGATGAAGCGGCTCGTCGAGCAGGGCAAGGTACGGGCGCTAGGACTGTCCGAGGCGCGTCCGGAGACCATCCGCCGCGCGCACAGGATCCATCCCCTCGCAGCGGTGCAGAACGAATATTCCTTACTCTTTAGAGAAGAAGGTGAAGAAACCCTGCAGGCGACGCGTGAGCTCGGCATCTCGCTCGTACCCTACGCCCCGCTCGGGCGCAGCATGCTTACCGGAACGGTACACGGCAAGGCCGACGTTCCCGAGGGCGACCGTCGCCTGCAGCACCCGCGCTTCCAGGGCGAGAACCTGGACAAGAACGTGCAGCTCGTTGCCCGGCTGGAATCGATTGCTCGCGAAAAGAAATGCACGGTGGCGCAGCTGGTCATCGCCTGGCTGCTCGCGCAAGGCAACGACATCGTGCCGATCCCCGGCACCAAGCGAAAGCAGCGCGTGGATGAAAACCTCGCCGCTCTCGACATCAAGCTTTCAAAGGAGGACGTAAAGCGGATCTCGGACGCCGCGCCGGCCGGTGCCGGGGCGGGCACGCGCTATCCCGCCGACGCGATGAAGCGGGTCTACCTCTAGGATCGGCTACCGGCTGCGCACGCTGGCCAACAGCGTTTGACGGCGCTCCAGGCTTTCCTTCGGCCAATACTCGGCGCGGTCGTAGTATTCCTTAACCGCGGGTGTGCTCGACGAAAGCACGATCCAGGGTTGCTTCGACGAGGTGAAGATGTGGATATCGGGCGGCAGGCGATCCGGCTCATTGAGCGTCCCGACGCGAACAAAGCGCACGGCATCGCCCGCGCCACCGTAATTGCTCCACAAGGCGATACGGCAAGTCGGGCAGCGGGCGATCTTCTGTCCCTTTCCGCTGTTCGAGGGGGTGTCCACCACCTCCGGCGTGCCTTTCAGCAAGATCACGCGATCAGCTTCAATCAACGCGTTCAGCGCGAACGACGCCCCTGTTTCACGCTGACACCAGCGACAATGACAGCAGTGAACAAACATCGGCCTGCTTGTCATTCGATAGCGCACAGCGCCACAGGTGCAGGCGCCTTCCAATAAGACGGCGTCGTCAGCAGCCATCGAGCAGATCCTAACCCTTTTGCGGGGTTTCTTCGTTTATAGGCGTGGGAAGCATTTATCCCATCACCAACAAGGAGAAACGCCATGCAGCCCAGGAAGCTCTATGCCGCGGTCGCCGCGGCGCTCGCCACGTGTCCGCTCGCCCATGCCGCGCTGGAGGAATTGCCCAGCACGCTTAAGGACCAGCAGTCGGTGGCCATCACGATCTATAACGAGAACCTGGCGCTGGTGAAGGACACCCGCCGCGTGACGCTGGAGCCGGGGCCGAACCGCCTCGCGCTGCGCGAGGTGAGCGGCCGCATGCGGCCCGAGACGGCGCAGCTGCGCAGCCTGTCGCATCCCGGAGCACTCACTCTGGTCGAGCAGAACTTCGACTTCGACCTGCTCACTCCCGCCAAGCTGCTGGAAAAATACGTCGGGCGCACGGTCCGCGTGGTGAAGACCCATCCCACCACCGGCGCCGAGTCGGTCGAGACCGCAACCGTGCTTGCGGCGAGCAACGGCGTCGTATTGAGGATCGGAGATCGCATCGAGACCGGCTTGCCGGGGCGCATCGTCTACGACGGCGTCCCGGCCAACCTGCGCGACCGGCCGACGCTGGTGACCGAGCTGCAGAGCGCGCGCGCCGGCGCCCAGACGCTCGAGCTCTCCTATCTGTCCGGCGGCCTGTCATGGAAGGCCGATTACGTCGCCGAGCTCAATGGCGCGGACAGCGCGCTCGACCTCAACGGCTGGGTGACGCTCACCAACACGAGCGGTACCGCCTACCCGAGCGCCAAGCTGCAGCTCGTGGCCGGCGACGTCAACCGCGTGCGGGACGAATTGCGGCAGGCGGCAGGGGTCGCCGCAAGAATGGCGAAAGCCGACGTCCCGGCAAGCGAGATGGCGCAGGAGTCGCTCTTCGAGTACCACCTCTACACGCTGCAGCGCCCGACCACGATCGCCGATAACCAGACCAAGCAGGTGGCGCTGCTCAGCGCGGGCGGCGTGCCGGTGACCAAAGAGCTCGTGCTCCAGGGCAGCGACTATTACTACCGCTCCAGCGTCGGCGGCATCGGGCAGAAGATGAAGGTCGGAATCTTCGTGCAGTTCGACAACCGCGAGTCGTCGCGCCTCGGCATGCCGATGCCGAAAGGCGTGGTGCGCGTGTACAAGAAGGACAGCGCGGGCAATGCTCAGTTCGTCGGCGAGGACCGGATAGACCACACCCCCAAGAACGAGAGGGTCCGCCTCAAGCTCGGGGACGTCTTCGACGTCACCGCAGACAAGAAGCAGACCGATTTCCGCCGCCGCGAGCCGACCAACAAGGCAAGCTACGTCTTCGAGAGCGGCTACGAGATCGTGCTGCGCAACGCGAAGAAAGAGCCGGCGACGGTCGTCGTGCGCGAGCCCGTGCCGGGGGACTGGACCATGCTCGAGGAATCGACCCGCCACGTCAAAGTCGCGGCTGGGACCGCCGAGTGGCGCGTTGCGGTGCCGGCCGAGGGCATCACGACCCTGCGCTACCGGGTGCTGGTGCGCTACTGAGGTTCAGCCTTCGACAGGAAGGGCCTTCACGCGGTAATACTCAAGAAATGCTTTCGAGTCGCGCGTGACGATGTCGTAGCGTACAAAATAGGAAGCGCTCACGCCGCCTTCGCCTCGTGCATCAGGAACTCGAGCAGCGCTACCGCGCGGTCGCCCGAACCGACCAGCTCGCGCGCCAGCGCGCGCAGTTGGCGAAAGCGCCTGGCATCGAGGCGCTCGAACAGCACATCGTTGATGCGAACCTGGTAGGGTGCCAGGCGCTTCAGCAGCTCGATGCTGCGCGAGGTGTTTTTCAGCAGGACGCGGCGCCCGTCCGCGGGATCCGAGGCCTTCTCCAGGATGCCGCGCTCGACGAGCTTGTTCGCCTCGATGGTGATGAACGCGCCGGAGCGGTGCAGCCGCGCGGCCACCTCGCCGATCGACAGGCCGTCGGCGCGGCTCGCGAGCATCAGGATCTCGTACTGCACCCCCGAGATGCCGACGATCGTGGCGAAGGCGTCACGGCAGGCGTCGAGCCGGTGGCCGTAGGCGATCAGGTCGTGGATCAGGCCGCGAAACTCGCCATCGGACCCGTCCACCAGCAGCGCCCGGCGCGAAATGGTCGGCGGCGGAGTGCCGCGTTTTCTCGCTTTGGCCATTGACCGGGGCATTCTCGTCCTCGACAATTACCTTTGTCAATTAGCTTTCGGAGGAAGCAATGCTGAAGCTTTACGGCCAATATCGCTCGCGCGCGTTCCGCGTGGCGTGGCTGTGCAAGGAATCGAACATCCCCTATGAGCACGTCAACGTCACGATCCACGTCGAAGGCGCGCAGTGCAAGGAGTCGTGGTACACCGAGATCAACCCCAACGCGCGCGTGCCGACGATCGACGACGACGGCTTCGTGATGTGGGAGTCGGCGGCGATCAACCTGTACCTCGCCGAGAAGCACCGCAGCCCGCTGTGGCCGGCCGACATCAAGGGCAAGGGACGCATGTATCAGTGGGCGTTCTTCATCGCCAACGACGTCGAGCCGCATATGATCACGGTGATGCAGAACCGGGTCGTGTTCCCGCCCGAGAAGCGCAACCCCGCTCTGGCCGAGGAGGCCGACGCCAAGCTGCAGCCCAGGCTCAAGGTGCTCGACGCGCACCTCGCGAAGAGCAAGTTCTTCGGCGGCGACAAATGGGACATGGCCGACTTCATGGTGGCGAGCGTCTGCTACTCCTTTAGCGTCATGAAGCACGACCTTTCGAAGTACCCGAGTTTCCAGAAGTGGCTGATGGCGAGCATCGAGCGGCCCAAGGCGAAGGAAGCCCGGGCGCTGCGCGAGTAGGCCAATGAGCGAGCTCAACGATCCGCGGGTCCTATTCGCCGCCGAGAGGACGCTGCTCGCGTGGAGCCGCACGTCAGCCGGCCTGATGGCGTTCGGGTTTCTCGTCGACCGCGCCGGCCTGTTGATCCACGGCCCGGCGGCCGCGCGCGACTTCGGGTTCTGGATCGGCCTCGCGTTCATCCTGGTGGGCGTGCTGGTCTGCCCGCTGTCGGTGGTCCAGTATCACCGTTCCGTCGCGCAGTTGCGGCCGGTCGAGATTCCTCCCGGCTACTGGGTCAACCTCTCCACGTTCATGAGCATCGCGATCGGCCTGCTCGGTCTCGCGCTCGCCATTTACCTGGTCGTCGCCTGAAGTGCGGCTCGACGCCCGCCGCCTGACCGAAGCCCTCGCTCACCTCGAGCGCGGCGACTGGCAGGCGGCGCACGAGATCGTGCAAAAGGACGAAGAGTCTCCACTGGCCTGCTGGGCGCATGGCATAGTTCACCTCATGGAGGGCGACATTTCGAATGCTCGCTACTGGTACCGCGAAGCCGGGCGCGCCTTTCCCAAGAAGGTCTCGATCCAGGACGAAATCAAGACTCTGAAGGAAAGCCTATGACCAAACCTCTCCTGCTGCTAGTCGCTGCGCTCACCGCATCCGCTCCGGCATGGAGCGAGAAGCACGTCCAGTCCACGCTGGACAGCCGTCTCGTCCTTGCATTCAAAGCAAACCCCGTCGAAGTGCAGCGATGGCTTCCGGCGCCCTGGGTGATCAACCCTGTGGCGAGCGGGCCGTCGAAAGACGCGAACGTCACCCTTACGTTCCTCGAACGGGTGCTCGACCAGGACGCTGAAGGCAAGCCCGCCGAGATCTCGACGTATCGAAACGTCGTCGTGGGGATTCCGGCCCGCAATCCGCAGACCGGCGAAGCGGCGCCGGTGCTGGTCCGCATCTTCACCACGGCCGGCACCCCAGGCTTCTACAAGACCGGCGTGCGAGCCGCAGTAGAGCACGAGACCGCAGCGAGCGGCGCGGGCGCGGATCCCGGCGTCGCCAGCGAGCGCTGGGAAATGAAGGACGGAAAAGGCGGCTCCCTGCTCGTGCAGATCCGCTACGACCGCGGCACTCCCACACGCAGCACCATCGAAGCCCGGCCCCACTCAGGGCTCGATCCGGCCCTCTGGCGCATCTACCGCATCGAGCAGGCGACCGACGTGGTGAAAAGCGTTCCCCAGGGCATCGACCGCGTCAGGAACCTGCGCTTCAGGAACCAGATCGCCGAGCTCGACAAGCTCTTCGACGGCAGCGAGCAGCTGATCAGCGTGACGTCGATCCCCTTCTACACGCGCCAGACCTTCCTGCCCGACCTCTAAGGGATCACGCCCGGGTCGAGCAAATAGCAGTACGCGGCGACATCGCGCGGCCTGGTCCACCAGGCTCTCATCGCCTTCGGGTGCTGGAGGCAGTGCTTCAGCGCGCCGCGCAAACGCCTGAGTCTGAAGGGCTGGCCGAAGACATAGGTGTGCACCGAGACGTTCATCACCAGCGGATGGCGCTCGCACTGCTCGATCATCTCGTCGAACTGGTCGACCAGCATGTCGCAGAAGTCGGCGGCGTCCTGCTTGCGGTGCACGATGACCTGGGAGTCGTTGAGCTCGATCGGATACGGCACCGAGAGCAGCGGGCCTGAGCGCGTGCGCAGCCACACCGGCTGGTCGTCCATCGGCCAGTCCATCAGGTATTTGTAGCCGAGCTCCTTCAGGAGATCGGGCGTGTGCGCGGTTTCGTAGGCGCCCGAGCCCATCCACCCCTCGGGCGCCCTGCCCTCGTGCCGCGCGATCGTCTCGGTGACCTCGCGCAGGATGCGCTCCTCGTCGGGCTGCCACAGGCCGCGCAGGTTCTCGGCGTTGGTACGGCCGTGCGCGACCACCTCGTCGCCGCGCTTGCGGATCGCCGCCATGATCTGCGGCGCGTAGTCGTAAAGCAGGCTGTTGGTATTGTGCGCGGCGGGCAGCTTCAGCTCATCGAACAAGTCGAGCAGGCGCCATACGCCGATGCGATTGCCGTAGTCGCGCCAGGAGTAATTGCGGTGAGTCTGCGGCTCGCCGGTCTTGGCCGGGTCGTGCCCGAGACCGGCGCCGTAGGCGAACCACTCGACATTGGTGGTGAGCAAAAACGCGAGCCGCTTGCCGCCGGGCCAGCTGTAGTCCTTGCGTTCCGGCAGCGGAACGAAGTCATAGCGGCTGTGCTGCGGCAGCAGCGGCTTCAATCGAGCTTCGCTCCGGAGGCCTTGACGATGGGGGCCAGCTTCGCGATTTCGCGCGCGGTCGCCGCCTCGAATTCCTCAGGCGTCATGACGATTGCATCGGCGCCGAGCTGCTCATAGACCTTCTGCATCTCGGGCGAGCGCACGCTCACCGCGAAGGCCGCATTCAGCCGCCGCACGACCGCCCGGTCCATTCCCTTGGGCCCCAGGATGCCGGAGTAGAGCACGATGTCGAAGTCCTTCAGCCCGGCCTCGATCATCGTCGGCACCTCGGGCGCGGCGGGAACCCGCTTGGACGTCGTCACGGCGAGCGCGCGCAGCTTGCCGGCCCTGGCGTTCGACACCGCCGGCGGCATGGTGGAGAACACGAAGGTCACTTCGCCGCCGAGGATCGCCTGCGTCGCAGGGTTGCTGCCCTTGTAAGGCACATGGAGCACATCGACGCCCGCAGCGTGCTTCAGCATCTCCGCCGACAGGTGGACGATGGTGCCGTTGCCCGAGGAGCCATACGAATACTTGCCGGGATTCGACTTGAGCAGCTCGATCAGCTCGCGCACGTTGTGCGCCGGCGTCGTCGGATGCACTACCAGCATCAGCGGCGTGGAGGCGATCATCGCGATGTAGGTGAAGTCCCGAATCGAGTCGTACGGCAGCTTGGAGTAGAGCGCGGTGTTGATCGCGTGCGTGGTGATGTCCTGCAGCCAGATGTTGTAGCCGTCGGGCGGCGACCTGACGATGAAGTCGCCGGCGATGGTGGTGCCGGCGCCGGGCTTGTTCTCGACGATCACTTGCTGGCCGAGCTGCTTGGAGAGCGTGATCGCCACGGCGCGCCCCAACACGTCCGAAATGCCGCCGGCGGCGAAGCCGACCACCATGCGTACCGGCTTGTTAGGGTAGTCGGATTGCGCGGACACCGATCCGCACGCCGCGGCGCATGCCACGAGGAGCAGCGTTTTGATCATAGGTTCATCTCCAGCGCGTAGAGGCCGCCGGCATGTCGGTCGACGGTGAAGACAATGCCGCGGTCGTCGACGAACACATCGTTCAACTGTACTGCGCCGACCGGCGAGCCGGCGGGCGTCGGTGGAATGAAGTACGCAATCTCCCGCGGCGCATAAGGGTCGCTCACGTCGTAGGCGCGCACGCCGGCGTTGAAGAAGGTGCCGAGCACGACGTTCTCCGAGCGCCAGGCGCCCGGCACGGGCGGATTTTCGTGGAGGTTGTGCGCGCCAAAGCGCCCGCCCTTGCGCTTGAAGACATCGACCGGCGGCGCGGGCAGCGTAGCGATGCTGACGAGATGACGCTCGTCGCGCGCGTCGAGCAGCCACACCAGCTTCGGCCAATCCTCGGCGTGGTCCTGCACCGATTCGTCGCTGACCACCAGCAGACCGCGGCCGAACAGCGGCAGCACGGTGTGCGTAAAGCCGTTATAGGGCGGCGAGTTGGTCCAGCGCGAGACCATCCTGGGACGGCTGCGGTCGGCGATGTCGAGCACCATCATGCCGCCATCGAGGTAGCCGAGGTAGCAGCGCTCGGGGCGCTCAGGATAGACATTGGTGTTGTGCGCGCGGAAACCGGCGTCGTATTTGGGCGCCAGCCGCTCGGGCGGCAGCTCTCGATCGCCTTCCATGGTGCCGGGAAGGTGCCAGCGCCCGACGGCAACGGGTTTGGCCGGGCTGCTGACGTCGATGATGCGGTAGACCTGGTCGTCCTTCGCATTGAGAGGCTTCAGCTCCGGGTCGGCGCAGGCCATGTGCACCGTCTTGCCATCGACGAACCACAGCGCGTGACAGCCGCGCGAATGCGGGCCCGAGGCATCGAAATGGGCGACCGAGCGCGGCCGCTCAGGCACGCTGATGTCGAACAGCTCGAAGCCGGCCGGCTTGAGGCCGAAGCGCGTCACCTGGTAGGCGACCGCCATCAGATCGCCCGACACCTCGAGCGAATTGGACCGCATCTGGGCATGCGGCAGATCGGTCTGCACGATGACCTTGGGCGCGCGCGGGTCGGTGACATCCACGGCGGTGAAATTCTTCGGCGCGCTTTCGTGCGCCAGCCACAGCACCCGCCGGCCGTCGCGCGCCTGCTGCAGCGCCATGCCCTCGCCCATTCCGCCGAACCCGTTGAGGCTGTGCTGGGCCAGCAGCTTCATGTTGAGGAACATGGGCCTAAGATATCATCTGGCCGCCATGAAACTGATTCTCGGCATTTTGCTTTCGCTGTGTTGTTTCGCTGCAGATGCCCAACCCTGGCCGGCCAAACCCGTGCGCATCGTCGTCGCCTATCCGCCCGGCGGCGGCATCGACATCCTCGCCCGCCAGCTCGCGGACAGGCTGAGCGCGCCGTGGGGCCACGCGGTAGTGGTCGAAAACAAGCCCGGAGCCAACACCATCGTGGCGGCGGACGCGGTGGCGAAGGCGCCAGCCGATGCGCATACCCTCCTGATGACCACCGATGCGACCTTTTCCATCAATCCGCATCTCTACGCGAGGCTGCCTTACGACGCGCAGCGCGACTTCGCTCCGGTGAGCTTGCTGGTGCTGCTGCAGCAGCTGCACGTTGCGCATCCGGCATTGCAGGCAAATACGCTGGACGAATTGGTAAAGATGGCGAAAGCGAAGCCCGGCAGCATCAATTACGCGTCCTATGGCAGCGGCAGCCAGCCGCATCTGTCGGGCGAGATGCTCAAGTACAAGGCCGGCATAGACCTCGTGCACGTGCCGTACAAGGGCATCTCCCTCGCCGTGCCGGCGGTCATGGCGGGTGAAGTCCAGCTGACGTTTTCCGGCATCGCATCGTCGATCGCGCACCTGAAATCGGGACGGCTCAAGCCGATCGCCATCGGCGGTGCCACGCGCTCGCCGCTGCTTCCCGAGGTGCCGACGTTTACCGAGCTCGGCTACCCCGAGGTCGAAACGCACGCCTGGTTCGGGCTGTTCCTGCCCGCCGGATCGCCGAAGGAGGCTGCGCTGCGCATCTACCAGGACACGAAGAACATCCTCGATGAGCCGGTGTTCCGGCAGAAGCAGCTGATCGATAAGGGTTACGAGGTGGTCGGCAGCTCGCCCGCGGAATTTTCCAATTACCTGAAAAAAGATCTGCAGGCGCGCGGCATCGCCGTGAAGATTTCAGGCGCAAAGGCGGAGTAGGCGTGGAAACCATCTTCGTCGAACCGGCACCGCGTATCGCGGTTTCGGTCGAGGGATCGGGTCCGCTGGTGTTGTTCCTGCATGGAATACGCGGCAATCGCCGCAACTGGAATCTGCAGCTGCCGGTCTTCGCCCAGCATTTCACGGCCGCCGCCTGGGACGCGCGCGGCTACGGCGATTCCGACGACTATGAGGGCCCGCTGCATTTCGAACATTTCACCGGCGATGTGCTGCGCGTGGGAGAGCACTTGAAGGCGAACAAGCTGCACCTGGTCGGGATATCGATGGGCGGGCGCATCGCGCGCAACGTCGCACTGCACTATCCGGAGCGGCTCCACTCGGTGACGCTCATCAACTCCACGCCGGGCTTTGATTCCCTTTCAACGGACCAGGTGCGCAGGTTCGTGGTCGAGCGCAAAACGCGTAGCGCTGACAGCGTGAGGCAGCTGCTCGGCAGCCGCGCACGGCCCGGCGCCTTCGAGGAACTCACCGAGAGCATCTCGCTCCTGCATGAAAAGTCCTACCTGAAGACCGTCGAAGCCTCGGTGGCGCAGGATCGCGCCGCTCCGATCGAGAAGATCCGGGTGCCGACGCTCATCGTCGGCGGCGACGAGGACACCGTCTATCCGCCGGATCTGGCGCGCGATATGGCGCGCCGCATCCCCGGCGCCGAGCTGGTTATGATGGAGGGCGGCGGCCACCTGGTTAATCTGGAGCAGCCCGAGCGCTTCAACGCGGCCGTGCTGCCATTTTTGCTGCGCCATCACAAGGAAGGCTAACCATGACGAACAAGGTCGCGCTGGTCACCGGCGCAGGTACAGGGATCGGCAAAGCCGCAGCGCTGGCGATGCTGAAGGACGGCTATCGCGTCGCGCTCGTCGGCCGGCGCAAGGAGCTGCTCGACAAGACGGCCGCCGACTCGGGAGCCGGCGACCGGGTGATGCCGCTGCCTGCAGATCTTACAAAACCGGAAAACGTGAAGACAGTTTTCGCCAAAGTCAAAGACAGGTGGGGGCGGCTCGACGTGCTGTTCAACAACGCCGGCATGGGCGCGCCCGCGATCCCGATGGAGGACCTGACCGTCGAGCAGTGGAAGGCGGTCGTCGACATCAACCTGAACGCCATGTTCTTCTGCTGCCAGGAGGCGATCCGCATCATGAAGGCGCAGGAGCCGCGCGGCGGGCGCATCATCAACAACGGCTCGATTTCGGCGCACGCGCCGCGGCCCTACTCGGTGCCCTACACGGCGACCAAGCACGCGGTCACCGGGCTCACCAAGTGCATCTCGCTCGACGGGCGCAAGGACGACATCGCCTGCGGGCAGATCGACATCGGCAACGCCGCCACCGAGATGACCGAGCGCATGACCAAGGGCGTGCCGCAGGCGAACGGCACGACGATGGTCGAGCCGCGCATGAACGTGGCCCACGTCGGCAGCGCGGTGCTTTATATGGCCAATCTGCCGCTCGACGCCAACGTGCAGTTCATGACCATCATGGCCACCAAAATGCCTTTCGTAGGGAGAGGATGACGCGAGCTTTAGGCATCGCTTTTCTTCTTCCGGTCCTCGCTTTTGCCGGCGATCCGGTGAAAGGCAAGGAAGTGGTTCTTTCCCGCGGCGACGGGAACTGCCTGCTCTGCCATGCAGTTCCGGGCGCGGACCGGCCTGCCGGCAACCTCGGGCCTTCGCTGGCGGGCGTCGGCTCCCGTTTCAGCGCGGATGAGCTTCGCCGGCGGCTGATCGATGTCTCGCGCTTCAATCCGGGCTCGGTGATGCCGCCGTATGGCCGAGTCGAAGGCCTTTACAGCGTCGCGCCGCAATACCGCGGCAAGCCGCTCCTCACAAAGCGGGAGATCGAGGACGCGGTCGCATATCTTCTGACTTTGAAATGAAGCGCCGGGATTTCATCGGGTCGCTCACTGCCCTCGCGGTGTCGCCGCATATCAGCACCACTGATCCCCTCGTCTACTCCTTCACCAAGGGAAAGCCGGTGCGGCCGGGCCGCGTCAGCATCGAGATCGCGCCGCTCGCCGAGAACGGCCACTCGGTCGCAATGACCGTCAAGGTCGACAGTCCCATGACGGCGTCCGACCATGTCCGTGCAGTGCACCTCATTGCCGAGAGGAACCCGGTGCGCGACATGGCGGTTTTCTACCTGGGGCCGGATTGCGGGCACGCCGAAGTCGGCTCGCGCATCCGCCTGAACGGCTCGCAGCGCGTCGTTGCGATCGCCGAGCTCTCCGACGGCTCCTTCTGGTCCGACGCGGCCTATGTCGAGGTGCGGGAAGCCGCCTGCACCGACGGAGGCTGAGTGGCGCTTGCGAGAATCGACCTGCCGCGCGAAGCGCGCCGCGGCGAGCTGGTCGAAGTACGCATCGTGATCCAGCACCCGATGGAAACCGGCTTTCGCCGCGAGCCGCAAGGCGAGCGCATCCAGCGCAACGCGATTCATTCGCTCGTATGCCGCTACAACGGCGCCGAGGTGTTCCGCGCCACGCTCAGCACCGGCATCGCCGCCAATCCGTTCCTGCGCTTTTTTCTGCGCGCGGCGCGCTCGGGCGACCTGGATTTCTGGTGGCTGGACGACGACGATGTGCAAGGCGCAGCCAAAGCGCATCTGGTCGTTTCCGCATGAAGAAATATTTTGTCCTCGCAGCGCTGATTGCGTGTGCGGCAGAAGCGCAGAATCGCTCGGGCCTTGAATTCGCCAGCGAAGAAATCCGCCGCCTGCAGGCGAGCGACGCCGAGAACCCCGGCATGCTGTGGGTCGACCAGGGGGCGAAGCTTTTCGCACAGCATTGTGCTTCCTGCCATGCCTCGATGAAGGGCGTGGCGACGCGCTATCCGGCCGTCGAGAAGGGCAAGATCGTCACGCTCGAGACGAAGATCAGGGAAAAAATGCCGGCGCTCGCCTACGAGTCCGACGAGCTGCTCGCCCTCACATCCTATATCGCTCACGAGTCGCGCGGCATGCCGTTAAAGGTCAATCCCCCGCCTGACAAGCTGGAAGCTGGGAAAAAAGCGTATTACCAGCGCCGCGGCCAGATGAATCTCGCCTGCGCGCACTGCCATGAACAGAACTGGGGCAAGCGCCTCGGCGCCGAGACGCTTAGCCAGGGCCAGCCGAACGGCTACCCCACGTATCGCCTGGAGTGGCAGAAGATGGGCTCGCTCGAGCGCCGGATCCGGGCCTGCATGTTCGGCCTGCACGCCGCGCTCCCGCCCTACGGGTCCGAGGCGATGCTGGAGCTCGAGCTGTTCCTCGCTTGGCGCGCGAACGGGCTGCCGATCGAAACGCCCGCGGTACGGCGCTAAGTGGGTTCGGTCTTCTCTTCGAGGGCCTTGCGCGTGGCTGCGTCATCCGGCGGCACATAGAACGCGTCGCTCGCCGGAAACGTCTCCTTCAGCGCCTCGTCCAGCTTTTCGTCTGGACTCAGCATGTCACGTGCCGAAGCTCTCGCCGCAGCCGCAGCTCTGCCGGGCGTTGGGATTGTCGAAGCGCAGCCGCCGGGCAAGCCCTTCATGCACCAGGTGCACCGTCGTGCCCTGGACGCGCGGTAGGCTTGCGGGATCGACCGCGATGCGCACGCCGCTACTTTCGAAGACCGTGTCATCTTCGCAGACAACGTTGACAGGGTCGACGCGGTAGCGGAAGCCCGAGCAGCCGGCCGGCTCAACCGCGAGCCGGACCGCCGCCGCGCCGGGATGCTTCGCGAGCTGCAGCCCGAGGAATTTCGCGGCCTGCTCCGTCACTGCGATGGGTAGGGCCTTTTCATGCGAAGGCGCGTCGGTCCACGGGATCTCGACGACGACTTCCCCGGTCCCGGTGGCTTGGCACGCGAGGCGCGCGCCCGGCTCCGTGACGCACGCGCGATCCAGCATGTCGATCTCGTCCTCGCTCGCCGGACTGAGGGTGTGCAGCCCCTCGCGCACAATCACGCAGCACGTCGCGCAGGCGAGCGTGCCGCCGCAGTCGTGAGCCAGCGCGGCGCCGCCCTTCAGCAGGCCGTCGAGAAGGACTTCGCCTTCGCTCAGGGTGACGGTAAGACTGTCCATGCTGGTATGACCCGGCCGGCGGCCCGGCGTTCAGCCGGCGATCAGCTCGCGCATCCAGCTCGCGGTGCGCACCGCGCCGCCGAAGCTGTAGAGATGCACGCTGATGACGTTGCTCGGCTCGCGGCTGCGCGAGTAGCGCGCAAGCGCCACGACCTGCTCGTGCGGATCGGTGTGCGTCACCAGCTGCGCGATGCCGGTGCCGAGGTTGCGCAGCGCGCGCAGCGACGCGCTGACGCCGCAGCGCTGCGCGTAGCGCAGCAGCGCCGCCGGATCCGTCGGACCGGCGACGCCGACATAGATGGACACCGAAGGCGCGGTGCGCGCGAGCGCCGCGCAGTACTCCACGACGCGCACCGGCGCAAAACAGAATTGCGTGACAACGTAAACGCCCAGGCCCTGCTCGGCGGCAAGGCGCCGCTTGCGCTCGAAGGCTTCTTCCAGCGCTGCCGGCGCAATCCTCGGATGGCCTTCCGGATAGCCGGCGATGCCGATCTCGCGGATCCCGCTATCGGCGAGCACGCCCTCTTCCAGGACCTGCAGCGTGTCGGAGTAAGGCCCGGTGGCGCGCGGCTGGTCGCCGCCGACGAGGAGCACGCGATGCACGCCGTGATCGCCCGCGGCGCGCCGCAGGAACTCGCGCAACTGCTCGCGCCCGGCGATGCGCCGTGCAGCGAGGTGCGGCACGGGGTCGAGGCCCGCGTTGCGGATCGCGGCGACCGTCTCGAGGACGCGCGACACGGGCAGGCCGGGCAGCGAAGGCACGTAGGCGCAGGTGCCGGCGGGGACGAGCGCAGCCACTTCCGCGGCGCGATGCAGCTCGCGCGGCGTGATCTCGAGCGAGCCCGCCGCAATCAGCTCGGCCACCGAGCCGGCGCGTGCCGACGCGTCAATCGCGTTTGCGGGATACGACATAGGATTCGTCGAGGAACCAGAGGCTGCCGTGCTTCTGCAGCACTTCGCGCGTCGCGTCGAGGTAGCGCGTGTCGCGCAGCGCCTCGCCGAGCCGCAGGTCGTCGATCTGCGCGACATAGATCGCCGCGTTCCACGCCGCGAACAGCGTCGAGGTGCCGATGCTGTCGGAGATCTCGCTCGGCAGCGTGTGCATGTCATAGCGGAACTGCGAGCGCGCGTCCGAATAGGTGTTGAAGTTGTAGCGCCGCGCGTCCTTCCCCAGCTCGCTCTTGGTCGATCGCAGGATGTCGTGGCGGGTCTGCGTGAACGGATTCTCGCCCGGCCAGACGCGCTGGATGATCTCCAGGCCGGGGTCGTGGCCGTGGGAATGGATGCCGAGCAGCCGGCCGCCCTTCCCCAGCGAACGCACCAGCGGCGCGATCACCTTCTGCGCCTTGAATTCGAGCGGCGCGCGCGCGCGGTAGGGCTGCGAGGCGATCACCATGTCGTAATCGGCGCGCCCTTCGCCGCGCTTCGGAATCACCTCGTCGAGGAGGAAACGGTAGTCGTCGCGGTAGACCACCAGCGCGACCGGGTGCTCGTAGACCGGGTTGCCGGTCTTCGGGCTGTGGCGGGCCTGCCAGTTCTTGGCGAGGAACGGCTCGAGCTGCGCGATCTGCTCGGCAAAATCATGCGAGGTGCTGCCGGTCAGCGCGGCCTCGTGCCACACCATCGAGGTGGCGGCCGAAACGGTGCGCGGCGTGAGCCAGGGCGCCTCGGTGTAGTACATGTTGGTCACGACCAGCACCGTCGCCGGGTGCTCGTAGAAGCGGTCGACCATCTTGCGCAGCGAGAGCCGCACGTCCTCGAGGCTGATCTCCTTGCCGACGATGTAGAAGGGCACGGTGGCAAAGCGCCGGTGCATCTCGCGCATCACGCGCGCTAGTACCGTGCCGTCGCCCATGCCGGCGTCGAACAGCCGCACCGCGGGCGGACGGGGATGGATGTGTCCCAGCTCGAGGCCGACGCGGCGCGCCACCACGTCCTTCTCGCTGCAGGTATTCACGAACAGCAAGTACTTCTGGCGGTTGTCGAAGAAGCGGAAGTTCTTCTCCGGCGCCGCCTGCTCGCGCGCCTGGGCCGGAGCCGCTGCCGGCTGCACTGCGCTGGCGCGGATCAGCGGCAGCAGCTCCGGGGGCGAATCGCCCGGGCCGGCAAGGCCGTGTTTCGCGATGAACTGGTTGACGCGCTGCAGGGTTTCGGGCGTGACACGCGCGCCGTCGCGCAGCCGCCCGACGAATTTGCCGTCGTTCACTGCGCGCCGGCCAAAGGTGGATTCGGCCATGCCGGTGCGCCGGCAGAAATCGGAAATGCTTCCGAGCAGCGTGCCGCTGGCATCCATGACCTGCTCCATCCTGAGTAGGATGGTGGGCGCGCCGCTGTGGGACTGCAACCACATGGTGTGCAGTGCAAAACGTGGGACGCGTCCCACTGTTTGAAATCAAATGGTTACCATACTGGAACTCATCGGCAACACCCCGATGGTCGAGGTGAAGCGGCTGGATGCGGGGCCATGCCGCCTATTCCTCAAGCTGGAAAACCAGAACCCGGGCGGCTCGATCAAGGACCGCATCGCGCGGTCGATGATCGAAGCCGCGGAAAACGAACGCCGTATCCGCCGGGGCGATCTGCTAGTCGAAGCCACCGCCGGCAACACCGGTCTCGGGCTCGCGCTGGTCGCCGCACAGAAAGGCTATCGGTTGCTCATCGTGGTGCCCGACAAGATGAGCCAGGAAAAGATTTTTCACCTGAAGGCGATGGGCGCCGAGGTGGTGCTTACCCGCTCCGACGTCACCAAGGGTCATCCCGAGTACTACCAGGAGGTCGCGGCGCGGCTGGCGCAAGAAACGCCGGGCGCGTTCTACATCAACCAGTTCGCTAATCCGGCCAACCCGCGCGCGCACGAAGAGACCACAGGCCCCGAGATCTGGGAGCAGATGGAGCACCAGGTCGACGCGGTGGTCTGCGGCGTCGGCACGGGCGGCACGATCACCGGCATTTCGCGTTTTTTCGAGCGCGCCGCGCCCCAGGCCGACATCGTGCTCGCCGATCCGGAGGGGTCGATCCTCGCCAACTATGTGCAGACGGGAAAGCTCTCGAAGGACGTCGGATCCTGGCTGGTCGAGGGCATAGGCGAGGATTTCCTGCCCGCGGTGTGCGACCTTTCGCGGGTGAAAAGGGCCTACAGCATTCCCGACGCAGAAGCTTTTGGGGTTTGCAGGAATTTATTGAGCAAAGAAGGCATCCTCGCGGGTACATCCTCGGGCACGCTGATCGCCGCGGCGCTGCGCTACTGCCGCGAGCAGTCCGCGCCGAAGCGCGTCGTCAGCCTGGTGTGCGACAGCGGCAACAAGTACCTCTCCAAGGTGTACAACGATTACTGGATGCTCGACCAGGGCTTCATCCAGCGCGAACGCGCCGGCGATCTGCGCGATCTCATCGCGCGCCGCCACCGCGAGCACGCGGTGGCCACCGTGAACGCCGACGAGACGGTGCTCAATGCCTACCAGCGCATGAAGCTCTACGATGTTTCGCAGCTGCCGGTGCTGAAAGATGGCAAGATCGTCGGCATCGTCGACGAGGAGGACATCCTGCTGCGGGTCGCCGATAATCCCGGCTATTTCCGCCGGCCGGTTTCCGAGGCGATGGAAAGCCACCTGGTCACCGTGCCGCCGGACGCGACGATCGAGCAGCTGATGGACATCTTCAAGCGCGGCCTGGTGGCGATCGTCGTCGACCGCGACGAGTTCCTCGGCCTCATCACGCGCATCGACCTGCTCAACTGGCTACGCCGGAGGGCGACGGGGAAATGAAGTTCGAGACCAAGGTGATCCACGCCGGCCAGGAACCCGACCCGCAGACCGGCGCGGTGATGACGCCGATCTACGCCACCTCCACCTACGCGCAGTCGAGCCCCGGCACCCACAAGGGCTACGACTATGCGCGCACGCGCAACCCTACGCGCGACGCGCTCCAAGCTTGCCTCGCCGAGCTGGAAAGCGGCCATGCCGGCTTCGCGTTCGCCTCGGGCATGGCAGCGATTGCCACCGTCCTCGAGCTGCTCGACGCCGGCTCCCACGTCGTCGCGATGCACGATCTGTACGGCGGCAGTTACCGTATTTTTGAAAAAGTAAAAAAACGCAGCGCCGGACTGCAGGCAAGCTTCCTGGATCTGTCCAGGATCGAAGAGCTGGAAAAGGCGATCAAGCCGAACACCCGGATGATCTGGATCGAGAGCCCGACCAATCCCCTTCTCAAGCTCGTCGACCTGCAAGCCGTGGCCGCGATCGCGCGCAAGCGCGGACTGCTCGCCGTGTGCGACAACACTTTCGCCTCGCCCTACATCCAGCGGCCGCTCGAGCACGGCTTCGACATCGTCGTGCACTCGACCACTAAGTACCTCAACGGCCACTCGGACGTGATCGGTGGCGCCGCGATCATCAGGAAAGATGACTCTTTGAAGGAAAAGCTGGGCTTTCTTCAGAACGCACTAGGCAGCGTGCCGAGCCCGTTCGATGCTTTCCTCACCCTGCGCGGTATTAAGACGCTCGCGTTGCGGATGGAACGGCATTGTGCGAACGCCCTGGAAGTGGCCCGCTTCCTCCAGTCTCACCCGAAGGTACAGAATGTCTTTTACCCCGGCTTGGAGAGCCACCCCCAGCACGCGCTCGCGAAACGGCAGATGAACGGCCGCTACGGCGGCATGGTGACCGCTGTGCTGAAAGGCGGTCTCGCGACGTCGCGCCGCTTCCTCGAGCGCTGCAAACTGTTCACTCTCGCCGAGAGCCTCGGCGGCGTCGAGAGCCTGATCGAGCACCCGGCGATCATGACCCACGCCTCGCTGCCCGAGGACGTGCGCGCCGAGCTCGGCATCGACGAGGGCCTGGTGCGCCTGTCGGTCGGCATCGAGAGCGTCGACGACCTCATCGCCGAGCTGAAACACGCGCTCGATTAACACGCTGTTCTATCTTTTAGCTGCAATTGCTCTCGTTCTAACGGGATTTGTCGGCTATATGACGGCAATGCCCGGGCGCTCTTATGCCGGGCCGCTGCCGCCGCTTTCCGACGGGGGCCGCAAGCTCGCCGAACGCTTGCGCCGGCATGTCGCGGTGCTCGCCAAGAGCGAAAGGAATTCGGATCTCGATACCGCGGCGAAGTACATAGAGGCCGCGTTCGGCGCCTCTGAATCCCAGTACTTCGACAGCGGCGGACGCAAAGTACGAAACATTCAAACTAAAAAATCAGCCTCGATCGTCGTCGGCGCACATTACGACACCGTTCCCGGCTCGCCGGGTGCCGATGACAACGCTTCGGCCGTCGCCGTGCTGATCGAGCTCGCCGCGATGAACCTGCCAGTCCGCTTCATCGCCTTTGCGAACGAGGAAGTGCCTTACTTCATGGGCCCGGAAATGGGCAGCTTCGTTTCGGCGAAGCGCTCGCGCGAGCGCGGCGAAAACCTGCGCGCCATGTTCTCTCTGGAAATGCTCGGCTACTACCGTGACGCGCCGGGCAGCCAGCACTACCCCGCGCCGCTCGGCTTTTTCTACCCGGACCGCGGCGATTTCATTGCGTTCGTTGGGGACCTGGGTGCGCGCGACCTGGTGAGAAAGTCGGTTTCGTTGTTCAGAAAGCATGCGAGTTTTCCATCGGAAGGCGTGGCCGCGCCGGGGATCATCCCGGGGGTGACCTGGTCGGACCACTGGTCGTTCCGCAGCCACGGCTACCCGGCGATCATGGTGACCGACACCGCGTTTTACCGTTATCCTCATTACCACCTGCCGAGCGACACGCCCGAGAAACTGGACTACGAACGCATGGCGCGCGTGACGCTCGGGCTTGCAGCGATGTTCGGCGAACTGGCCAATGAAGCTCGGTGATCTGACCGTCAATCGATTGGGGTACGGCGCGATGCGCGTGCTTGGGCCTGACGTCTGGGGACCGCCGAAAGACCGCGCCGGGGCGCACCGTGTGTTCCGGCGCGCCGTCGAGCTGGGCGTCAATTTCTTCGACACCGCGGAGAGCTACGGCCCGGAGCACGACGAGCTGCTGATCGCAGAGGCGCTTTGTCCTTATCCAAAGGGCTTCGTCATCGGCACCAAATGCGGCCTGACGCGGCCGAGCCGCGGCCGCTGGGATCCCGACGGCCGGCCCGAGAAGCTGCGGCGCGATCTCGAAGGCAGCCTCAAGCGCCTGCGCCTCGAGCGCATCGATCTCTATCAGCTGCACGCGCCGGATCCGAAAGTGCCGCTCGAGGAATCGCTCGGCGCGCTCGCCGATATGCAGCACGCGGGCAAGATCCGCCACATCGGCGTCTCGAACGTGACCGTGAAGCAGCTCGAGCAGGCGCGGAAAATCCTGCCGATCGTCTCGGTGCAGAACCGCTACAACCTGGGCGATCGCAGCTCGGAAGACGTGCTGAAGGCCTGCGAGAGGCTCGGCATCGCCTTCTTGCCGTGGTACCCGCTCGGCGACGGCCAAGTGCTCCAATCGTCCAAGGTCAAAAAACTGGCATCAAAAATCGGCGCTACCCCGGCGCAGGTCGCGATCGCCTGGCTGCTCGCTAAGTCGCCAGTGATGCTGCCGATTCCAGGCACTTCCTCGGTCGAGCACCTGGAGGAGAACGTCGCGGCCGGCTCGCTACGCTTGAGCGAGGAAGACTTCAGACTACTTTGACCGGCTCCCTGGCGGACTCGCTCTTGCCCTGGTCGTCGACCCAGGAGAACTCCAGCTCGCCGCTTTCCAGCGCGACGGTGCTGAACTGCACGAACGGGTTCGCCGCGATGCCGGGCGACATCTCGGCGCGGAACACCTCGACGCCGTTGTAGCGGCAGACGAGCGAGCGGATCACGTTCTTCGGCACCTTACGCCCGTCGACCTGGAGCCGGTAGCCGGTCTCCATCGGGTGCTGAATCAGAACCCGGACCGGGATCACCTGGCCGCGCTTCACCTCGCGGGGTAGCTGGATGCGCGCCGCCATCAGCCAGTCTCGTCCATGCACGCCGACAGCGTCACCACGACGTTGGCGCTGTCCATCCAGAACGAGCCATCCGACATCTCGGCGAGCGCCACCACGCGCTGGCTGCCGGCGAGCCGCACGCGCGAGGCGATCTGGGCGCTGCCGGCGCGCGGCCCGAGATGGAAGCTCGCCATCCGCGTCTCGGGATTGCGCTCGGAGATGAGATGGATCGCGCGCACGTGGTCGGCCTCGGTCATCGGGCTTTCCACGCTCACTTTCATCGACACCGAGTTGCCGTTGTCCGCGAGCACCGGCAGCTCCAGCTTGACGCGCCCATTCTTCACCTGCGCGCCTTTGGTTATGGGATCGAGCAACGGATCTGCCCGAGCCCCAGACGCAAGCCCCAAGAGAATGACAAGAAAACTTCTTCGTTTCACGCGATATCGAAGCCGTGGTTCTTGAGCGGCAGCGAGCGGATCCGCCTGCCGGTCGCGGCGAAGAGGGCATTGCAGATCGCCGGGGCGATGGCGGCCTGGCCCGGCTCGCCGATCCCGCCCCAGAAGCCACCGGAAGGCGCCAGCACCACTTCGACCTTCGGCATCTCGCGCAGCCGCATCATGCGGTGGTCGTGGAAGTTCGACTGCTCCACGCGCCCGTCCTTGATGGTGATCTCGCCCCAGAACATCGCGGTCAGCATGAACACAGCGCTGCCCTGCATCTGCGCGATCACGTTGTCCGGGTTGACGACGTGGCCCGAGTCGATGCCGAGCACCAGGCGCTTGATGTCGACGGCGTTCTTGTCGTTCACGGAGAGCTCGGCGACCGCGGCGGCGTAGCTGCCGTAGGCCTCGGTCACCGCGATGCCGCGATGCACGCCCGCGGGAACCGAAGTGCCCCAGCCGGCCGCCTTGGCCGTCGCCTCGAGCACGCCGGACTCCTTGGTCGAAGCCGGCAGGATGCCGCGCCGGTATTCATAGGGATCCTTGCCGGCGGCATGCGCCAGCTCGTCGACGAAGCATTCGCGAACGAAGGGGTTCTGCGAGTGGCCGACGGTGCGCCAGAAGCCGACCGGAACGTTCGGGTTGCGCTGCGCGTACTCGATGCGCACGTTGGGGATCGAGTAAGGCTGGTCGGCGAACGACGCAACGGCCTGCGGATCGATGCCCTCCTTGAGCGGCAGCTTGAGCAGCGTGGCGATGATCGAGGGCGCCGAGACGCGCGAGTACCACGCCACCGGGTTCCCCGCAGCGTCTAGACCTGCCTTGAGCCGCACCAGGCTCGCCGGCCGGTAGTTGTCGTGCTGCATGTCCTCTTCGCGCGTCCAGAGCATCTTGACCGGCGTGCCTTCCATCGCCTTGGCGATCTGCACGCCCTGGCGCGTGTAGTCCTGCGCGGCGCGGCGGCCGAAACCGCCGCCGAGCTGCATGCGGTGCACGTATACGTTCTCGAGGGGCACTCCGGCCGTCGCGACCGCGGCGGCGTGCGTCGCCTCCGCGTTCTGAGTGGAGGTCCACACGTCGACCCGTCCATCCTTGATCACCGCGGTGCAGGTCTGCGGCTCGAGCGTGACGTGCGCGAGATACGGTGTGAAGTACTCCGCTTCCAGCACCTTGGCGGCACCGGTCATGCCCTGCTCGAGCTCGCCGATGCGCTTCGCCACCATGACGTCCGACTGGTCGTCGAGGCCGGCGCGCAGGAACTTCATGATGCTTTCGCTCGACACGCTGTCGTTGCCGCCGAAGTCCCAGCCGATCGGCAGCTCCTTCAGCGCTTCCTTGGCGCGCCACCAGTTGTCGGCGACGACGGCGACGAAGTCCTGCATCGGCAGCACCTTGATCACGCCGCGGCGGCCCTGGACCTTGGCGGCGTCGACCGACTTCACCTTGCCGCCGAACACCGGGCACTGCGCGATCGCCGCGTACACCATGCCGGGAAGCTGCGCGTCGATACCGTAGCGTATCCGCCCGGTGACGATGTCGGGGATCTCGATGCGCTTCACCGGCTTGCCGGCGATCTTCCATTCCTTCGGGTCCTTGAGCGTCACTTCCTTCGGCGGCTCGAGCTTCGCGGCGCTGGCTGCGACCTTGCCGAAGCTGGTCTTGCGGCTGCTCAGCCCGTGCGTGATGACGTTGCTCGACGCCGTGCACTCGGCCGCCGGCACGTCCCACTCTTTCGCCGCGGCGGCAATCAGCATCTCGCGCGCGGTGGCGCCAGCCTTGCGCAGGTAGTCCTGCGACTGGCGGATGGTGCGGCTGCCGACCGCCGCCATGTCGCCCCACACGCGCTTGCGCCTCACCTGCGCATTGGTGTCGGCATACTCGACGCGCACCTTGTTCCAGTCGCACTCCAGCTCCTCGGCGACGAGCTGTGCCGCCGAGGTCATGCTGCCCTGTCCCATCTCCGAGCGCGCGTAGCGGATGATCACGGTGTCGTCTGGGCGGATGACCACCCAGGCATTGATCTCGGGAGCGACGTTCTGCGCGTTGACCGCGGGAAGGTGAAATCCAAAAGCGAACCCGCCGCCCACTGCGGCAGAAACCTTCAGAAACGCGCGACGTGTCGTTATGGCCGCCTCCTACGCCGTGACCTTGCCGGACTTCGCGGCGGCATGGATCGCCGTACGGATCCGTGCATAGGTGCCGCAGCGGCAGATGTTGTTCATGGCCTCGTCGATGTCCTTGTCCGTGGGATTCGGTTTCTTGCGCAGCAGCGCAACCGCCGTAAGGATCTGCCCGCCCTGGCAGTAGCCGCATTGCGGTACCTGGTTGTCGATCCAGGCCTGCTGCACCGGGTGAAGCCTGCCGCCTTGCGCAAGACCTTCGATGGTCGTGACGCGCTTGCCCGCCGCCGCGGACACGGGGAAGGAGCAGGAGCGCACCGGCTCGCCATTCACGTGCACCGTGCATGCGCCGCACTGCGCGATGCCGCAGCCGAACTTCGGCCCCTTCACATCGAGCACGTCGCGCAGCACCCAGAGCAGCGGCATTTCGGGTTCGACGTCGACTTCGCGCGCACGAGCGTTGACGGTCAGGTTGATCATTTCCTGCCTCCTCGGTGGATCGTGATACTGTAAACCCGTCAGAGGAGGTTTTCCATCCATGGGCGGGTTTCGCATGGCGGCACTGCCGCTTGTTTTTTTTGCCGTTTCCGCGTTCGCCCAGGAGTCCTACCCGAGCAAGCCGATCCGTATCGTGGTGGGGTATTCAGCCGGCGGCGGCAACGACCTGATCGTGCGCGTCATGGCGCCGAGGATGTCGGAAGGCCTGGGTCAGCCGATCATCATCGAGAACAAGCCGGGCGCGCAGGCGATCATCGCTTCGGAATACGTCGCGAAAGCGTCGCCCGACGGATACACCCTCCTCATGGGACCGACCGGCCCGATGGCCATGAACCCGGCGACCTATTCGAAACTGCCGTATTCGCCGCAGCGCGATTTTGCGCCGATCTCGCAGATCGGCCAGTTCCCGCTGATCGTCGCGGTCAGCGCCTCGCTGCCGGTGCGCTCGGTGAAGGAGCTGATCGAGTACGCGAAGAGCAATCCCAGCAAGGTGAACTACGCGGCGAGCGCGGCCGCGTTCCAGGTCGCCACCGAGCTATTCAAGCAGAAGACCGGCACCGAGTTCGTGCATATCCCTTACAAGGGAAGCGGCGAATCGGTACAGGCAGTAATCGCAGGCCAGGTGACGATGACCATCGTCGATCCGCCGCCCGTATCCGGACCGCTGCGCGCCGGCACGGTGCGTGGGCTGGCGATCACCTCGCCGCAGCGCCATCCGTCCTGGCCCAACCTGCCGACCCTCGCCGAGGAGGGCGTCGACGTCGAAGTCGGGTTGTGGACGGCCTTCTTTGCGCCCGTGCGCACGCCGCCCGGCATCGTCGCAAGGCTGCAGAAGGAGGTGGCCCGCGTGGTGCGCCTGCCCGACGTGCGCGAAGGCCTCGCCAGGCTGGGCGTCGATCCGGTCGGCGGCAGCTCCGAAGATCTGGGCCGCCTGCTGGCGCGCGACCTCGACAAGTGGACCGCGGTCGCGCGCGCCGCGAACATCAGGAACGACTAGGTTCATAAGACCTGCCGCGCAATGCGAAGGCGCGTCTCGCGCATGTCGTCGCCGCGCAGCTCGCGCAGCGCATAGCCGGTGAAATCGGCGGTGACTTCCTTGCGCCAGTAAAGATCGAGGTCGGCGTTGTCCATCGGCTTCGCGCGCGAGGCGACCAGCCGGCCCGCCTCCTCGATCACCTCGTCGCTGAGTTTTTTCCCTTTGAGGAATTCATTCGCCTTGTCGACGAGAAACGGCCGCGATGCCACCGCGCCGAGCGCAATCCGCGTTGCTCCGTCAGGCTGGATCGCCGCTGCGACACCAAGCACCGGGAAGTCGAACGCACCTCTGCGGCGCAGTTTCCAGTAGGTACTTTTCAGAGGTTCGACTTTTATCTCGGTCAGGATTTCGTCGGGCCGGCGTTTCAGGTAGTCGATGCCGTCGTTGTTGTAAAAGTCCTCCAGGGCGACTTCGCGCTCCCCTGCCGTCGAAACCAGCTTCACTTTTGCTCCCAGCGCCATTAGCGCGGGTGCGCAGTCGGTGGACGACATCGCCACGCAGCGCTTGCTCGCGGTGGCAACCCAGCAGATGGCGCCGTCCTTCTTCAGGCAGAAGTCGATCGCCTTTCGCCACTCGTAGTTCTGGTTGTAGTAGTTGCAGCGCGTATCGAGGCACAGGTTGCCGCCGATCGTGCCCATGTTGCGCAGGTGCACCGTCGCCACCTGGTGCGCCGCTTGGCGCAGTCCGAGCGGGAGCTCGGGCTTTTTCACAATCTCCGTGAGCGTCGTGCCGGCGCCGATCGCGTGCCCATTGAGCTTCATCTCGGGAATATGGCGGAGAGAAACCAAAACCTTGGGCGCCATCTGGCGGCGCTTCATATTGGGCAGCAGGTCGGTGCCGCCGGCGATGAGCATGGCATTGGGCCCTTCGGCGGCGAGGATGCCGGCCGCCTCGCGCACCGAGCGCGGCGTGCGGTACTCAAACCACGGCAGCCGCATCATTTTTCTTGATCTCCTTGCCGTCGCCGCCTTC
>Ga0209220_1000131_pt1 | contig 33501 bp, 36 predicted proteins | sample BlaSpr_A8_OM3_M3_FD_187984 | JGI IMG/M metagenome (GOLD analysis project Ga0209220, IMG submission 187984) | Forest soil microbial communities from Thunder Bay, Ontario, Canada - Black Spruce, Ontario site 2_A8_OM3_M3 (SPAdes) (version 2) | ecosystem: Environmental > Terrestrial > Soil > Boreal... | reverse complement strand
CTCGCCTCGATGAAGGCCAACAGCAAGCCCGCGATCGTCCTCGTCCGACCGAAGTCTTTCGAGGCCTCGGAGTCAGGTGGCACCGCCCAGGTCAAAGAGCTGAGTGCGTCCATCGACGCCGGTTCGAAACGCGCACACATCGTGGAGCGGGTGGTCGAGGCCTCGGAGAAGGTGAAGCTCGAAGAGGCGAAGGTCGTGATCAGCGGCGGTCGCGGCATGGGCGGCCCGGACAACTTCCCGCTGCTCGAGGACCTCGCCAACGCGCTGGGCGGCGCGGTCGGGGCGAGCCGCGCAGTGGTCGACGCGGGCTGGGTTCCATACTCGATGCAGGTCGGGCAGACCGGCAAGTCCGTGCGGCCCGGTGTCTACATCGCGGTTGGCATCTCAGGCGCGATGCAGCACACCGTCGGGATGAAGGCTTCGAAGGTGATCATCGCCATCAACAAGGACGCCGAGGCGCCGATCATGAAGATGGCCGACCTCGGAGTCGTGGGCGACGCGCTGAAGATCGTGCCTGCACTCACCGCCGCGGTCAAAGCTAAGAAGAAGTAGCCCTACCAGGTAACCGGCCGCGCTCGGAAGGGTTTGTCTTTTTCGGCCGGCACGAGGGGTACCCCACGGAACTTCCCTGCAGCGACGAACTTCACAAATGCTTCCGTGACTATGAAGTGGCCGCTGAGGCTGGTGAGCTTGAAGATGTCGGCTCCCGTCCAGGACTCTTCATCAACCACGACGCCCTTCCACGACTCAGCGGCGCGGGGTGAGCGTCCGCAAACCGCACAACCAACCCAGACGAGCTCGCGTTTGGGTAGCGGCTTCGGTTGCATCTCTTCCCATTTCGCGCGAACGGTTGGTACGGGCAAGATTGCGAGCTTGTAACTTCCGGCCGGCGCGGGTCGCTTGAGCTTCTTCTCCCAGTAGTTGTCGTAACCCTCGATGGCGACCCGCTCCCACCGCTCGACGCCCTTGAGGTTTGCGCGTTCGAACTCGGCGATGAACCGCTCGGATGCAACGAAACCGGCGCTCATTCCCGGGCCGCTGATGACGTCGCCTGGCTCGTACGACTTCATGCCCTTGACAAGGCGCACGCGGTAGGGAGGCAGCCACGTCAACAGGCCGATGAAGTCGCCGCAAGACGGGCACCGCGGGGCGTCACCGTATTTGGGATCGATGACGTCTGCGAAGGCCCAGTCCCCGGTCATCATTGGCGGGTTGAACACCCAGAACTTCATGATCGGAGGTTAACCCGGACGCAACGTGAATAGAGACGAGGCCGAGAGGCTGCTCGTTGAGCGAATCGAGCGCCGGCGGGAGAAGGATTTCGAGGAGGCCGACGCCATCCGGGAGCGCTTGCGTGCAGGAGGATGGGAGGTGGTGGACAGCGCAGAGGGCAGCGAGCTCAAGCCGCTCAAGGCGCCACCCAGCAGCGCACCTCCACCCACGCCACGTGCCGTGACCCTGCTCACCGTCGTGCACGGCTGGAAACCCGACGCGGAACGCTGGCTGCTCTCGGTCTTCACCCATTGCAAGGCGGACTTCGAAGCGCTCATCGTGGACAACTCCGGCGACGAGCGCATCGCCGCGTGGCTTCACGGCCGCGCCGCCGAACGGCTGCGATCGGTCAGGCTCGACCCGCCCCTCGGTTTCGCTGCCGCCGTCAACGCCGGCATCGACGCGGCAGCTGGCGAGGTGGTGATCCTCTTCGACTCGGGCGTCGATCTGACAGGGGACGCTGTGTCGCCGCTGGTCGAGGCACTGGCCGATCCATCGGTCGCTGTGACGGGACCTTACGGCCTGCGCGGACAGGGGACGCCGAAAGAGTTCGAGGCGAGCACGGGCCCCGAGGTGGACGCGATCGAGGGCTACTGCATGGCGTTCCGGCGCGCGGACGCGAAGGCCCTGGAGGGGTTCGATCCGAGCTTCAAGTTCTATCGGATCGCCGACATCGAGTTCAGCTTTCGTCTGCGGGATCGGGGCGGTCGTGCGGTGGTCGTGCCGAACTTGCCGCTCGAGAAGCACGAGCATCGACTTTGGGAGGCGACGGATCCGAAAGAGCGCCAGCGCCTGTCCCGACGCAACATGTACCGCTTCCTCGATCGGTGGGGAAAGCGGTCGGACTTGCTGGTCGGTCAATAATTCCCCGGTGGGCGACGAATACCCGGCCCGGATCTCCGACCTGAAATCAAGGCGGGCCAAGAACCTCGCCATGGGCGGCGAGGAGAAGATCGCCAAGCAGCACGACCGAGGCAAGCTGACCGCCCGCGAGCGAATCGAGCTGCTCTTCGACAAGGACACCTTTGTCGAGTTCGGCCTGCTGGCGCACCAGCAGCAGGTGAGAGGAAGCGCCGAGATCGACGCGGACGGGACACCGGCCGATGGCGTCGTCACCGGGCACGGCCTGATCGAGGGCCGGCAGGTATGGGTCATCGCCTACGACTTCACGGTGATGGCCGGGTCGATGGGCGCGGTGGGGGAGCAGTTCAAGTCGGCCCGGGTACGTGAGCTCGCGCTCCGCTATCGCAAGCCGATCGTGTGGCTGCTCGACTCAGCGGGCGCGCGAATCCAGGAGGCCGCCGGCTCGACCTTTGCTGGCACCGGGTACCTGTTTGCGGACCAGGTGGTGATGTCGGGCGTGATCCCGCAGGTCGCGGCGATGCTCGGCCCCTGCGCCGCCGGCACCGCGTACATCCCCGGGCTCGCGGACTTTGTGCCGATGGTCAAGGACACGTCGTCTATGTCGCTGGGCGGTGCGCGGCTGGTGAAGGCCGCGACGGGCGAGGACGTGTCGGACCACGACATGGGCGGCTCGCAGGTCCACTGCTACGAGTCGGGAGTGGGGGACAACGAGGTCGCGGACGATCGCGAGTGCATCGAGATGGTGCGGAGGTTCCTGTCGTACTTCCCGTCCAGCAACACCGAGGCGGCGCCCTTCGTCGAGACCGATGATTCGGCGGACCGCCTTGTCGAGGGCCTCGACAAGATCGTGCCGGTCAATCCACGGACCGCGTACGACGTCCGGCGCGTGATCAAGGCGATCTTCGATCGCGACACCTGGTTCGAAGTCAAGCCCACGTGGGCGAAGAACATGGTGATCGGGCTGGCCCGCGCGGGCGGCCACGCGGTCGGCGTGGTCGCGAACCAGCCAATGCAGAAAGGCGGCGTCCTCGACTCGGATTCGGCGGACAAGGCCGCACGCTTCATCCGCATGTGCGATGCGTTCAACGTGCCGCTCGTCTACCTGATGGACGTGCCGGGATTCATCGTGGGGTCGCAGGTCGAGAAGGAGGGCATCATCCGGCACGGCGCCAAGATGCTGTACGCGACCTCAGAGGCGACCGTGCCGAAGATCACCGTGATCATGCGCAAGGCGTACGGCGCGGGTTATTACGTGATGTGCGGCAAGGGTTACGGGCCTGATGTGATCGTCGCCTGGCCGTTGGCCGAGATCTCGGTCATGGGGCCCGAAGGGGCGGTCAACATCATCTTCAACAAGCAGATCGAGGCTTCGTCCGACCCGGAGGCCACGCGCGCGCAGATGATCGAGGCGATCCGCGCCCAGATCAATCCCTACCTGGCCGCGGGGTGGGCGATGATCGACGACGTCATCGACCCCGCCGAGACTCGCCGCGTCATCATCCGCGGGATCGAGCAGGCGCGCGACAAGACGGTCGATCGTCCGTGGCGCAAACACGGGAACATCCCGGTCTGATGAAGGTCATCGTCACCGCCGCGCTCACCGGCGTGCTGGCGACCCGGGAGCAATGCCCGGCCATCCCGTACACGCCCAAAGAGATCGGGGAGGAGGCCAAGCGCGCGGCGGACGCCGGGGCGGCGATCGTCCACATCCATGCGCGGACCGCGGAGGGCGGGCCTGATTGGAGTGTTGAGACGTTCGGCGAGATCTTCAGCGAGGTGCGAGCCCGGACCGACGTGATCGTCAACTTCTCGACCGGCGCGGTCGGCATTCCGCCAGAGGAGCGCATCGCTCACATCCGCGACCTACGGCCGGAGATGGCCGCGCTGAACATGGGCTCGATGAACTACGCGATCTACTCGGAGAAGAAGAAGGCCTTCTACCACGACCACGTCTTTGCCAACCCGTTTCAGGACATCCAGTTCTTCCTCGAAACCATGAACGGCGCGGGGGTCCGGCCCGAGATGGAATGCTTCGACGCCGGGCACATCGGCAATACGCGTCCGCTCATCGACATGGGCGTCCTCGCGCCTCCATTCCAGTTCAGCCTCATCATGGGTGTCCTGGGCGGCATCCCCGGCACGACCCGTCACCTGGTCGACCAGGTCGATTCGCTGCCTCAGGGATCGCACTGGCAGGTGATCGGAATCGGCCTCAATCAGTGGCCTATGGTGGCGGCGGCGCTCGCGATGGGCGGCAATGTGCGGGTCGGCCTGGAAGACAACTTTTACGTGGAAGGGAGGACGATGGCGAAGAGCAACGGTGACCTGGTCGCGAAAGCGTGCCGGCTCGCACACGACCTTGGCCGCGAAGTAGCAACTCCCGCCGAAGCGAGAGCGCAGCTCGGGCTGGGATTTTCCCTCTCCCCTCAAGGGGAGAGGGTCAGGGAGAGGGGCGAGGAAGAATGACGGAGGTCAAAGCCGAGCTCGTCGGCAGCGTGTGGAAGATCACGACGCAGCCCGGCGCGCAGGTGGCCGAGGATGACGTGCTGCTCATCCTCGAGTCGATGAAGATGGAAATCTCGGTCACCGCCCCGCGCGGGGGCACCGTGAAAGAGATCCGTGTGAAAGAAAAAGATGTGGTCAAGGAAGGCCAGGTGCTGGTCGTGCTCGAGTGACCAGGCCCGCGCAGCTCCTGCTCGAGCATCAACGCCTGGTCGAGCGCGAGCGGGGACTTCGCGACAACATCGAACGCGCCACCGCGCGGCTGGAATCCGACCCCGAAGTCGTGGAGCGCGAAGAGACCCTGGCCGAGGCGCGAGCGGCGCAGGAGGCCATGTCGGCCCGGGTGCGCGAGTCGGACCACGAGCGAGAGGCGCACCGGACGAGGCTTCGCACCCGTGAGAAGGAGCTGATGAGCGGACGCATCCGCAACCCCACCGAGCTGATGCAGATGTCGGAAGAGGTCCAGCACATGAAGGCGCGCTTCGCCGAGGAGGAGGATGCGGAGCTCAAGTTGATGGAGGACGCGGACGCCGCCGACCAGGCGGTCCGCGACGCTATCGCAGAGCTCGAACAGGCGCGCCGTCAATCCGCGTCCGAGGAGCCGGAGCTGCGAGAGAACCTGGCTACATGGAGCGGGGAGCTGACCGAGGTCGAGTCGGAGCGCGATGCGATCTGGGAGCAGGTGCCAAAAGCAGCGCAGACGGCTTACTCGCGCATGCGCATTCAGCCGGCGGTCGCCCAGGTGATCAACAACCAGTGCGCCGCCTGTCGCGTCACGGTCACCTCCAGGGGCATGCAGATGCTTCGCACGGGCGATGAGCTCGTGCACTGCGAGAACTGCGGCCGCATCCTGGTCCGCGACTGAAAACGCTTCGGATCTACACCGACGGCGCGGCTCGCGGTAATCCGGGGCCGGCTGGCCTTGGCGTGGTGATCGAGGACGAGCACGGCATGCGCTTGCGCGGGCTGCACCGCTGGTTGGGCGTGGCGACCAACAACGAAGCCGAGTATCTCGCGCTGATCGAAGGTCTGAAGGCGGTCTCCGAATGGAAACCCGACCGCCTGGAGGTCTTCCTCGACTCGAAGCTGGTCGTGGAACAGGTCAACGGCCGCTGGAAGATCAAGGAGTCGCGGCTGCGTGCCCTTCACAAGCAGGCGAAAGAGCTGCTCGACAGGTTTGCCGAGGTGGAAATCAAGCACGTGGCACGGGAGCACAACAACGGGGCCGATTCGCTCGCCAATCAGGCCATCGATGCCCATGTTAGGAAGCCAAAGGCATCTGGGTAAACTTAGCCCGGGTCGAGGCGGGCGGGTGACCGCCGACAAGTGAATAACGGTTGGAGGAAAGTCCGGGCTCCACAGAGCAGGGCGCTGGGTAACACCCAGTCGGGGCGACCCGAAGGAAAGTGCCACAGAAAATTACCGCCGGGTAGCAAGTGTCTCCGGAGACGAGCTGCCAGGTAAGGGTGAAAAGGTGGGGTAAGAGCCCACCGGCGGCCGGGTGACCGGCCGGCCAGGTAAACCCCGCCCGGAGCAAGACCAAATAGGAGGGCGTTTAAGGCGGCTCGCCCCAGTCCTCGGGTATCGGTCGCTAGAGGCGCCGGGCAACCGGCGTCGCAGACAGATGGTCACCGCCCCGCAAGGGGCACAGAACCCGGCTTACGCGCCGCTCTCGGCCCACCACCCGGTCTCGAATACGGAGCTCGAGTTCATTTCGAGGTCAGGGATAACAGAAGGTTCGGGGTACTGGTACCCATTTAGTACCCACGCATGGCCCGCTACCCGATCGAACCGAGCGGGCGCGATCGGCGCGATGATCTTCGGTGGACAGAATGTCAAAGGGCTCGTTGGATCGAGTTACTGTGCAACCGATTACCGGCGCAGAATTAATCTCCAGCGAACTCGAATCGAGTCTTCGTAGTCTCAGGCACTGCGCCCGGGAACAGCAAAGCTGAACGCGACCTTCTGTACTGCAGCACGAGTCCGAGCAGCACCGAGGAAGTACGAGCTGGAGAGCTGTTGGCGCTACTCGACCCCGCCGAAACATCGATGTCTACAGCGGCAACTCATCGCAGCGGCGCTTGCGCCGCACGTTCGCCTCTCGCTCACCGCGAGCGCCGGCCGGAGGTGCAGCACCGTCTACTACTAGGCGCCCAGGTGGTGATTAGACCGCCCCGTCCGGGCTCTGATGCCGCGTCAAATCGCCATTGTTGGTGCCGACCACACTCCTCCCTGAACCTGAGGCGCAGGCTGAAGCGCCGAACCGAGAGGGAAGCTCGGGGACTTCTCTTCGGCTCCCGGCGAGCGCACGATTGCCTTTCAGCGGGAAAGATCTCAGGTGGACCGTTAGGTTTCTTGACTCGCCCCCGTAGATCTGGTGTGGAGGATGTTGCTATCCGGATTTCGGTGGGCAACCGCGCTGAAGACTCAGTTCCGATCACCCCCGACGCCCTCTGTCAGGCATACGCCGGCCGGGTCTTCAAGTTCGCGCAAATGATCTCAAACGACTCCGCCTACGCAGAAGACCTTGCCCAGGATGCAATTGAGCGCGCAATCAGAGGGCTTAAGACATTCGATCCGACAAGGGGTGATGTGGAGGGCTGGCTCTGGCGCATCGTCGTCAATGCAAGCCGCGATGCCGGCAGGATCGCCGGACGGCAGCGCCTGATTGTTGAGCTGCTGGCCGATCGACTAATGCCCGACGGAGCAGTCGTTGACATCGATGACCGGCTGAGCACTGTAGAGGTTCTCGAAGCCGTCCGAGCGCTCTCTACGCGCCACCGCGCGGCTTTAGCGCTGCGCTATGGAGCCGATCTCAGCTATCGGCAGGTTGGCCAAGCGCTCGGAATATCGGAGGCAGCCGCCTTGATGGCGACGAGACGAGCGCTCGCCAACCTCCGCAGTCGCTTATCCCAGGGGGTGCATTCCTTATGACCGACTCTCTCGAACGATTCCTTCAGGACTTTCGATTCGATGTGCCCCCTGGCCTGGTTGAGCGGGCCAAAGCGGCGGCGGCCGTAGACCCGGCGACCGTCCCGCAGGCGGGGCACCAGAGGGTTCGCACTCGCGGAGGTTTCGATGCACAGCGGCTGAATTCGGCGCCGGCTCTGGTGGCGATCCTGCTCGCGATCGCAATCGTCGCCACCCTGCTGGTCGCTTCACGGACGTTGCGGCCTCACATCGTGCCGGTGCAGACCCCGCCGGTTCCGCCCGTGGGCTCGGCGTGTTCTTCCTCGATGGTCCTGAAGGATGAGCCGGTCGACCGGGAGCCGCGCGGCTTCTTGCACATGATCACTGCAACCATTGGCTGGCGCGACGGCGTGTACTCGGCGCCCGCCCCCGCTCGCACAACGGACGGAGGGATCAGCTGGCAGCCGGTGGCACCATGGCCTGTGGTGGTGGGACCCTACAAAGGGGTCCAGGCATATCTGGCCAGTTGTTTCCTGGACGCGAATCACGCCTGGGTAACAGAGCGCACCGAGTCAATGCCAATCGAAGTCGACCACCTGCTTGTGTTCCGAACGACCGACGGAGGTCAGACGTGGCAACAATCGGCCGCCATCTCAATCGGTGCCGCGGAAATTATCCGGACGGAGCTGCTCACGTTCATTGATGACCAGCATGGCTGGCTGTTCACCGAATTTCAGACCGGCGCATCAAATCTGGGAATACGGACGGTCTTTGCTACAACGGATGGCGGCCTGCGTTGGATCCAGGTGGCCAGAGCCACAGAGACCGATCACACCGTCCTTGGAGGTTTGAACGCCGGCTGCTCGGAGACCGGGATGAACTTTGTCAGCGCGGATACCGGATGGTTGACCTGGGACTGCTATAGCCATTATGCAAACGGAGGGCTAGACCTTGGGGTCACACCCGCGATCGCAATCACCGACGACGCCGGCCGCAGCTGGCAGAAAGTGAGTCTCGGATATCCAGTCGATCCCGAGGTCATGGGTTGTGGCGCAACGCCGCCAACGTTCTCTGGGAACCAAGGCGTCCTTCCGGTGACGTGCCGTGCCGGCATCACAGCGAAAGGCTGGCATTCAGTGTTTACGAGTAGCGACGCCGGTCGTACTTGGACCTTTCATCGGGCGCCGTTCATGCAGTACGGATCGTTCTTCGGCGGCACCTGCTGCCCAGAAGATTTCATCGATGCAAACGTGGGCTGGGCATTTGTCGGCAGGGGCGGTATACCTCCTGGTCCATTCGACCTGTATGAGACGACCAATGGCGGACGGGACTGGGCTGTAGTTAGTAAGGCTGTGTTCTCGGGCGAAGACGTCGAGGCTTATCAGTTCCTTGGCGGCGGAATCGGGTTTGTTTACACGTCCAGCATGAATAGGCAAGGGTCGCCTTGGAAGACAACAAACGGAGGGAAGACATGGTCCAGGTGATGAGGCCCACAGAGAGCGGTCGATGGCTGGGCAGACCGCCTGAGAGGCCGGCGAGGTTACGACACCCTGCCCACCAGCTGGTGCCCGAACTCATGGTCGTCTCGTTCATGGTTCTGGTCATGGCGTGCTCGAGTACCCAGGCCTCTCCCTCGGCCGCCCGTCCGTCCGTCGCGCCTCCCACCGCTGTCTCGAGCGGGCCCTACCTCTACTGGGCGAACTGGGGCAACAGACACGGGACTACGATCGGGCGCGCGAACCTTGACGGCACGGCGGCGAACTCAAGTTTCATCACCGGCGCCAACGCGCCCTGTGACGTTGCTGTGAACCGCTCGTACATCTACTGGGGAAACAACGGAACGAACTCGATCGGGCGCGCCAACCTCGATGGCACGGCGGTGAACCAGCACTTCATCGCGAGTACCGGCTCGCCGTGCCCCCTCACGGTGGATCGCTCCCACATTTTTTGGGGGAATTGGCGGAAGCCTGCCTCCATTGGTCGAGCCAATCTAGATGGCACGGGGGTGAACGAGAACTTCATCACTGGCATGACTGACGTGGGCGACGTCGTAGTCAACGAAACCTACATCTACTGGACCAGCCACGACTCCGTAACGATCGGGCGCGCGAATCTGGACGGCACGGGCGTGAGTCAGACCTTCATAAGCGTCGAATCAACTCCAGATGGGATGGCAATTGATGACTCGCACATCTACTGGACCGAGCTCGACCGCGGGACAATCGGACGCTCCGACCTTGACGGCACCGGCGTCAACAACAGTTTCATCACCGGGGCGAACGTTCCCACTGGGATCAAAGTCGACTCGGGCTATATCTACTGGTCCGAGATGGGCGCGAACACGATATCCCGAGCCAACTTCGACGGCACGGCGGCAAACCGGAGATTCATCACTGGGGCATTCTTTCCAACCGGGCTTGCCATGCAACTACCCTGACCGTCGTGGTCGAGTTCGCATCGCTCAGCGGCATGTCTGGGTGAAAGTGCATTGAAGAGCTCAGCTACGAGTCATCCCGAACGCATCTCATGGGATGTTCTCGCAGAATCCGCAGGCGTTGGCCGAGGCGGTGTGGTCGTTCATCGCAAGCCAAGGCCGGATCGACCTGTCCTGACCCACTCTGGCCTAGTCGCACGCACACGCTCGGGATTGCGTCGTAAAGCGTTGCGGATCAAAGGAGGCCACGTGCGATCAACCTGTGCGTCGCTATCGGCGGCAACCGAGGGGGTGGGGTATAGGTTTTGGGTACCAGTACCCTTTTAGTACCTAACCGCATTGTGTCGGGACGTGTCGTAAGGTGTCGCCGCGTATGCGGCCGAGACGGATCGAATTGGTGAAAAAGAACCCGGCTTACAGTCCGCCCTCGGCCCACCAACCCCGATCTAAATTTAGAAAGAGCCCCCGACCGGGAAGCCGGGGGCACTTCAGTACCCAATCAGTACCCAAATTGGCTGGGCCGGGGCTATCCTGCCATCTTGTGAAATTCACGGGATGGGAGAAATGAATCTCACCTACGTGGGACCATGCCTGGACTTCGTCGAGTACGGCGTGGGCGGCCAGTACTAGGCCGCAATGAAAGGCACACGGGTCGGCTGATGGCGGCGCCCACCACATTCCGTGATGCCTACGATCGGGTGCAAGTCAATGGCGCCGAGCTCGCCTACGTCGACATCGGAACCGGAGACCCGGTCGTGTTCGTACATGGCGGACTCAGCGACCTGACCTATCTCGAGCCGTTTGCCGCCATGTTCGCAGCCGAGTCTCGTGCCATCACTTACAGCCGCCGGTACGCGTGGCCCAATCAGCCGCTACCGAAAGGCGCCGCAGATCCGATTGATCCGCACGTACAAGATCTCGCCGACGTGCTGAATACGCTTCGGGCGACACCTGCGCATGTGGCCGGACATTCCTGGGGGGCGTCGATCTGTTTACTGTTTGCCGCCAAGCACCCTGAGCTGGTGCGGACGCTCACGCTGATCGAGCCTGAGGTATTCGGGCTGTTCACGGGCTCCCCCCCGAGCATGGCGGTGATTCTGCGACTCTTCGCCAAACGGCCAGGCACGGCGATCACCGTCGTCCGGGCAGCGATGGGTGGTCAACCAATCCGCGCTGCATACAAGCGTGGGGAGGACCAGGAGGCGATCCGTCTGGCACTCAATTGGGCCAACGGCTACGACTTTTACGGTGAGATGGATCCAGCGGTCAGGACACATCTCCTGGAGAATGTCGCGTTCTCAAAGGCAGGCACTCTGGCAGGCCCAGTCAAGGTGAGCGCCGAAGACGCTCGACGGATCATCCGCCCCACGCTGCTTGTGGTCGGGGAACGAAGTCCTAAGTTCTTCCACGTCTTTATTGCTGAGCTCAAGGGGCTCATTAAAGGCGCTGAAGTGCACGTGATCCCGAACGCCTCCCATGGAATGTTCTCGCAGAATCCGCAAGCAGTGGCCGAGGCCATTCGCGCGTTCATTTCAAGCCCCAGCGCGAACCGCCCGGCCTGAGCCGGTATGCGCTCGTATCTAATCCCTCCCGCTGCAGGATGGGGAGGTCACTTGGGCACGTCCGTATCCAGATCCCCTGGGCCTAGGCGTCCATAGCCCTCGATCTGGCCGCACGGACACTAAGCCGCTGATGGCTGACCGCATGTCGATCTCTCATGCATTAGGTCGCCACCCCCCGCGCCAGCCGCACCGCTTATGCCGATGCGATTGGGGTCGCCGACAAAGCGCGCTGGAGCGGGTTTGGCTCCACATGACGTCGGCCGAGACCCAGGTTAGGCGACCCGGACGGCTACAACGAGGAAGAGGTCGCTCTTCGCGGGGACCCTTCAGGCTCGACTCGATTTCGAACCAAACCCTCTCGGCCGACCTCGGCGGCGAGCTGTTCCTCCTCCTTGACGCAATCGTGGCGGTCATCCCACTGCAGTGGAAAGAGTATTCCCTGTCCGCCGGCGGCCTTGATCCCCTACTGAACTATTAGACCGCTCGGCCGAGGCAGTCGGACTATAAGTTTTGGGTACCAGTACCCATTTAGTACCCAACCGCATCGTTTCGGTGCATGTCGTTAGATGTCGTTCCGTATTTGCAGGGGCATGATTGAATTCGCCGAAAAAGAACCCGGCTTACAGTCCGCCCTCGGCCCACCTTCTGTATGCCTAAACCCGCAAGTTGAGGCGCCCGAGATTGTGGTCTCAGCTTCACGTCTAGCTACGGCGCGGGGCGTGGCGGACTCGAAACTCAACAGTAAGTCGCTGGCCAACCTTCTGTGCACCCATCGCCCGCTCACGACGCACGGGTCAGGACCGTGCGTCAACGAGGTTCGATGATCCAAGCTCGGCGAGCCTCCATCAAAGCCAGCGCGATTCAGTCCCACGGCCCAAGGGTCGCGCGGCACAATACGTTGGTGACCAGCAGACCCGCTCTGGAGCCGCACCTGCGGGACTTGGTGCGTCTGCGCCGAGTTCGCGACCGGATCGACCGGGATTACGCGAATCCGCTGGACGTCGAGGTGCTTGCCCACGACGCGGATATGTCGGCCGGACATCTCAGCCGCCAGTTCCGACTCGCTTACGGCGAGTCGCCGTACAGCTACCTTATGACGCGCCGCGTCGAGCGAGCAATGTCGCTGCTGCGTCGTGGCGACCTCAGCGTTACTGAGGTCTGCCTCGAGGTCGGATGCGCCTCGCTGGGTACCTTCACTACCCGCTTCACCGAGCTGGTCGGCATGCCCCCTGGCAGCTACCGGCGCCTGGCGCCCGGCGCGACGGCGGGGATGCCGTCGTGCATCGTGAGGCAGGTGACTAGACCGATCAGGAATCGAGAAGCGCCGGTCAACACACGCATGTAGGGTGACTTCCATGGACATCACCATCCATACGAGCGCCCTCCCGCACGACGACCCCGACGCCTCCCTCGCCTTCTGGCGCGACGCCCTCGGTTTCGAGGTCCGCAACGACGTCGGGGAGGGCAAGATGCGCTGGATCAGGGTCGGGGCCCCCGGCCAGCCCGACACGTCCATCCTCCTCGCGCCGCCGGTCGTCGATCCCGGCGTTACGAACGACGAACGCCGCACCATCGCCGAGATGATGGCCAAAGGAACTTACGGTTGGATCCTCCTGGCCACAGCGGACCTCGACGGGACCTTCGAAAGGGTTCAGGCCAGCGGCGCCGAGGTCGTCCAGGAGCCGATGGCGCAGGCCTATGGGGTTCGCGACTGCGCCTTCAGGGATCCCGCGGGTAACCTCGTCCGCATCCAGGAGCGGAGCTGAAACGGTGCAGCGACCTTTGCTGGTCGGAGCTACGACGGGCGGTCGATGAGTTCCAGGGTGGTCTCCGGCGGAGTGGTCCATACCGTCCCGATGGACTTGAGACGGGTCTTGATTGCCAGCCCGAAGGCTCTGGCGGCGTGGGAAGACCTCACCCCTCTTGCCCGCAATGAGTGGATCTGCTGGGTGCTCTGGCCAAAGAAAGCAGAAACGAGGAGCCAACATATCCAGCGATTGCGATCCGAACTGCTGGAAGGAAAGCGGCGGCCGTGTTGTTGGCTTGGCTGCACGCATCGAAAGGACAAGGAACTGAGCCCTTCGGTCCGCTGGGTGCTGAGCCGCCGCAGCAAAGCATCGGCATGACCGACGTATCCGCGTCCCAACAGATCGATGCCATCATCCGGAAGACCACTGGCTGGAGGGGCGAAAGGCTGGGCCAACTGCGGGCTCTGATCAGGGGCGCCGACCCCGGCCTAATCGAAGAGGTGAAGTGGAAGAAACCCTCCCGCCCCGAGGGGGTGTCCGTCTGGTCGCACGACGGCATCGTCTGTATTGGCGAGGTCCTCAAGAACGCGGTGAGGCTGACGTTTCCAAAAGGGGCCCAGCTGAAGGATCCGAAAGGGCTCTTCAACACGCGTCTGGCCAGCAAGGCGGTTCGTGCCATCGATTTCCACGAGGGTGACGCCATCAACGCGTCTGCTCTGAAGGCTTTGATTGTCCAAGGCGCCCGTCTCAATCGAAGCTGAGATCGTGTGGGTTCGATAATCACGTCGCGTGTGCTTCGCTTTGCCGACGCTGAGTGTGTGAATCACCATAGATGAGGCTTTGCGGCCTCACCTCGCGCTCTAATCAACCATCCCGTGTCACAGATTTGTCGCGCACTTGCGGAACCAGAAGGACACATGAGGGCACGAAAGGACACGACGACTTCTGCGTTTGAGGAGGGAACTGGAGGAACTCTGGGGATGTGCGAGGACACGAGGTCAGCGCGGTTCGGGACTGTGAGGCCCCCCTGTTCTAAAGGGCCCAACGATCTTTGAGGGATACAGTAAATGCGACGTACCTGTACGCATCTAGTACGCAGCCGCATTCAATCGCAGGGTGTCATTAGGTGTCGTTTCGTATTCAGAATCGCTTGGCTGAACTCGCGCTGCCAGAACCCGGCTTACAGTCCGCCCTCGGCCCACACCACCCTCATTCCGAATTCAACAGCTCGATGAGAACATGCCTGGCAGAATCTGTGCGCAGGCATGGGAAGACATCGCGACCCGCCGTTGCAAAATAGTCGGCCCGTGACCCAGCCGCCCCAGGCGCCGGACGTCTTCACCCGCGAAGAGCAGCGAATCATCCAGCGACACCGCACCCCTGAACAGGTCCAGCAGTTCCTGCGCAGGCTGCCTTACAACTGGGAGCTGCACGGGGACACCCTCCGATCCTTTCGCCAGGTCGTCCGCCTCAAGACCGCGCACTGTTTGGAGGCGGCGCTCGTCGCTGCCGTGATCTTGGAGCAACACGGCTATCCCCCGCTTGTGGTCAGCTTCGAGTCCAAAGACGGGGTGGATCATGTGATCTTCGTGTTTCGCCACGGAGGTCGGTGGGGCGCGGTCGCCCGGTCCAGGGATGCGGGCCTGCACGGCCGCAAACCGGTGTTCCGGAGCATTCGCGATCTGGTGTGGAGCTACTTCGATCCATACGTGGACCTCACCGGCCGCATCACTGGCTACCAGCTAGTTGATCTGCGCGCCCTCGGCAGGTACGACTGGCGCCTGGCCCTCACGAACATCTGGAAGGTCGAGAATTATTTGCTCAAGATTCCGCACCGCAGGCTGAGGTCGTCGAATCGCCGCTACATGCTCGTGCTCGCGCGGTTTCGCGCATACCGTGAGCGACAGCCCCGCGGCCCGGTCGTGGAGATCTACGGCGACCGTCAGCACTGGATGTAGCGGGCGACATATGAGCTCGACCGCCGATCCAAGAGGCTTGATCAGCGGCATCCAACCCCGCAGACTCGGCGCGCGGTCCCGGAGACCAGATGCGCCAAGAGCGGACAGATCCACATCGCCTATCAAGTCGTTGGCGACGGCCCGATCGATCTCGCGCTGAGTTTTGAGTTCGCTCGGAATGGGTCCAAGTGAAGCCTCACCTGCTCCTCATTAGGAATCTAGCGGTGATCCGCAAGGACACTGTTGACAGCGTCGCGGGATGACCGCCCGCCGAGTGCCGTGTCGGGTCGATGGTTGTGGTGGGTGGCCACGAAGACCGGGACTGCGCCTTCGCAGTTCCGGGGGCCGATGAGTTTGGGCCTGCGGCCGGCCGCTGGCCCGAGGGAACAACTAGGGAACAACGACCGAATGCCGGCTTCTGTGTCCTCTTGATTTCCGTCTGGCGACCTTGACTTTGTGCTGCAAAGCATGCTAGTTTGTGGCGCAAAGGAGAGTGAATTGAACGTGATAGGAGACATCAACCAATCGGCATCCGGCGGCGAAGAGGCCAGCCTGGACCCTAGGGAGGCGGCGAAGATCCTCGAACAAGCCGAGAGGCAGGCTCGGCGCCAGTTCGACCCTCAGCCGCCGCTGGCCGTGGTGGTGGGGGCGGCGGGGGTCTTCTTGTTCGGCTACGGCGCGGTCTGGTGGTCGATGCGCGATCAGCACGTGTACACCGGTCCGGCCCTTTGGTCGCTTGCGGTGCTGTACGGGCTCATCGCCGTCTCGGCGATCGTTGGCTCGGTGGTCTTTAATCGGGCGACATCCGGCGTCAGCGGCAGGGCTCGCCGCCAGCGGCAGGCCCAAGGCGTCGCAATTGCGGCCGCCGGGATAGGCGCATGGGTGGTCGAGGGCGCGTTGCGCTACCGCGGCGTGAGCTTTGAGATCGTGTACGGGGTGTTTGGCCCAACTGTGCCGCTGATCGCTTTGGCCGCGGCGGCAGCCGGCATCAACGCGGTGCGGGAGAGCTGGCTCCAGCTCGGCGTCTGCATTGCGATCATCGCCGTCGCCTCCGTGAGCACGTTTTTCGGCCCGCTCGGGGCTTGGGGACTCACCGGCCTGGGCGGGTGCCTGGTGCTGTTGGCTTACGCCGCCGCCCTGGTGGTCTTGCAGCGTCGCTCCTGAGAGAGCCAGCTATTACTACCACCACAATTGAGCCTCTCGACCCGCTGATCCACGCCCCGGCGCGTTTACGGATCCTCGTGACGCTGGCTGCGCTGAACGAGGGCGACACCCTTTCCTTCACCCGACTTCAGAACATGCTCGACCTGACGCCTGGCAATCTGATCACGCATCTTCGAAAGCTCGAGGACGCCCGCTATCTCAAGAGCAAGAAGGTCTGGGATGGGAACGGTCTGACGACCACAGTGACCCTGACGACGCGAGGTCGCGCGGCGCTCGACGCCTACACCGAGGCGCTGCGCAATCTGCTCGGCGGGCTGGCACCGTGAGCGCGGCGCCGACATGGTGGGGCGACGGGGTCGCGCCATCCGCGAGGCGCGACCCGCTGACCTCAGCTCAGGCTTGACCTGGTTCGACTTCGACCGTCTTACCTGCTTCCCGCTTCGCTGCGTACGCGGTCCAGCTGAGTGATCTGGATTAGGTTGCCGCAGGTGTCATTTACCTGGGCGATGGTCGAGCCCGTCACCTTTGTGGGCGGCATCTTGAATTCGGCGGCGTCTTTCATCCTTTCGTAGTCGCGCTTGATGTCATCGGTGTAGAACATGGCCGCGGGCTGGCCCTGCTCGAAGAGCGCCTGCTGGTAGGCCCTGGCCGCGGGGTTGTCGTTGCGCTCGAGATGCAGCTCGGTGCCATCCGGCTCCTCAGGCGAGGCCACTGTGAGCCACCGATACCCCCCTTGCGAAACGTCCGTCTTCTTCACGAAACCGGCCACTTCTGTGTAGAAGCGCAAGGCCTTGTCGAGGTCGTCCACGTAAATGGTTGTCAGCTTGATCTTCATTGGTTTCCTCCAGTGACATTCGCGGCGTTGGCCGCTTGAATGGTTTTCAGCCTAGGCCCGCCGGGCAACGAGTGCTTCTTGATTTCTGACCGGTTCTAAGCCTGGCCGTTTCTCAGGAGCCGATCGTGGCCTGGAAAGACGGGGAGAGGCGCTCTCTCCCCGTCACCTCGATATCAGCGTTGCGCGGCGATCTCACTCAGCACGCGGAGCGCCACATGGGCCGCGGAAAATCCCGCATAGCCGCCGACCTGGAGCAGCGCCTCACACAGCTCGTCCACGGTCCACCCGAGGTTCAGCGCGCCGCGCAGGTGGGTCTTGAGCTCCGCGCTGTCCACACCGGTGGCGGCGAGCACCGACACCGCGACCAGGCTGCGGTATTTCAGCTCCAGACCGGGCCGATTCCACAGTCCACCCCAGACGTGTTCGATGGCGGTCTCGAAGAACGGCGCCAGAAACGGATCGCCTGCGGCCGTCGGCTGACCAAGCACGCGCTCACGGATCGATGCGCCGCTCGGCTTGATGACAATTGTCATAGCTGCCCTCTCAATGAGTTTCTACTTGCGGTGGGGCAGCCGCGACTGCGGCTGCCGGGGCCGGCCTAGCGAAGACCGGCCGGGGGGCAACGCCCACCACAAGAAATCTGATCCAGGGCGGAGACCGGGTGTGTCACCAAGAAGGCCATGCCGGCCCGGATCTTGGCCACATTGAGATTCGCTTGACGCATCCAACTCATTCCCATCGAATGGTCTGAGGTAAGACCACTAAACTCCAACCGCCCGCAAGGGTGGTTGATTCCGGTGGGCGACCAGGCAGGACGCGTGGTCCTCAGCTCACCGCTTTCTTGACGAGCGCGGCGATCCTTGCCTCGTCGGCGGCGGTCACCTTCGTCAAGGCGTAGGCGTTGGGCCACATGTTGCCTTCGTCGAGGCGCGCCTCGTCGCTGAAGCCGAACGTGGCATACCTCGTCTTGAACTTCTGCGCGCTTTGGAAGAAGCAGACGATCTTGCCGTCCCTGGCATACGCGGGCATCCCGTACCAGAGTTTCGGCGAGAGGGTTGGCGCGCTGGCCTTGACGACGGCGTGGATCCGCTTGGCCATGGCCCGATCGGATTCGGACAGCTCGGCGATCTTCGCGAGCACTGCGCCTTCCTCGTCTCCGCGTCGCGACGCCACCTTCTGCTCCTGGACGCGGGCTTGCATCGCGGCTTTTTCGTCGGCCGTGAATCCCTCGTATCTCGTCTTGGACGCGGGGCTGCTCTTGGTGGCCTTCCGCTTGTCGTTCATTGGAGGTCTCCTCCCGGGTGAGTGGTGATGGGAACGACCTCATGCTAGGGTGCCTGCCCTGCGCCGGCTTCTTGAAAACTGCTCGATCGCAGCCTCAGGAGGTCAATCCGGCCACCCTGCGATCCGTCTTGCTGACGTACTCGTCGTGGCGGCGCCACCACATGCCGGTCTCGTTGCGACCGAGCGGCGCGCGGTCCAGCCACTGGTACATGCCCCAGAGGCCGTCTATCCCGCGCTCGTACGCCGAGTAGGTGTGGTAGACGACGCCATCCTCGAGCGCAAACGCGCTCACGCCGGGCCCTTCGCTCCTGTAGGTCGCCCAGTCTGTCCCAACGCTCGAGGTGAGCGCGGCGATGAACGGATTCTCCTCGCCGCCCTTGAGCAATCGAAAGTCCGCCGCGCGGAAGTTGTACTCGGTGGCTCCCGACTCCCACTGCTCCTTGGTGACCGCCACCTGGTAGTCGTAGTTGAAGTCGCTGCCGAACGAAGACGCCCAGGGGAAACCCCAGCCCATCCGCTGCTTGTACGCCTGCAGTTTCGCGAGCGGTGCTCGCGACACCGCGCAGAGCGTGACGTCGTGATTCGCGAGGTGGGCGACAGAGCCGTCGAAGCCGTCCGCGATCGCCGAGCAGGAAGGACACCCTGCCTTGTAGTCGGGCCCGAACATGAAGTGGTAGATGAGGAGCTGCGAGCGTCCTCTGAAGAGATCGGCGAGTGACGCCGTGCCCTCGTCGGTCTCGAATTGGTACTCCTTGTCGATTCGAACCCAGGGCAGCTCCTGCCGCCGCTGCGCCAGCTCGTCGCCACGCCTGGTCAGGGCCTTCTCGGCCTCGAGCAGCTCCAGCCGGGCCGCAAGCCACTCTGCACGTGTTCCGATCTTGTGGTCGGTCATTCTTTCCTTGTCTCCTTTTTCGTTACAACAGGGTTGGCGTGAGTCCGGGAACCGACGAGGGCGCGATGACGATCAGGATTCCCAATGCGACGATCGCCAGCGCCAGCGGCACATCGAGGGCGGCCCTCGCGGGCACGAGCTTCTGGGCCAGGACCAGGACTGCGATCACGGACATCCACGTGACGCTCATGACGCTCAGCGCCACCAGCATCAGCATCAGTCCGATGCTGGAGCCGACGCAGCAGAGCCCGTACTCGAATCCTGAGCGCACGTTCTCCTGGCAGCGCCGGCGGAAATGCTGCTTGAGCGGCGTGAGCTCGTACACACCCGCCGCGATAACAAGCGCGCCTACGGCGAAGGAACCGTGCGGCTGGTACAGCTCATACACTGCGACGCCCACGAGTGTCCAGACGGCCAGGTACGAGCCTACGAATAGCGGCACGGCGCGCAGACCGCCGGCATGAGCGCGTCTCAAGACTGCCGGTGCGGCGCCCGGGAGCATCATCGCCGCCATCATCGATACCCACAGAGCGACAAAGAACGTGAACGAACCGAGCTGGGTCGCGACGCCCATATCCATCCCGTTCATCTGCCGGGCCGCGACGACCCAGGATGCGGCGGCGATCCCGAGCGTCGCCGCCAGCGCGACCGCCGTCGCAGCTGTCCTGGCGCTCGCTTCGCCGGCGACGTCCACGAGTGCGACCTTGTTGCGCAACAGCATGGTTCCTTCCTTCACGCCTCAACGAATGTCTTCAGACGGGCGAGCGCTTCGTCCCACCGCTGCGAGACGTGCTCGAGATAGCTCCGCGCCGCCTCCACTTGTTTCGGCTCGAATTCCCAGATGCGCTCTCGGCCACGTCGCACATCCGAAACGAGCCCAGCGCTGGCGAGCACGTTGAGGTGCTTCGTAATGGCCTGGCGCGTGACCGCAGACCCGGCTGCTAGCCGCGTAATCGACAAAGGGCCATCGGAGCTCAGTCGGGCCACCAGCGCGAGCCGGGTTTCGTCACCGAGCGCCGCAAACGTTGGCGCAGTGCGAGAAACCTCGCGCATGCCGGCGCTATATCGCGACATATCGCGCGATGTTCTCGAGCTCTTCGGTCCAGCCTGCGTTGTTCATCCGAAGTGCTTCTGCACGGCGTTCCGCCGGAATGCGATCGAAGCCTGACTCGACCACGGTGAGCCGGGTGCCTCCCGCGACTTCCTCGAGCTGAAATTCGACCAGGGTGGTGGGCTCGTTCGAATAGTCCACGCCGGGTTCGACCGCGTATGGGTGCCAGCGGTACGAAAGCCGGCTCTCGGGATCCATCCGCTCGATGGCGATCTCGATGGTCACGTGCCCATGGCCGGGCAGCGTGATCTGGCCATGAGCGCGCGAGCCTGGTGCGAAGGCACCCTCGAGCTTCACGCCGAACCAAGCGCCGAACTCGTCGGCGTCGGCAAGAGCGCGCCAGACCCGCGAGCGGGGCGCGCGCAGAACGATCTCTTTTTCGATGCGGTCCGTGCTGTTATGCAACTTCATGGTTGCATCTTATCGCGGCCGCCCAAGAAATGCAACCAGCGAGTTGCATATCCAATCCAGGAGCATTGGCCCGAGCCCATAACGATGCCGAAGCAATGCCGATCTAAGAATCCGCGCTTGGCGGTCACCGGTGAGCCGCCCAAGGAAGCGGCCAAATGGGGCCGACGCGATTTGCGAGGAGAGGGAGCGGATCGGCAGGGCTATTTAGCCGCGCTTAAGGCGGCCGATGTCGGCGATCTGGAAGCTCTAGTTCGGTTCGCCCGTTCGGGAGCGGAGCGAGAGAAATAGGACCTAATCAGCCGTAAGTCGAATGCAATGCGGCACGAGCTGTTAGCCGCCGGGTGATTCGGCCCGTCTAACGCCAGCGGATCGGAATTCGCGCTTCGCATACGCCCCGGTGGCGCCAAACGAGCGGAATCGCTGACTCATCGAAGCACCTCGATTCTTGACAGCCTCACAAACCGGGCGCATATTTTTCGCTCACTGCGGAAAGATTCGTTGGCGGCAAGGGGGTTGGACGGTGAAGCGACTGGTCACATCTGCTGCGCTGGCCGGCGCGTTGGCGCTGGTGGTATCGAGCACGGTCCTGGCGGACGCGCCAAGCCCCACCAGGGTGTCCAACGGCGATCCGTTTGCCTCCTGCATAGGCGGCGGCAACACCTTTGGCGCGATCAACTACCAGAGCGCCGAGGTCGAACCCTGGATCGCAGACAACCCTGCGAACGGTGCCAACCTGATCGGCACCTGGCAGCAAGACCGTTGGTCTGACGGAGGCGCCAAGGGCCAGGTGGCGTCGTGGTCGTTTGACGGCGGTAAGACTTGGGGCCAGACGCCTCAGCCATTCACAACCTGCGCGCAACCGTTTTACAAGACGCCGGTGCTCAACTATCAGCGCACATCAGATCCGTGGGTCTCGTTCGGGCCAGATGGCACTGCCTACGCGGTGAGCCTGCCTTTCGACGGCGACTTCATCCGCAACGGATTGGGCGCGGCCGTCTCCCATGACGGTGGCCGCACGTGGGTGAACCAGAAGGACATCGATCCGCTGATCGCCAGCCCAACGACTTTCAACCCGACGGATGACAAGCAATCGGTGACGGCAGATCCCACCCGTGCGGGTTGGGCGTACGTCGTCTGGGAGCAGTTTCACGATGTCTTCGTCTGCACGACCCCGGCTCGTGCTGCGGTGAGATCAGGCCACGACACGCCGCATCGGTTGACCCGGGCCGCGGCCACCACACCGGTGGCGTGTGGGTTCACCGCGCCCACTTATTTCAGTCGCACCACCAATGGTGGGAAGACCTGGTCGAAGCCGAGGCCGATCGTCCCCACCGGCCTCGATGAGCAAACGATTGGCAACCAGATCGTCGTCAACAGCCAGAACGGCACGCTGTACGACTTCTACGACTTCATCAACGCCGCCGGGCAAAACAATCTCGAGATGGTCTTCTCGACCAACCACGGGGCGACCTGGAGCGGGCGGATTCACGTGCAGCGTATGGCGACCAATGCGGAGACCAACGCTTGTTTCTGTGGAGTTACCTACCCGGGCGATCCGAGCAAGCCTCTCCGCGTTGGCGACATCATCCCCGAGCCTGCGATCGACCCCAATACGGGACAGCTGTACGTGGTTTGGCAGGACGGGCGCGCCAACCCGGATCCGACGGCAACCAACGACATGCTTTTCGCGTCCACCTCCAGCGAGGGCGGGCTCGCCGGCACATGGTCGGCTCCAGTTCGAGTCAACCCACCGAACGATCAGGCGGCTTTCACGGCCACGATCGCGGTCAACGACCGCGGCCAGGTCGGTCTGACCTACTACGACTTGACGCCGCCGCTGACCAGCCCGAACATCCTTCTCACCGACGTCTGGTTCACCACCACCAAGGGTCCTGGCCTTGACTTTGGATCGAGAACGCTCGTGGGAGGACCTTTCAACATGGAGGCGGCTCCGGTGGCCAGGGGATTCTTCACAGGCGACTACATAGGGCTGGCCGCGCTGACCGGTGCGCAGGAGGGAGATCATCAGGGCCAAAACGGCACCGGTTTCGTTCCGCTTTTCGTGATGACCAACTGCAAGAACAGCAGCTGCACCGCGGTTGGTACGGCCGACGGCACTCCAGCCGGCCCTGACTCGACCGACGCCTTTACGAACCCGCGGACCTAGTTACCCAGGTCGGCCCGTTTGACGCCGGCGGAGCGGAATTCCCGCTTCGCATACGCCCGGCTGGCGCCAAGCGCAATCCCTGAGGGACCTCGACACGTGACTAAGCTGAGCAATCGTGAAGTTCAGTGAGCTGGCCGCGAGCCTCGACCAGATGGAGGCCACGAGCAAGAGGAACGAGCTCGTTCGCATCCTGTCGGAGGTGTACCGCGCCAGTTCGGTGGACGAGCTCGAGCCGATCACCTATCTCATCCAGGGCCGGCTGGCCCCGTTTTTCGAGCCGGTAGAAATCGGCCTCGGCGAGAGGCTGCTCATGACCGCCATCGCGGGCGCCTACTCGGTTTCGAAGGGAGAGGTGGCCAAGCTGAACCGCCAGACCGGCGACCTCGGCATCACAGCTCAGCAACTTGCGAAGGCGGCCTCGCACCGTGAGTCGCCCTCGGTCGTCAAGGTGCACCAGCGCCTGACCCAGATCGCCGCCGCCGGGGGTGCCGGCAGCCAGCAGGAGAAGCTCGATGGCTTCACCGGCCTGCTGGGCGACCTCGATGCCACTTCGGCCAAACACCTGGTGCGGATCACGCTCGGCAAGATGCGGCTGGGGATCGGGGACCCGACCGTTCTCGATGCGCTTTCGTTCGCGAAGAAAGGCGACCGGTCCCTGCGGCCGGTCCTGGAGGCGGCTTACAACCGCACCTCCGACCTCGGCCTGATCGCGCGAACTCTCTGGGACGCAGGTGAGACCGGGCTCGACGCGCTGAAGGTCACGGCCGGCCATCCGCTCCGGCCACAGCTTGCGGAGCGCCTTCCCAACCCGGAGGCGGTCATCAAGAAGCTCGGGACCGTCGGCGTGCAGCCTAAGTACGACGGGTTGCGCGTCCAGATCCACAAGAACGGAGACGACGTGAGCATCTTCTCGAGAAACCTGGAGTCGATGACGGAGATGTTCCCGGAGCTGGTCGCCGCCGCCGCCGGACTCGAGGTCGAGACCGTCATCCTCGATGGCGAGGCGATCGCTTACAACCCCGACTCCGAGGAGTACGTCCCCTTCGTGGAGACGACCGCGCGCCGGCGCAAGGAGGGTATCGAGGAGATGGCTGCCCGCGTGCCGATGCGGGCGTTCGTCTTCGACGTGATGTTCCGCGACGGCTCCGACCTGACGCAGCTGCCCTATGAGCGGCGCTTCGAGATCGTCAAAGAGCTCCTCCGTGAATCAGACACGCTGATCCCGGCGCCCCTGACCATGACCGACTCCGCGGAGGTGCTGACCCGGGAGCTGCTGGACAACATCAGTCGCGGCTTGGAAGGAGTGGTGGCCAAGCGCCTTGACTCTCCCTATCAGGCGGGCGCACGCAACTTCAACTGGGTGAAGTTGAAGCGGAACACGAGCGGGCAGCTCAATGACACCATCGACGTCGTCCTGCTCGGCTCCTATCGCGGCAAAGGCAAGCGGGCAGAGTTCGGCGCGGGCGCATTGCTCGCCGGGGTCTACGACAGCGACAAGGACGAGTTCGTGACCATCAGCAAGCTCGGCACCGGCCTTTCCGACCAGGGCTGGCGGGAGATCTACGAGCGGCTGGCCAAGCTGGAGGTTGCGGAGAAGCCGGCGCGGGTGAACTCGAACTTCGTTCCCGACGCTTGGCTGAAGCCGGCGATCGTGGTCGAGGTGCTGGCCGACGAGATCACGCCCAGCCCGCGTCACACGGCCGGTATGACCGCGGACCAGCCGGGGTTCGCGCTGCGCTTTCCGCGGATCGTTTCGTTGCGAAACGAGAAGAAGCCCGAGGACGCCACCAGCGTCCGCGAAATCCGGGAGATGTTCGACCAGCAGCGGCAGCCGGCACGCCGCCGACCCGGCTGAACGACCTAGGCTGGTCGTAGGCATCTGCTGATGAGCACGACCTTCGTCGGACGGCGAGTCGAACTAGCTCTCCTGGAAGCAGTGTGCTCGAAAGCGAAGGGCGAGAGCAGACCTGCGGCGGCCGTCGTTTCGGGACTTCCTGGTTCGGGGAAGACCCGCCTGCTGGCGGAGTTGCGAAGCCGGCAGCATGCCACTCCCCAGCTGATCATCACGGGCTACGAGTCAGGTGCGCGGGTGCCACTGGCCGCCGCGGCGGATCTCCTCCGCGAGCTTGGAAAGGTGAGCGGCGCAGGCGAGGTGCTGAACGAGTTTCTGTTTGCGCGCAGCCCGACCGACGACCGTTCGCTGGAACCCTTGCGCTTGTTCGAAGCCGCACGGCGCGCGCTGCTTGGACATCAAGGGCCGATCCTCCTGGTCGTCGACGACCTCCAGTGGGCCGACGAGCTGTCGCTTGCGCTGTGTTCATACCTGATCCGTTCAGCTGAAGCAGAGGAGAAGGAACTGGCATTGGTTGCGGCCTCTCGCCCGGCCGGCGGAGGGGAGGCGTTTCGGGACTCGTTGATCAGGGAGCTGGGTTCAGACCGCGTATCGATCGTGGAGCTTGGTCCACTCGAACGCGACGAGGGCATTCAGCTGATCCAGCAGCTGGCTCCCAAGATCACCTCGCAGCGAGCCGCCGAACTCTGGACCCAGTCGAACGGCTCGCCGTTCTGGTTGGGAATCGTCGCACGAAGCGATGCACAGCAAAACCTTGCCGGCTACATGGCCGCAAGGCAGCGTGGACTCGGCCGAGATGCCAGCCGGCTGCTGGCGCTACTTGCGGTCGCGGCGCGTCCCCTGGCGGTCTCGGAGTTGGAGGCTGTCATGATCTGGGACTCATCTCGGACCGAGCAGGCGGTCGCCGAGCTGGAACGTTCGGGCTTCGCCGTCGTGCGAGCCGACGCCGTAGGACTTGCGCACGACCTGATCCGAGCGTCGGCGATGGCGCAATTGTCTGCGCCGCTGCGGCGCGAGCTGCACGCCCTGCTCGCAACCTTCCTCGAGCGGCAGGCCACCACTGACGTTCAGCTGCTGCACGAAGCGCTGGTCCACCGCCGCGAGGCCGGCATGGACGGAAAGGAGCTCGCGCTCCAGGTACTTCAATCGCCGCGGCGCAGGCTGCTCGGGCCAGAAGGACTTCATGAGCTCGCATACCTTGCAGACGCCGAGGGACTCTCAGACCCGCTTGGGATTGCGCTTCATCTGTCGGTCGCGGAGCTGGCCAGTGAGCTGGGCGAGCAGAAGATCGCCCTGGACAGATGGACGGTAGTAGCGTCCAGCGTGTCCGATCCGACGCTCCGCGCTACCGCGTATCTCGCTGCGTCGCGTGCCGCATCGAGCCTCATCGAACGCAAGGAAGAGGCGTTTTCTCTTCTTGAGCTTGCCCGGAGCCAAGCCACCGATGAGGCCGTACTCTCAGTCGAGATCGAGTCACATCGAGCCAATTTGCTCCAGGTCCAGAAGCACCGCGGGGACGAGGGCCGAAGGGCTGCGTTCGAGGCGGCAGAGAAGGCTCGAAAGCTTTGGGGCAATCCACCGGTCGAGGTCACTGCGCGCGAACGCGATGCTTACGTAGCGGCTCTGCAGGTCGCGTTCGACTCAGCGCTCGTTGAAGAGGATGGCCCTGGGCAGCTGCAAATCGCCGAAGAGATGGCTCAGGTGGCCCGCGGTTCAGAGGAGGGCTCGATCTGGGCCGAGCAGGACCGCGCCTCAGCCTTGATGTTCGTCGGCAGCATTGGCGAGGCCATCGAGAGCGCACGACGCGCCTGGACTCGAGCGCGTGAGCGAATGCTGCCTTTGCTCACACTTGCCGCCGGCTCGAGCCTGGTGAGCAAGCTGATCGATACGGGTCGGTTTGAGGAGGCGGATGAAGTCATCTCGGACTGTATGGAGCTCGAGCGGCGGCTAGCGGGCAGCCGGGCACGTCTCGCGATGGTCAAAGTGGGCAACTGGTCGATCCACGATCTTCACCACCTGATCTGGCTGTCTCGCGGTGACTGGCGCGATGCGATCGCCAGTCTCGAGCGCGAGGTGATTCTCCAATCGGAGCCACATTTCCGCATGCACCTCCACTGGCACATCTTTGTTTGGTTGGCCAGGTGTGGCGATCGGACTCGAAGCATGGAAATTGAACGGCACATTGAAGCAAGCCGGCAAGACGCCGTGGCAGCCGATTGCAGGCGATGTGCGCGCGAGCTGACGCTCAAGACAGCCGAAGCGTTCGCTCGACTCGGCCGAATCGAGGATGCAGAGAAGAAGCTGCAGGCCTGGGACGAAAATGGACGTCCCGGGCTGATGAACGACGGGCTCTGGCGCAGGCATGTGTCGGCTCTGATCGCGGTCGCCAGGGGGGATCCTGCCGGCATCGCAGAGCTGGAGGCGGTTCTGGCTGAGAGGAAGCGACTAGGACTGGTCGGCTCGCTGCTTTGGACCAGACTCGACCTCGCCGGCGCCTTGTCTGGGAGCGATAAGCGGCGCGCTGCAGAGGAGTTTCGAAGGGCCGGTGATGAAGCCGTAGCTGTGGGTGCGTCGACCGAGCAACTGCTGGCAGAGCTAGGACTGCGACGCCTTGGCGTGCGCACCTGGCGGCGAGGTCAGGCGCCTGGCGGAGAGCATGCACTGGAAAGACTGAGCGAGCGAGAGAGGCAGATTGCGACTCTCATCGCCGCCGGCAACAGCAATCCGGAGATTGCGAGCAGGCTGTTCTTGTCGCGTAAGACTGTCGAACGGCATGTGTCCAACATCCTGGCCAGGACGGGCGCTCGCAACCGCACAGACCTGGCCCGCCTGCTGACCACGAAATAGCCAAGTCCGACCTCGCCCTGAGGACAGGGCGGTGCAAACGCGGTGACGGCTCCAACGGGAGCCGTCACCGAACTCGCCATCGCCAGGAGTTCTACGGCAAGCCTTGCTCGGACCGGTTGTGAGCGATTTTTTCCGCTCCGGCGGGCGCCGAGACGCCCAGGCCCTGCTCGGACCGGTTGTGCGCGATCAGCTCACCACCAACCGTTCCGACTGAGACCGCAGCGCTCGAGCTGTGGCCCGTCGAGAGTCCCGCTAAAACCGGCAGGCCGAGTGCGATTACCGCTCCGGCCACGAAAGCGACCAACCAGCTCGCCGCTACGGTACCCATCGGAACTGGACGCCGGATCAATGTACTGACGTTCTGCATCTGTATTGACCTCCTATTTAGTGGACCGCTCGTCGACTGACCCGAGTCTTGCTGCAGATGCGGTCGTTATGAGGACAGCTTCGGCTCGCCAGCTCGGGCGTTCATCGGTGAGGTCCCTCATTTCCTGGAGGTCGTGAGCCTGGAGGGAGGCTAGGCGGGGCGGGCCCGCACCCGTCTGGCCTTGCTCAAGCGGCATTAGATGAGTGCCATGATCGCGTCGGCGTAGCCCGGCCGCAGGTACGCCCCCCTGATCACCGTCCACGCGCGAATCCGGAAGTCGTCCAGGCCGGCCGCGACGAAGGCTGCGATGCGACGCTCTGTCTGCTCGGAGTCCTCCATCCGATTGCTCATCGGGTTCCAAAGGAACGACGGCACGTCGTACTCGCGATCGGCGAGGTACGGCTTCGGATCGATCGCGACGAACCGATCGCCACGGCGAAGGAGGTTGTGGTGGTGGAAGTCGCCATGCACGAGCCAGTCCGCGCCCGAATCGAGCTCGGCGAGCAGCTCGCGTGCGAGCGGAACGAGCTCGCTGCCATCGCGCTCCGCAGCGTCGAGCCAGCGTGCAACTTCGGGCCCAACCGGCCGGAACGGCGATCCCGCGCGGCGCCACAGCCGCGAGCCGACGCCGACGGCGATCGCGGTCGCCTCATCGTCGGGCACCGATGAGAGGTCATCCCCCGGCACCGCACGTTCCTCGAGGAGGGCGCGGCCCGAACGCCCCAGGAGTCGGACAGCTCCGTCGCCGTCCCAGAGCTCGAGCGCGTCACCCTCATGCAGCGACTCTGTGTCCCCTTCCCACGCGACCTTGAGCACGGCGTCGCCTGCCGGCACTACGTACGAGACATACGAAAGCGCGAAGGGCTCCCCGAGCTCGAGCCCCCACCCCTGCGCAACTTCCAACGCGATGGCCTGTGCAGCGCTCAGATCGAAGCGCTGCTCACGCGGCCGCTCCATCTCACACACGATATAGACGCAATGCCGGCGAAAAGCAGCGGCCCCGACCCGCGCACGACGCGCATCGTCGGCCGCGTGCGGGCGATTCCGGCTGGATTTGTCCGCACCTACGGCGACATCGACCCGAAAGCGCCCCGCCTGGTTGGTCGCATTCTTGCCACCACACACGAAGACCTCCCATGGCATCGCGTCGTCCACGCCGACGGGAGCATCCCGATGGGGAGGCGACAGCGCCTGCTCCTGCTTCAGGAAGGCGTCCCGATGCGCGGCGACCGCGTCGACCTGCGCCAGGCGCGGCTGCCATCCGGCGTCAAGATCCCTTGACCGGATCGTCGGAATCGATCAGCAGAATCCCGGCCCTCGGCCGACTCAGCGACCCCCCAGAGCCCGGTATTGAGCGGCGTCATAGAGAAGCTTGATCGACTGGATGCGCCCGTCTGCAACCCGAAAAAACTCGGCAAATCGCATCGTCCCCTCGGGCAGGTCGGCGTCGTAGAGGACCGCTGCCTGATCGCCCGAAGCGATCTCCTGAAGGATGTGGATTGGCGCCCGCAAACCCTCGACAAAGCGCCTGAGGCCACCGATGAATCCAGCGCTCCCCTGGCGCTTGCCCGCAATCGGCCCCTCGAAGTCGAGATTCTCGACGACCACGCCTCGCACGCGGGCCTCATCGAACGTGGAGATCCCGTCCTTCCAACTGGCGTAGTAATCGCCGATCAGCTCAGCCGTCTCCGTCTTGGCGATTGTCATGGTGCCTCCTTCTTATCCAGGCGCGATTCCACTTGCCACAGGTCTCCAGTAATCGGGACCTGGATCGACTCCTGTTGCTGCCGACCGCAAGCGGGTGAGGTAGTTGTGCCAACCGCCCACGTGCGTTCTTGCGCGCGTTTCGGGCAGTCCTGTGTGGTGCAGATTCAGGTTGGTACCGGTCGATGTAGGCGTGAGGATGAACTCGACCCGGGACGAGCCGGGGGGTAGGTCCGCGGCGCCGGCCATTCCCCACGACACGACAATCCGATGCGGGGGATCCACGACGAGATACTCGCCGCGGATGAGGTACCCGTTGATGTCGACCGCGAACTCACCTCCAGGGACCGGCCGCAACTCGGCGTGCTGGCCCATCCACGACACCATCCGCTCAGCGGCGACGAGGTGGGCAAAAACCACGTCGGGCGGCGCTTCGATTTCGATCGAGGTCGAGAAGTCAGCCATCGCTGCGCCCGCGGGACCGATGCCGTCGCACGTCCGCCTCCGCCGCACGCTTCAGTCCCGCGAGGTGCGCGGGCCAGAACCCGTCCAGGAAGTCACGCACTGCGGCGAGACCATCTGTGCGAACCAGGAACAGATGGCGGGTGCGTTCGCGCTGCTCGGTGACAAGGCCCGCCCCGCGTAGGACCCTCAGGTGATGGGAGGCGATCTGCTGTGAGATGCCTAACTCGAGCGCGATCTCCCCGACTGCCATCGGGCGCTCGCGAACCTGCGCCAGTATGCGGCGCCGAGTGCTGTCCGACAGCGCCTGCAATGCTCCGTCGACTGCTAGCGCCTGGTTCGCCACCTCGTAAATTCAAGCATCCATTTGTACAAATGTCAACTTGTGGATGTGATCTTTCGAGTGTCACGCGGCCTTCCTTGACACCCTTTCCACTCAGATGCATAGTTCGGTCCGCGCCGATCTCAGCTGATGAGGTGGACCGCGGCGCCGGGGGGTCAGGCTGGTAGGTACCGTGGCGAGAGTCAATGGCTAAGGCGCGGCCCGACGGCGTCTACCGCAAGTACTTGGTGAGGCCGTGCGCCCTGGCTGGGACCCAGTACGACCAAATCGTCGCGATGGGCTGCGTGCTGGTGCTGGTCGCGATCTTCTTGATCGAGGCTGTGACACCGGACGAAGTGGTCGGCGCCCTCGCGCTGCTGCCGCTGACCGTGGGAGCTTGGATGCTCTCAAATCGGATGGCCGGAGCCGTCATAGCCATAGGTACGCTGCTCTTTGCGGCCGCGGTGCTCGTTGAAACGGGGAACCGACTGACCATCCTGCTGGTCGGTATTCCTGTGGTGGTCACCGCCGGCGTGGTCCGGCTCTGCGCGGCCAGTTTGTGCGCCGCAGAGGTCGAAGACGAGGACAAGAGGCGCCTGGCCGTGGCCGGGTCGGCGTTGACTGCTGACCGGTCCCGTAATGGTCATGCCGAGGCCTCTCTCACCCGGCGCGAGCTAGAAGTCGCCCGGCTGGCAGCACGGGCGTTCACCGCAGCTGAGATCGGTCAAAAGCTTCACATCGGAGAGCGGACTGTCGAGAGCCACATCGCCAGCACCTACACGAAGCTCGGTATCAGGTCACGTCCGGAGCTGATCCGCTTAGCCTCGAGGCTCGACTAAGCGCCTGTACGTCCGTACCGAATCCGTACTGCGTACGGGAGACGGTTCGACCGATGGATGCCATATTCGCTGGACCGCCACTACCGACGATGGCAATCCAACGGACAAGGGGCAGCAATGAGACGCAGAGTTGTGCTTGGCGCGCTGGCAATCGTGATCGCGTTCGGAGGTGCGCTTGCAACCTCGGGAGGTGGTCTTCGCACGGCCCGGGCCACGGACGCCAACGTCGTGATCGACTGGAACGGCACGATGCTTGCGACGCTGGCAACGGCAAATGTGCCGGCTGCGCCCGCCACTCGGTATGCCGCGATCGTGCAGGCGGCCGTCTTCGACGCAGTGAACGGGATCGATCGACGCTACAGCCCAATCCACGTGGCGCCGGCAGCGCCGCGCGGCGCTTCACGCGAGGCCGCGACGGCGAGCGCGGCCTACACAGCCCTGGTGTCCCTTTTCCCGGCCCAGAAGACCACGCTCGATGCCGACCTTGCGGCCTCGATTGCTTCGATCACCGAAAACGAGGACGGGGATAACAGGTCGATTGCGCGTGGTCTGCAGTGGGGCAAGACGGTCGCCGATCAAATCGTGGCCTGGCGTGCGACCGACGGGTTCACGGCCACGCCCCCGCCCTATGAGATCGGGAGCGCTCCCGGCGATTGGCAGCCCACGCCGCCGGCGTTCGCAACCACACCAGTGTTCAGGACGCTCGCGACGACGACGCCGTTTGGGATGACCTCACCATCGCAGTTCCGGCCCGCCGGCCCGCCGGCCCTGACCAGCGCCCTCTACACGGCTGACTTCAATGAAGTGAAGGCGTTCGGGTCCGCGACCAGCACAGTCCGAACTCCGTATCAGACGGAGACCGCGAAGTTCTGGCAGCTTGACACAGCGACGGCCATCTGGAACCGCGTGGCCGACTCACTCGCCCTCGAGCATCACATGAGCCTGTCCACGTCTACGCGTCTACTGGCATTGTTGAACGTCTCGCAGGCCGACGCTGTCATCGCGGTGTGGGATGCAAAGAACACGTTCAACTTCTGGCGGCCCGTGACGGCGATCACTCGAGCCGCAACCGATGGCAACCCCGACACGAGCCCTGACGCAGGCTGGGCGTCTTTGCTCACCACGCCGGGCCATCAGGAATATCCATCCGGGCACTCGGGCGTGAGCAGCGCGGCCGCGACCATCCTCGCGTCCTTCTTCGGGGAGCGGACGGCTTTCAGCGCGACGTCGAATGGTGTTCCCGGGGCTGTTCGCAGCTTCACCACGTTCTCCGCTTCGGTGGCGCAGGTGGCAGACGCCCGCGTGTACGCGGGCTTCCATTTCCGCTTCTCATGCAATGAAGCCGCTCACATGGGCGCCGGCATCGCCAAGTACGAGCTGGCGACGCTCATGGTGCGCAACCACGACGGCGAGGGCGGATCGGACAACAACAACAACGAGATGTCGTCGAACTAGCCTTTTGGGGGGCTCGGCCGTTCGAGCCCCCCAATTCGTCTCCGCCTCGCGCCGGATACACGGTTTCTATCCTGTGGCCCGTTACACCGCGGGAGATAGGCCGTTAAGTCGACATATGCAGCGCCTTGGCATCGCCCTTCTGGCAGTCGGCCTTGCCGTCGGGCTGGGCGCCTGTGGGCAGAACCTTTCCGAGGTGAAGGTCGACGACTCGAACAACGGGCAATCTGTGCAGGTCCACGTGGGGGATTTGGTCAAGGCCACCCTGGGCTCGACCTACTGGACGTTCGACCAGGGCTCCGACCCGCTCGTCCTCGAGGAACAGGGCGACCAGGTCGTCACCCCGGATCCGATAGGAAGCTGCCTTCCCGGGATGGGCTGCGGAGTCACGACCGCCTGGTACAAGGCCTTGTCCGCCGGCAGCGCCACGGTGTCGGCCTCGCGGGTCAGCTGCGGAGAGGCGCTGAGGTGCGTGGGCAATCAAGGCTTGTATCAGGTAACGATCGTCGTGAGCGCCTGACCGGACCGTTTACTGGTGCCTG